>Ga0102950_1000442_pt1 | contig 11697 bp, 8 predicted proteins | sample SalPon2A_B_D2_MG_FD_78505 | JGI IMG/M metagenome (GOLD analysis project Ga0102950, IMG submission 78505) | Soil microbial communities from South San Francisco under conditions of wetland restoration - Salt Pond MetaG R2A_B_D2_MG | ecosystem: Environmental > Terrestrial > Soil > Wetlands | place...
CATGCCACTCGTCACCGATCCGCCGGAACAACGGCGCCGCCACGTCACCCAGGAACGACGCCACACCCAGCACCACCGACGCACGCCGCAACTGCGCCTCCAGCGCCTGCCCGTTCAGCGCCCGCACCGCCTCCAGCGCACCCGTCACGTAACTCCCCGGATCCGGCAGCCCCGCCGATCGCGGCGCCCGGCCACGCTCCTCTTCGTCCTCCCGCACCAGCGCCGCCAGCTCCGATACCCCCAGCTCCGCCACCTGCCCGATGCTCCGACCCGTCCCCGTCGCCAGATGCAACAGCCGCAGACGCTCGATGTCCGCGTCCCTGTACAGACGCTGGCCACCCTCCGTCCGCGACGGCGCCACCACCCCGTACCGCCGCTCCCACACCCGCAACACATCCGGAGACAGCCCCGTCCGCTCCGACACCACCCCGATGGGATGGCGCGGCGTCTCTGTCGAGTTCGAATCCGAGTTCGAATTCGAGTTCGCGTTCGACTGCCGGGGGGATCCGGGTTCATCGTGTTCGGACATTTTCGTCGGTGTTCGCATGGTTGCCTCGCCGTCCTCTCCGGCAACGTAGTGGCTGGCGCGCCCGTCGTCCAGCCTTTGTCGATCCGCCCATCTCGACGACACCTTGACAGTCTGGCGAGGTCCATGTATTGTGGTGGACAATCATTGGACGGGGCCGGGCGGCCCTGGCGGTCACGAACAGGGGAAGGGAACGATGAGAGTGCTGAACGGGGTGGCGGCGACGTTGCTGGTGGTGGGGGGTGTGAACTGGGGTCTGGTGGGGGTGGCGAACGTGGATCTGGTGGCGGCGGGGCTGGGGTCGGGGACGGTGCTGGCGAATGTGGTCTACGGTCTGGTGGGGGTGAGCGCGTTGTGGTTTGCGGGTTCGCGGCTGGGCGGGAGCCGGCGTGAGGTGGTGCCGGTGCGGTGAGGTGGTGCGGTGGGGGTGGTGGGATCGGGAGCCGGCCTGGCCGTTCGGTTGAGCGGCCAGGCCGGCGCGCATCCGGACCCGGGGTTCAGTGGATGATGGAGTCGGTGGCGGCGTTCATGCGGGCGGCGCGGGCGGCCATGGAATCGGACGCGGTTCTGGCGCGGTCGATGGGCTGGAGGATTTTCGGGCGGTGTGGTGCCTGGTTGGCGGCCGTGTTTGCAGCGGTGTCCGGCGTTGCTCCGGCGTCGGCCTTGGCCGGGGTGTTGCCGCCACTGCAGGCGGCGAGGAGGGCGAGGGTGCAAGCGGCGATGGCGGCGCGGGTGCGAGACATTGGGCTCTCTCCGGCGTAGGGGCACGGTTGTGGGTGGGGAGAAGGGTTCGGGGCGTCTGTGCCCACGTTAATGACGCGGCCGTCGTCGCGCCACCGGTGGTGGCGGGCGGGCCTGGGGGGTAATGTTGGGTGGTGTAGTAGCCGTGCTGCCTGGTGCAGGGGAGAGGATGATCGGCATCCGAGGGTGCGTACTGGTGGTGGTGCTGGCGGGGCTGAGCGCCGTGCCGGCGGCGGCGCAGCTTGTCACGGGCAAGCTGGTGGACCGGTCGACGGGCGCGCCGTTGGAGGGTGCGTTTCTGGTGGTGGTAGACAGTACCGGCACGGAGCACGGCGGCATCCTGACGAACCGTGACGGTCGGTACTTCCTGCGGGTGCCGGGCGCGGGCCGGTACACGATCCGGGCGGAGCGGATCGGCTACGCGACCTACCGTTCCGAGCCGCTGACCCTGGCGGCGGGCGAAACCCGGGTGTACGACATGGCCGTGTCGACGCAGGCGATCGCCCTGGAATCCATCAAGGTTTCGGCGGGGCAGCGCTGCACGGTGCGGCCGGGCGCGGGCCTGCGCACGGCCGCGGTGTGGGACGAAGCGCGCAAGGCGCTGCGGCTGGCGGCGTGGACGGAAGAGCAGCATGCGGTGCGCTACCGCGTCGTCAATTTCGAGCGTGAGCTGGACCCGGAGACACTGCGGGTGCGCAGCGAGACGCGGACGGGACGGACGGGCTACACGGATGGCAGTCCGTACCGGAGCCTGCCGCCGGAAGATCTGGCGCAGCACGGCTACGTGCGCCCGGAGCCGGACAACAGCTGGAAGTACTTCGCGCCGGACGCCCAGGTGCTGCTGTCGGACGCCTTCCTGGACGGCCACTGCTTCGAGCTGGAGCAGCGGGACTCGGTGCCGGATTTCGTCGGCCTGGCGTTCCGGCCAGTGCATCGGCGGGAGCAGCCGGACATCGAGGGCGTGCTCTGGCTGGACCGGCGGAGCGGCGAGCTTCGGTCGCTGGAGTTCCACTACACCACGCTGCCCTACCCGGTGGTCTCCCGACTGATCGGCGGCCGCATCGACTTCGCCCGGGTGCCGGGCGGCCCCTGGATCGTGAGCTCGTGGCATATCCGCATGCCGGAGGTCGCGGCCCAACGCCAGTCCGTCGGCGCGCTGCGGCCGGGCGAGGAGCATTACAGCCTGGTAGGGCTGCACGAGGTAGGTGGCGAGGTCCTGGATGTGGGCGCGGGCCGCGGCGCCGCGTCCACACCCGCCCGCGGCGGCACGCTTGCCGGCGTGGTCTACGACAGTGCGGGCTTCGTGCCCCTGGCCAACGTCGAGGTCGCGCTGGTAGGCACCGCGCGCAGCGTCCGCACCGGTCCCGACGGCCGATTCCAGTTGCACGGGCTTCCGGACGGCCGCTACGGGCTCCGGGCCACGCCGCGGGCCTGGGACCTGCCGTGGCCGCCGCCGGAAGGGGGCACGGCGCTCGTCCGGGAAGGCGACACGACGCACATCCGTCTCCAGCTGCCCGGCGCCGACGACATCGTGGCCGCCGTGTGCGACGAACCCCTGCCCGACAGCCTGCCGGGCGTCGTGCTCGGACGCCTCACCGATGGCAGAGGGCGCGCGCTGGCGGGCGACACCGTGGTGGTGAGTTGGAACCGCTACGCGCTTCAGAACGGAGCGGACGTCCGGACACGTTGGCAGGCCGTGCTGGCCGTCACCGACGGCGAAGGGCGCTATCGCGCCTGCGGCCTGCCCCTCGCCACACCGCTGCGCGCCGCCGCCGTGCCGCCGCATTCGTCAGCCACGCGGACCACGAATGACCTGTGGTTGCGCGACGTCGTGCCCGCCAACGCCCGGCAACTGCGCATCGATGGCCCGCGCGTGGTCAGGCTCGACCTGAGCGTGCGTCGCCCGGGTTAGCGCCTCGCCGCCTCCCGCGGACCCGCCGCGCCACCGCCTTCGCTCGCGTTGCGGGATGCGCGCCACAACACCGCGCCCCACCCCACGAGGAAGATCAGCGCGAAGCTGAACCACTGGATGGCGTACGACAGGTGCGGTCCGCGTCCCAGCTCCGGCGCCGGAATGGCGTCCAGGTGCGGCACGGACCCGGGCGGCCGGGCTTCCTCCGTCATCTCCCGGACGAAGAACGGGCCGATGGCGTAGGGGAAGCGCCGGTCCAGCTCCGCGCGGTTCAGTTGGAACCAGGTGCGCGCGAACGCGTCCGCCGGCGCGTTCTCGGGCTCGCCCACCACGGCGCCCATGTGGCGTTCCGGGAAAGGCAGCACGATGCCTTCCACGACCACCGTGTCCGCACGCACGTACGGGGTGATGTCCACGGTCTCCGCGTCCGCAGAGGGCAGCCAGCCTCGCTCCACGAGCACCACGTCACCGCCGGCCATGCGCAGGGGCGAGACCAGGTCCACGCCGGGCAGCCCGCGCCGGCTCCGGTTGGCCAGGATGATGGTGTGCTCGTTGTCGTACACGCCGCGCAGTGTGACACGCCGGTACAGCGCCGTGTCCACGCCCACGCGCTCCAGCGGAACCGGCTCCGCCGCCATGCGTGCCTCCATGAGGGCGTTGTGCCGTTCCCGCTCACCCAGCCGGTGGAGCTGCCAGACGCCGAGCCGCACGCAAACGGCGGCCGCGCCGAAGACCAGCGCCGTGCCCACGACGCCCGCGATGGTGATGTGCAGGGGCTTGTTCATACGCGGAAATGTAGGGGAAACCGCCGGGCGCGGAAGGCGGCGGGCATCCCAGGCATGATCCTGCGTCGGGGCCGCACGGCGCCGAGCAGGTTCCCGCGGTGCCGCGCCCGACGATTGCGCTTGCCACCGCGGCGATCGGAGATTACCCCGCGAGCCGACGTGGATCGACGATCGTCGTTCCCGTCGGGCGCCGGTCGGCTTTTTGCACCCTCACCGGGAGGGCGACGCCGGAGTTGGACCCCGGAAGGCGACCCCGGCGGGCGCGACAGGGACCGGGACCACACCGACACACCGCGAATCCGAGGGGCAGACATGGCCATGCTCAGCAGGAACCCTGCGACGGGCGAGACGTTGAAGGCGTTCGAGGAGATCACGGAGGCGGAGTTGGAGCGTCGGCTGCAGGTGGCGGCGGACGCGTTCGGGTCGTTCCGGGAGACGTCGTTCGGGGAGCGTTCCGCGCTGATGACCCGGGTGGCGGACATCCTGGAATCGGAGAGCCGGCGGCTGGGCGAGTTGATGACGCTGGAGATGGGCAAGCCGGTGGGCGCGGCGGTGGCGGAGGCGAAGAAGTGTGCGTGGGCCTGCCGTTACTACGCGGAGAACGCGGCGGGTTTCCTGGAGGACGAGGTGGTGGAGACCGCGGCGGACCGTAGCTGGGTGAAGTACCAGCCGCTGGGGCCGGTCCTGGCCGTCATGCCGTGGAATTTCCCGTTCTGGCAGTTGTTCCGTTTCGCGGCGCCGGGCCTCATGGCCGGCAACGTGGGACTGTTGAAGCACGCGTCCAACGTGCCGCAGTGCGCGCTCGAAATCGAGCAGATCTTTCACCGTGCAGGCTTCCCCGAGGGCGTGTTCCAGACGCTGCTCATCGGGGCCGGCCGGGTAGAGCGCGTTCTGGATGACGCGCGCGTCAGGGCCGCCACGCTGACCGGCAGCGAGCCGGCCGGCAGCGCCGTGGCCCGGCAGGCGGGGCGGCGCATCAAGAAGACAGTGCTGGAGCTGGGTGGCAGCGATCCATTCGTCGTCATGCCCAGCGCGGACCTGGACGCGGCCGTGTCCACGGCGGTCAAAGCGCGCGTGCAGAACAACGGCCAGTCGTGCATCGCGGCCAAGCGATTCATCCTGCACGAAGCCATCGCCGAAGAGTTCACGGGCCGGTTCGTGAACGCCATGGAATCGCTCACCGTGGGCGATCCCATGGACGACGCCACCGACATCGGCCCCCTGGCCACCGAGGCCATCCGCGACGATCTGGCCAGGCAGGTGGACGAGAGCGTGGCGGCGGGCGCCGCGCTGCTCACCGGCGGCAAGCCGCTCGACCGGCCCGGCTGGTACTACGCACCGACCGTGTTGACGGCCATTCCGGACGATTCCCCCGGCGCGCGCGAGGAAACGTTCGGCCCCGTGGCCTCCCTGTTCGTCGTGCACGACATCGACGAGGCCATCACCCGGGCCAACGACACCGATTTCGGCCTCGGCGCCGCCGCCTGGACCACCGACGCGGCGGAGCGCGAGCACTTCATCGACCGGCTGGACGCAGGCTGCGTCTTCATCAACAGCATGGTCGCTTCGGACCCGCGCCTGCCCTTCGGTGGCGTCAAGCGCTCCGGCTACGGCCGCGAATTGAGCATCTACGGCATCCGCGAATTCGTGAACATCAAGACCGTGTCCACCATGAAGTGAGGGGCCCGTTGCCGGGGTCCGGACGCCCGAAGCCCACGTCTCCGCGCCCGCGAACCGACGGGCTCGTCGAGCCGATGTCTTCGCGCCCCGGACGAACCCGAGGCCGCGTCGGGACGTGTCCCTTGAGGCCGGCGCCGGTTTCGCATACCGTTGAGCCATGAGCACGACGATTTGCATCCGCCGATTTATTCGTCCCCCGTACCGGTCCAGGTGGCGGGAGGCGGCCGCACGCGTGTAGCGGTGGTGCTCTCCTGAGGTCGTCGCGAGACGATGCACGCCCCTGGGCCTCGGTCCGGGGGCGTTTTCGTTCGTGCTCGCGATGACGACGGAACGGCCGCGGAACGCGGCCATGCACCCAGGAGAGCATCATGTCGAGAATCCAACGACGGTCCGGCCCGGCACGGGCCGGCGGCCCGGTCGCCGACGGGACCCCGGCCGACGGTCCAGCTCCGGCCATCGACCCGATCCCGCGGGAAGCGATCGCGCACGCGCGCGCGCTGCGCGACCTCACGGACCGCGACCACGGCACGCACGCCATGCAGCAGCAGCTGGAGCGGTTGCAGGCGGCGCTGGGCGGCGGCGCATCTGCCGCGCCGCCTGGTGAGGCGGTGCGGGCCCGCACCGCGGCGCCGGTGGACGTGCGCATCCGCCGCGCCGACCCGGTCGTCGACGTGGCCGACAACTACGACCGGCTGCACTACCCCCCGGAAGCCATCACGCGGGACGCGCGGTACTCGCGCTACGTCGGCCCGGGCCGGCTACTGCGCACGCACACCACGGCGATGATCCCGCCGGCGCTGCGCGAGCTGGCGGGCGAAGCACAGCCGCCGGGCGATGTCGTGCTGGTCTGTCCCGGGCTGGTGTACCGCCGCGACGCCATCGACCGCCTGCACACGGGCACGCCGCACCAGGTGGACGTGTGGCGCCTCCTGCGGGGACAACCGCTGGGTACCGCCGACCTCCGGGCCATGGTCCGCCACGTGATCGGGGCGCTCCTGCCTGGACGCCGGCTCCGCACGACGCCGGCGACACACCCCTACACGCAGGCGGGCCTGCAGATCGACGTGGAAGACGCTGGACGTTGGATCGAGGTGGGCGAGTGCGGCCTGGCCCTGCCGGCGCTCCTGGAGGAGGCCGGGCTGTCGGCGAGCCGCTGGTCGGGGCTGGCCATGGGCCTGGGCCTGGACCGGGTGCTCATGCTGGCCAAGGGGATCGACGACATCCGGTTGCTGCGCAGCGACGACCCGCGGGTCGCCGGCCAGATGCAGGACCTGTCCCCGTACCGGCCCGTGTCCAGCCAGCCGCCGATCCGGCGCGACCTGTCCATCGCCGTGGCCGTAAGCCGGACGCCGGAGGAGCTGGGCGACCGGGTGCGGCAGGCCATGGCGGCGGACGCCGACGCGCTGGAGGCGGTGGAGGTGCTGAACGAGACGCCGGGCGACGCACTGCCGCCAGCCGCCGTGGCGCGCATCGGACTGCAACCCGGCCAGAAGAACGTGCTCCTGCGCCTGGTGATCCGCCACCCGACGCGCACGCTCACGGCAGGAGAAGCGAACCGCGTGCGGGATGCCGTGTACGCGGCCCTGCACGAAGGGACTGCGTGGCAGTGGGCCGCGCCCGCCGCCCGCGCCCGCCGCCGGGGTGGCCTCAGGACGCGGCCGGCCGAGCCGTGATCCGGTACAGCACGATGTGGGGCACGTCCAGCGCGTCGCGGGTGATCACGCCCATGCGGTCGCGGCCCAGGAACACGTCCGGGAACGGCACGCCGCGCAGCTCGCCCAGCAGGCGACCGTCCCGGTCGTACACATCGATGCGCTGCACTTCGCCGGGCGTATCCTCGGACACGCCGATCCACAGGCGGTCCTGCGGGTCCACGGCAAGACCCGCGATCCGCGGGACGAGATTCTCGAATGTCATCTTGGCCAGACGCTGCTCCAGGAGCGGGTCGGAGCCGCCTTCCGCCCCGCCACCGCCACCCACACGGATGCGCGCGCCACCCGACTGGCTGGACTGGCGGCGGACACGGTCGCGCTCCGCCTCGCGGTCCGCGTCGGTGGTCTGCCGTGGCGGCGGGTCCCGCTGGATCCAGCGGCGCACGTTCCCCTGTGCCGACAGCAAGGCCACCAGGTACGCGGCCGTATCCGAGACCGCCAGGGTACCGTCGGAGAACGCCGCGAACCGGAGCTCCGGTGAGAACGCGCGTGCCGCCAGCATGACCATCCGCTGGCTCGCCGACTGGAGCTCCACGCGGTCCATCTCCGGCGGGGGCGCCGTCCAGAGCGTGTCCAGCGGGGCCCCGTCGAAGCCGTAGGCCACCACGGGAATGCCCGCCGCCCCGTCCGAGTTGGACGACGACGGTCCCACGCCGAAGTTCAGGACGCGGTCGGCCACCACGTAGGCATCGCGGCCCACGACGAGTCCCGACATGGGGAAGGCGCTTTCCGGAAACCGGATGCTCCGGGCATCCCCGCCGTCCTGCGGCAGGATGGTGAAGCGCGTGTTCGAGAAGTCGGCGACCCAGAGCGAGTCGCCCGGCCCGAGCGCCAGCGACAACGGCTGCTCCAGCTCGCCGGGACCACCTCCCTTCCGCCCGTAGCTGGCCAGGTACCGCCCGTCCGGCCCGTATTTCTGGACGTGGCGGGCCTGGGTGTCCAGCACGTACAGGTCCCCCGCACTGTCACCGGCCAGGCCGATCCGGGCGATGCTGCCGAACTGGTAGTTCTCGTCGCCGAACGCGTTTCCGATGGCGCCGACGCTGTCCACCGACCAGTCCAGCGCGGGCGCACGCGTCGCGGGATAGTGCAGACGTTCGGCGCCGCGGAACGTGTCCGTGGTCGCCTCGACGGAAGCCTGCCGTCCGCCACAGCCCGCGACCAGCATGGCCGCAGCCAGTCCCAGATAGACCGTCTTCATCGTGCCCCCCTCCGGGCGTTGACCGATCGTCGTCAATCCGTGTTTTCGATGCACCACACCGCCCCCGCGTTGTCTCGCAGCCACGGGAGCGGCTCCGCGGCGCCGACGCCCGTCAGGGCGAGCCGCTGACGTCGTACTGGAAGCCGACGCCCACGACGGGAACCACCCGCTCACCGCCGAAATACAGGTTGAGCTCCGGCAGGAACCGCATCCGGCCGCCGAAGGACCCGCCTACCACGACACCATACATGGTGGCGTTCAATTCGTCGATGATACCCGCGACCTGCGTGGAGAAGAAGATCGCCTTGCCGCCCACGTAGAAGTGATCCGACCCCGCCAGCACCATGGGATAGAATCCTACGGTCGACAGGCTGTCGGCGCCCGCCACCGAGACGCCCAGCACGCCGGACACGCTGAACGGGCGCTGCACCATGCGAACCTTGACGTCGCCGTACAACGCGCCGAACGGCGGGATGCCGAGGAACTTGCCCGTCACGTCCACGTTGGGGGAGACGCCGTAGCGGGCGTACAGCTCGGGCAACAGGCCACCGCCTTCGCTGCTGTCGGTGGGAACCACCGTGACCGCGCCTGCGCCCAGCGCCAGACGGCCCTTTCCAACCGGCACCGGGGTCTGGAACGTGCTGAGCGAAACGCATGCGGGGAGAAGGAATGATGCCAGGGCGAGGAGGACGATGCGCATGAAGGCCTCCAGGTCTCGGGAGATGGATGTGGAACGTGCGGCCGTCGGGGAGGGGGACGGCCGCACGCGAGTTTAACACCCGACGGTCCGGAACGCTACATCATCGGCCCCTCGTGGTAGCCGCCCTGGTGCGCGGGCAGGCCGCCCTGGTTGAAGACCAGCCCGCCATCCTGCAGGTGTGCGCCGCGCAGCGCGTGCGCCAGCACCTCATCGAGCTCGGACGCCACGTGCACCGTGAGGCCTTCCCGCACCTCCACGGGCAGGTCGTCCAGGTCCGGCTCGTTGTCCTGCGGCAGCACGATCTCCCGGATCCCGGCACGCCATGCCCCCAGCACCTTCTCCTTCACGCCGCCGATGGGCAGCACGCGCCCGGTCAGCGTGATTTCGCCGGTCATGGCGATGTCATGGCGCGCCGGCCGGCCGGACAGCGCCGACACCACGGCGGTGGCCATGGCCACGCCCGCCGACGGCCCATCCTTGGGCACGGCGCCCGCCGGCACGTGGATGTGCAGCTCCAGGTCCTCGAGGCTGGACGCGTCGATGCCCAACCGGTCGTAGTGCGTCTTGGCATAGGTCAGCGCCGCCCGCGCGGACTCCTTCATGACGTCGCCCAACTGGCCGGTCAGGATCAGCCGGTCCTTGCCGCGGAACACGCTGGCCTCCACGAACATGATGTCGCCGCCCTGCGGCGTGTAGTACATGCCCGTGGCCACGCCCACGGTGTCCGCCGCCGCCGCCTGTTCCGGGTGCACGCGCGCCCGGCCCAGCAGCGACTGCACGTCGTCGTCGGTCATGGTCACCTTGTCCAGCTCCGCCGTCGCGATGCGCCGCGCTGCCTTGCGCGCCAGCTTGCCCAGCTCGCGCTCCAGTTGCCGCACGCCCGCCTCGCGCGTGTATTCGGAGATCACCTTGCGGACCGCGTCGTCGTGCACGTCCAGCTGCTCCGCGCCCAGGCCGCTCTCGCGGCGCTGGCGGGGCAGCAGGTAGCGCTTCGCGATCTCCAGCTTCTCCTGCTCCGTGTAGCCGGTGAACTCCACCATCTCCATGCGGTCCAGCAAGGGCGGCGGAATGCGGTCACGCCAGTTGGCCGTCGCGATGAACAGCACCTCGGAGAGGTCGAACGGCACGCCCAGGTAATGGTCCGTGAACTGGTAGTTCTGGGCCGGGTCCAACACCTCCAGCAGCGCCGCCGAAGGGTCGCCCTGCAGGCTGACGCCCAGCTTGTCCACCTCGTCCAGCAGGAACACCGGGTTCTTGGTGCCCGCCTGACGCAGCCCCTGGAGGATGCGGCCCGGCATGGCGCCGACGTACGTACGCCGATGCCCGCGGATGTCCGCCTCGTCGCGCGCGCCGCCCAGTGCGATGCGCACGTACTTGCGGCCCAGCGCCCGGGCGATGGACTGGGCGATGGACGTCTTGCCCACGCCCGGCGGGCCGACGAACAGCAGGATCGGCCCATGCCCCACCGCGCGCGCCTTCGCCCGCTCCGCCACACCATCATGCTCACCGGCCGCCCCCGCTTCCGCGGACTCCGATTCCTCCTCCTTCGGCCGCAGGTCGTCCGGCACCTCGATGTCCGCCAGCGCCGCCTCGGCCTCGGCCTCCTCGCGCGCTTCCTGCTCCGCCCGCTCCATCTGCAGCTTGCGCACGGCCAGGAACTCCAGCACCCGGTCCTTCACGTCTTCCAGTCCGTAGTGGTCTTCGTCCAGGATGCGCTCCGAGTCGTCCAGCACGATCCGGTCATCCGTACGCGCGTTCCACGGCAGCTCCGTCACCCATTCCAGGTACGTGCGGATCACCTGGTACTCGGCCGACTGCGGGTGCGTGCGGCGCAGCCGGTTCAGCTCCCGCTGCACCTCGCTCTTCGCTTCTTCCGGCAGGCCCAACGCGTCGATCCGCTCCTGGAGCTCCTCCACGTCCTGCTCCTCGTCCTCCTCGCCCAGCTCCTTCTGGATCGCCTTCATCTGCTCGCGCAGCACCATCTCGCGCTGCTTCTCGCCCAGCTCCTCCTGCACCTTCTGCTGGATCTCCATCTGCGCTTCCATGCGCAGCAGGTCACGCTCCACCGCCACCAGCACACGGCGCATGCGCGTCTCCACCGAAAGCTGCTCCAGCAGCTCCTGCTTCTCCGCCGCCGAAAGCTCCAGATAGAACGCCACCATGTCGGCGAAACGGCCGCCCTCCTCGACACCCTCCACAAGCTGGCTCAACGCCTCTTCCGGGATGCCACGCTTGCGCCCGAGCTCCACGGCCCGCTCCCGCAGCGCCTCGTCCAGCGCCTCGAACGCCGCGTCGTTGGGCGCCACCGGCGGCTCGTCCTCCATGGGACGCACCACCGCCGTCAGCATCTGCTCCCCCGAACCCTCGTAGTCCAGCGCCTGCGCACGGCCTTCGCCCTGGATCAACAGCTGCAGGCCGCCGCGGACGCGCTGCGCCTGCA
>Ga0102950_1000443_pt1 | contig 11692 bp, 12 predicted proteins | sample SalPon2A_B_D2_MG_FD_78505 | JGI IMG/M metagenome (GOLD analysis project Ga0102950, IMG submission 78505) | Soil microbial communities from South San Francisco under conditions of wetland restoration - Salt Pond MetaG R2A_B_D2_MG | ecosystem: Environmental > Terrestrial > Soil > Wetlands | place...
TCCCAAGTCTTGTTACGATGTCTCTGATTTACTTGCCGTTTCTTCAGGCCAGTTATACATTTCTTAGGATAAAGAATGAAGGCAGCGAGAGACTTGAAGAGCTGAGACAGAGAGCGGCCGCCAGCCGAATCGGCGTGATCCTTTTTAGGTTGTTTCTGCTACTTGGAATTACGATTGTTACATCGCTCTTCGCAATTACCCTATTCATTCGAGAGGGTGCTTGCCTAAGTGGATTCATACTAGCAGGTGTGGCTTTGGTGAGTAACTTTCTGTTGATAGAACCAGGCAAGATGATTCTTGCTAAGACGTTACTCTGAATTTTCGACCTCCAGGGGCCGGCTACCTCCGCCGTGGGATAGTTGCGGAAAGAAAGAATTAGCCGTACTTTGTATTAGTTCTGAGACGCAGTTGCAGAAAGCAAACCAACTATGAAGATACTAACTGCAAGTGATGCGGCCGAGGTGTTGGGCGGGAAGCCGCTGAACACTTTCCTCAGTGAGCTGTCCAGTCGACTGCATCTGGTGAATGATACCTACGCGATTCCGCCTGAATCTATTGCAAAAACGCACCTCTCAATGCTATTCGCGTACGTGCTACTTCGCAGGAACCCAGAAGTTTACATCTACATTTCAGATTGGGGCATGTGGGGGAATTTGGAAAGACTTGACTTAATCTATGGGTATAGGCGATCTCACGGTGAGTACCGGACTCTCATAGAAGCACCGGTCCACCTGTTTGATCTGAGCGATGAGGCCGCGTTCGTCAGCATCCTGAGCATCGCGTTTTACTTTATCTGGGACGCCTGGGTTTTCGATACAGAAGGAAAGGCGCTCGTTCAGATAAGTCATGATGAATGGCTTGAGATTCGGACCGATGATGAGGACACTCGGAAAGAGTTTGAAGCACTGTTGAATAGGTTTAAGTTACGTCTTCTTCACGGCGAGTGATGCGTGTTTGGATGAACCACCCGGCGATTCGACCCCAGATCATAGCCCAACCGTTCGCGACCACGGCAAGGATGACCATCAAAACAATTACAAGCCATACAGGATTCTACGACGATGAAGAATAGCATTATCACACTGACCAAGACCGAAGTGGATGACTTGAACGTACTATTTGAATTTCAGCTCGACGAAGAAGCAAATCACCTGGCAGCGTTCACATCGAAAGATCCTACCGATAAAACTGCTTACATTGAAAAGTATTCAAAGCATCTGGCTGACCCGGCAATAAATAACCAGACGATAAGAGTAAACGGCGTAATCGCAGGCAGCATAGCACAATTCGTGATGGAAAACAAAGCGGAGATTACGTATTGGATTGACAGAAAGTTATGGGGACAGGGAGTTGCCACAACCGCACTCAGGGATTTCCTGAAAATCGTACAAATCAGGCCAATTTATGGACGCGTTGCCTTTGACAATTTTAGCTCTCAAAAGGTTTTGGAGAAATGCGGTTTTGAAAAGATCGGAATGGACAAAGGATTTGCCAATGCCCGACAGGCAGAGATTGAAGAATATATTTATAAACTTTCAGACTAACAATAAGACCGCTTTGGAATGGCATGGCGGGCCCGAAGCGGGTCCACCCTACAGGCAAGAGGTAGGCCCTGGAATGTTGCTGGACCTCTCCCACTTTAAGAGGATGGGTACCCGTCGAACCGGATGGAATTAAGTGAAACGCGACTTGAGGTACACCCGAGAAAGGATACACTCGCATGCGAAAAATAATCGCCATATCAATGATCACACTCGACGGTGTAATGCAGGGGCCGGGCGGGCCGGAGGAAGATCCTTCAGGCGACTTCAGGTATGGTGGCTGGGTGGCACCGTTCGACGACGAAGTCTATGGCAAGATCATGATGAAAGAGATGAAACTCACGGACCTTCTTCTGGGCAGAAAGACATTTGAGATCTGGGCCGACTACTGGCCGTCGCACGAAGAAATCTGGCCGGGCATCAGCGATGTCACCAAATACGTGCTGTCCACGACGGTAGATAAGTCGGACTGGAAAAACACCGTCTTTCTCAAGAGCGTGGAGGACATCAAGAAGCTGAAGAATTCAGACGGCTCTGATCTCAAGGTTTGGGGGAGCAGCAAGCTCGTTCAACTCCTCCTGAAAAACGATTTAGTCGACGAACTCTGGCTCAAGATTCACCCGGTGACGCTCGGCAAAGGAAAGAAACTGTTTGCGGACGACGCAACAGCGGCTGCATTTACTTTGACAGAGAGTGTAGCTACACCGAGCGGCGTCATCATCGCCAATTACAGGCGGACCGGAGATGTCAAGACCGGTACTATCGGAGCTTGATGTCTGCAGATAAGTGCCCGTAGCTCCCACGCGATCGGCAGGGATAATGAGGAAACCAACCGCAGACGGGCTACCGGGCGGGCCACCCGGTCGGTTAGATTCATATACTTGGCGTAGGGCAACCTCGTCTTCGAGCCTGCCAGATAAGGAGGCAACGAATTCATCTGCGTGCAGAGATCCAAAGAAGGAACCCGCTGCAAGCCGACGGGCCACCCGGGCTTCTGTTGCACTCTTCTCTGAACCAGCAGCGTACACTTGCCCTTAGGCATTCCTCATACGTCCGGCCGTAAGAACGGTCGGACCTACAGACAGACTTCCTCGCACCAACTGCGAGGCCACGCGGCCGACCCGGGAATCAATCATTTGCTTGCTTCCGGAGAGGTAAAGGGATATATTTCTTACAGTGCGATTCAGGTTGATTGAGTCTTTCGCACATGCAGGTGAGAGGGAAGAATGGGCGTAAGGGCAGGAGGAGTTATTCCGGGGATTCAAATCGTGATCAATTCAGACTTTCGTAATACATAGTAAGGGAGCGTACAAATGGGCAGTTTTGCAGGCAGGGTGAGTGTTTTTGCGGTTGTGATCTTATTCGTTGCGGCGGCGGCGGTCTACAGCGCCGATGGTACGGCAGACGATGTCGTCCTACTCACAAATGGCGGTATCGTGAAAGGCCGGATTATCAAGCGGGAAGAGGGGAAGAAGCTTACCGTTCGAACGCTGGACGGTAAGGAAGTCAACATACCGTTCGACAAGATTTCGCAGATAACTACGAGCGATGCCAATTTCGAAGAGCTGCATCAGCATATAGTCGATTCCTTGCAGCAGCGGAAAGGTGTGCCACTGACGGTGATCGCGACAAATATACACGCCCGGCTAACCATGCGGACCGGCAAAGACGTCACTGCGTTCGGAGTCTCCGGAGTCGTGGAGTTGCTCACCAACAAGAACTTTTCGATCGGCCCCGGCGCCGGCTGGGACGAGCATAAGTACGGCAGCCTTCTGCCGATTTTCAGCGAGATCTGTTACTATCTTCCGGTGGAGAATATCCAACCGTTCCTGTACGGACGCGCCGGTTTTTCGATCGGCTGGATGAAGGGGCTGGTCGGCTCCGATTTCGGCGGTGCCCGCTGGGGTATCGGCGCCGGGGTGCAGAAGCGCATGAGCAGCACGCTGTTGTTGACCGCTCAGCTCGGATACGAAAAACAGAATATTACAAAGTACAATCCGAAACTCAGTTCATATCCGGACTGGATTTCGGCCACGATCGGGTTGAAGTTGTAGTTGCTGATACACCTGTGAGGCGGCTGGGCCGGTGAAGTTGAGACAGGTACATTCATTCGTTGCTTCTCCGTTTTCCCCCAGGAAAATCGTATCCGAGAATGTATTCAAACTGGCTGGAAAGTTGAATCAAATGCACAAGGCAATGCGAAGCAGATTGAAGGAAGAAAGCAGCATAAAGGGATGGACGATATCCCAAATGCGAGTGCTGGCTGTGTTGATTCTCGGCGCGACAATTGTTGGTTCTATGCCCAAGTTGCCTGAATCGAACGGACGAATTGCACAGAGGACTTTTCCAAACGTTATTTTTATACAATCGGCAACCCTGACTAAAGGCGGCAATTGAATGTACTCCAAGGTTCGGCTTGTCTCCTGGATCGGAATTCCGGCGATCATCCTTGTCTTGACCGGATGTGTTACCGGACTTTTCGCTCTAAAAAATCATCCGTACATTCCGGTCGATCTCGATGATTGTTTTGCCTATCTCGATACCACTCTGGATTCGGCCACGTTGGATACGCTGAAGATTTGGAACGAAGAAGACCTCGGGCGGGCGCATTTAGGAATGGGGATGTGGATTCGCAACGACTGGGGGCTGTGGCGAGGTTCGCGACTCGCGAAGTGGTTTAATGAGCAAGGGATATGGCATCCCGATGATATGTCAGGAATAATCCTCGACTCGTACTGGCGTCATTTGCATAACAAACCGATCGATCTGGAATCTCAGGTAAAGTTCTATGTCGAATACTGGGATGACTGGAGCTACCCGGACAGCCTGAGATGCCCCATCTACAAGAAGAAGTTAAAGAACTTCTTAACGGCAGGACCGGGTGTAGATGCAGATCATCCGGATGTTGTGACCTTTCTGCTCTATTGTCCAAAGAAGCACCCTTGGTTCTATTCAAGGACAAACGGCCTGTATGCCGTTGATGAGAATAGAAATGGCGAACTCATGGCGCGATTCCGGCAGGCTGCACATTAGGCGCGAACGATGTTCGTTGAGTTCAGGTCGCCCCTACGGTTCCCACAGCTCGATCTTGTTGCCTTCGGGGTCGAGAATGTGAACGAACTTCCCGTAGTCGTAGGTCGCAATGGTGTCAAGAACCGTGACTCCGTCTTTCTTGAGTTTCTCTACGAGTGCTTCGATATTCTGAACCCGGTAGTTAATCATGAAGTCTTTCTTCGAAGGACTGAAATAGTCGCTTCCCGTTTTGAACGGACTCCATACCAGCTGATCGACTTTGTCAGGTTTGTTCTTATCTCTGGACTCAAAAGTCGAGCCGTAGTCATCGATTTTGAGTCCCAGGTTCTTTCCGTACCAGTCCTTCGTTTCCTGAGGGTTGTCCGAAAAGAAGAAAATGCCGCCGATCCCGACCACCTTCGGTATCGTATCGGCAGGTGAACTTGTGCTGTCTGTTTGATTCTTCTTGTCTTCCATATTCTTTCCCTTTTGGGTTGTCGAATTGCAGCTCGCCAGAACGGCTACAAGTACGATTATCGTCCATCTCTTTTTCATTCTGTTCTCATTTGTTCGGATATTGTCGTTTACTCGATTCTGTGCCAATTCCCGTCTTTGGCTATTGTCCGCATGGATGCCCTGCTCAGTCCAAATACGAAACCTTTATCTTCTTTCATAGCAGATTTGATTGACTGTGCGCAAGTTTTGATGTGTTTTGAGTTAAGAGTAGGTTAGCATCCTCCCGGGTGGCAGCATTCAGTCACAGCCGAATCTTCGTTCCCCCATTGCCGAACATTTCATCCCCACGTGGCGCTCAGGATGGCTGCCGCCACCCGTCGCTGACGTGGGCTACAAAGAAGGAAGTAATATCCGAAATTACCGCAAGTGATATTTCTTCCGTAGGCCCGACCATTCTTATGGCCGGGTGTCTCACGCATTGAGAAGGGATGCTTGCTTCGTTGGTCAATGCTGTCTTCGAGGCTGAACCTGTCCGCAACCTGCTCCGATTATCGGATCTTCAATTGGCGGCCCACAAGAATGCGCCGCCCTACGCGAGACCACGGTTGGTTCAATTGTCGCTGTCCGCCACGCCGTTTTTACCTCAGTAGCCCACCTCAGTGAGAATCGGCGATAGCCGATTCGAATGCCAGGTGGGTGATGACCCGAAACCTGGTTCGGCCGATGCCGACCATCTCGTCCCCTTGTGGCGCTCAGGATGGCTCTTGCTGCCCATCGCTGACGCGGGCTACCGGCTGAATGCGATAGCGGCGCTCCAGATCATCGAGGCGTTTTGACGCGATCTGGAATATTCGGCTTCGACCAACTTTTTCAGAGTACTTCGCAGCATAGTAGCAAAGCTTGGCATTCCAGATGCAATTCGCTTTAATCGAATCGCTCGTGGTCATTGTCTGCTTTACGTGAAAATAATCCCCGAGGTGAAGATAGGCAGCCGTATATGTGGGGTCCACCGTTATGCATTCGTGGAAGAAGACGCTGGCCTCGTATGTGTAGCCAGCCGACAACAAGGCATAGCCAAGTACATCGAGAAGGAACGGGGCGGTGACCGGTACGCAATAGTCGAGAAAACGACTGAAGAAATCCTTCAGTTGATCGGGGTAGCCTATCGCAATCATCCCCTCTCTCAGTTTCATCAGGCTGCTCCGATTTCGCATTGACTTATGAGCTGCGTCCAGAGGATCTACGGAGGGTTGAAAGTTCGACGGGTCTTTGAGTACCTCCTCGGACTGAAGAAGAGAATCTGTTGCCTGTACCAAAGGACAACTCTGCCCTTCCTTGGTGGCAAGCAGCGAGTCTATCGTCTGGCGTGCTTCTTTATCCTGATTCGCGTCTCTCTGACAGATCGCTCGCATGAGATACAGGTGGACCTTTACCGGAGAGTCGATGACCACCGGACCTCTTGGAACTACTTCGGTAACCTCCCGTATTGCCGCTTCGTAGTTGCCCTTGATTCTGAACAGGCTCGCGCTTATCAGAGCCAGGCGCAAAGACGAGTCCGAGCCGGATTCTACTCTCTGTTTGGATCCATCAAGCTTCTTCCGCAGCTTTCTGAATCGTAGCCGTTTGAACAGCTTGAGCACATCGTGCTCAAGCGTGGTCAACTCGGCTTCCGGCGGCCAGGCGTGGTAAATATTGGCAATCCGCCGAAATCCCTGGACTTTCCGGCTCAACCACAGGTGCACCGCTTTGTGAATTAACACGCCAAGTGCGACTCCCCAAACATAGAAGGGAACAGCCTTCGGATGGATAGGGTAAGGGGCGACAATCAGGATTGTCGTCCAGATGCCGATCGTTGTGATCCGCTGTCCTACACTCAATTTCTGCAGAAGAGTGCTGAACACCGATCTTCCCAGGGCCTGTCGGAACAGAATGCCTAGGACAATCCCGAGAAGACAGAATCCGACTATGATCACCATGTCGGAGTTGGATATCGACGGCTGCTGGAGAGAACCGGATGATACAACCGAGGACCATTGCCAGACGCCGGCAAGGTAATAGGTCAGCCCCCCGAGCGCGAGTATTACAATAGCAGTGATCCCGACCGCCTTTGTTCTCTTGGCGATTATGTATGCTGTGGCGCTCGGGCTCCTAAGTATTATCTCGTAGAAAATCGTGGTTGGCACGAGTACTGCCAGACTCCATACCCAAGATGGATAAAAAAGCATGGTCAGAGCTGCAAACGCGATCGTGGCGAATACCGATATAAGAGAGTCGACAACCCCGCGCATAAACTTCCCCTTTCAGACTTTCAGAGACCCAAAAGACTACAAAGCGCGCACACCTTGGTTGTGAAAGAAGTGCTCAGGAGGTTCTGAAGACTTACTTACAAATTCACTAAGGTCCTCCAGCAAACCGCGAATCTCCCAGCTGAAAGCATCGTAATTAACATAGTGTTCCGGTTTCTTGGGTGCGATGAAGCAGGCAAGCGAATCAAGCTGCTTCTGCCAGTCATTTTCCTTGTTGTCGATAAGCACCAGATGGACCAGCCGGCCTCGATTCAGCAATCCGTCATCACACAAATATTCCCGTTTTACGGCCGAGAGTTTGCTGGAAAACGAATTCTCGAATACCTCTGGCCTGAGCGCTATCACCTTTAGTGTTTTGCTCTCGGGGTCGAGGTACTGCTTGACATCCTGCGCGATCTGCGATAACTGGCAGCCTTCGTTATCATCCAGAAGCTGCCTCGGCGTGCCACCCGGATAGAGGCCAGTTGCATTCTTGCTTCTCCAGTAACCATCCACTGAGATGACTACGGTTGCGTTAGGAGCTTCATAGGATCTTTTTCTGACAATTGCCACGGTCCCTCCGCGAACGCGAACTGCGTGGTGGTCGCCCTTGAAAGGGTGGAGGAGAGTCGTGCGTAATGATCTCTCCGATTCCGCTCCCTTTCGTTCGCTTCATGTTAGAGAAGCTGGACTGTTGTGTCAAGCTTTATAGCAGAGCCCGGATCAACTTTTTATGACCGCCAGAATTCGCCAACGAGGACTTGCGTAGCTCAAGGAGAATTGAGGGGTGGTAGTAATGAGTTGGAACACAACAGAATACGCATGGCCGCCGATACCCCGCCGAGTTTTGGAGTTCCGACGGACAAAGCGGTTGACATTTCCGCATAAGACTGCATATCTCCATGGCAGGACTATCATTGGCACCAATGGCTGAAATGACTCAGAGCTCGTGGATAACAGTACTTCGGAGGATTACGTGAAATCTGGATTAGTCTTCTATGTATCGGATCTCAAGAAGATGAGTAACTTCTATCGCGAGGTGTTTGGGCTGCAACAGCGTGAAGCGGACGAGGAATTTGTCGCATTGACAAACGAACAATTTGAATTAGTGTTGCTCAGGACTGCGACTTCGAAACGCATGAGCAACGAGGCGGTCAAAGAGTCATCCCCAAGGCAGGACACGGCTGTCAAGCCGGTCTTCTTTGTAGCCGAACCGATCCAGAGTATCAGAGACAAGATCGTTTCGTTGGAAGGCGGTTTTAAACCGAGCAACAAAGAATGGGAGTTCAATGGTGCCCGGGTGTGCGACGGTTGGGATCCGGAAGGAAATATCTTTCAGGTGCGCAGTTCCATGAGGCAGTCTGACTGAGTTTGCGCTGATAGTGCGTATCCGCCCAAATTCGAATTGACATTTAGCCGGTTTAAGGCGTTATTGAAGTAGTAACGCAGGATCGATATATCGGGGGAAATATGATTAACCAGTACAATACGAGATTCGATAGGGGCTGCGGTCCGGTCCGTTCAGTCATCAACTTGTCTCAAGTTCTCGCGATCATTCTTCTACTTGAAATGATCACCGGCTGCTCTCCGAACGATTCGAAGCCGATACCGGCGGGCATCAAAGACTTTCGAGCCACTATCGTCACACCGGATGGAGCGCTCCTCGAATGGACAGCGCCGGATGAAGTCGATGGAGCGGAGCCTGGCTACTACAAGATGTGCTATTCCACGACCCCCTTGAAGACCGGCGAGGATTGGATCAAAGCTGAGCCGATCGACGATCCCCCCATACCACTTGCTCCCGGAACGAGGCAGAAATACGGCCTTACGGGATTGGAGCCGGGTACGAACTATTGGGTTGGCATCTACGTGGTCGGAAGAAACCACCTTCACTCCGAATACTATCGATCGGCAGCGATCACAACCGGGGACACGACGACCTTGGGCGATTACACACTCATCGATATCGATGACAGCAGTCATAGCTCCGGTGAATGGCTCGGACATCGACTCGTTCTTCTCAATTTCTGGGGTGTATGGTGCCACTACTGTGTCGAAGAAATCCCGGATCTGATTCAACTTCACGACACCTACGCAGACAGCGATGTCGTCCTGATCGGTCTGGACTGGGGGGACGACAATCCCAACCTCAAATACTTCGTCACGACAAACGACATGGCCTGGCTGAACGTCTTTGCCGTCCGAGAGATTCTGATGCAGTACCAGATTCCGGGATATCCGACCACAATTTTCCTTGGACCGGACGGCCGCGAAGTAGGGCGGCGTGTCGGCAAAGGCTCGTTCGATACCTATCAGAGCGCCGTCGAGTACCTGCTGGAGAAGGTAGAACCGCCGGCACAGTAGGCTCTATATCTCGCGGCCAGAGGACCGCCTTGTCACAGCGCGCAATCGGTATTCACCTTCACGAGAGTGCTGAGATCCGACGGTACCTGGCTTGAAATCGTGTTGGAGACGGAGTTTTCGATCCCGGCGGCGAAGCCGCTCTCAAACCACTGTAATACATAGCTGACGATAAATCCAAACGCACCATCGACACTCACATTCAGTCCGTTGACGGTGGCCTGGGTGGTCCCGAGTGTAACCGGCGGATTGTCACCGGTGCCAATGTCGATCTTCGTTGTAACCACAATAGAACTGATCGTAACGGTTCCTGAAAGATCCGGACACAGAGCTCCCGGACTGGTGGATGTAAGGTGGCCGGAAATATTGTGGAACACGTACTTCAGGGTCAGCCCATCGGTCGTCGGTAGCAATTCGACCGTGACGTTGGTGGCAGCAAGGTTGTAGAGATTGGTCGTGTACGTACACAGGACAACCGTTCTGACGTCGAGCGGCGATGGAACATAGCTGGCCAGATTGATCTGCCCCAGGAGATTCTGAAAGTAGCCGCAGAGGCAGTCTTCGCCCGTTGCCGTGAGATTCCAGTCCTCATTAGCGACCGACACTGATCCATGAATGTTGCTTAGTTGACAGATCAATGTGTCGTTAGCGCCCAGGTCGAGCATTAGAGTGTCGCTGTGACCATCGGCGAATGAGGCCACGCAAGGACTCGGCTGAGCCATCGCTCCGCCGGTGTTCCGGACCGTAAGGTGAAGGAGACCGTCGGTACCTTCCACGGTCATCGAGAGCGCCGGAACCGGTGCGGGAGAAGGCGATGGATCGGTGGACTTGTTGTCTCCGCATCCGGAGGCCAGAATGATTACCAGAAGGGCCGTGAGAACGGTCCATTTGTATTGAAACGGAGATGAACGGTACATTTTTCAGTCCTCACTCAAAATCAATTTATGATACCGCAGTGACGTGTTTTCGACAGTGCGGACCTATCTGGACAAGTCGGTGGTTCATCCTAATGTCGGAAATAATATTGCGGAAGCGCATCCGTCCCCGCATCTTCGGTAGTCGCAGTGAAAGAAGAGCAACCACGTTTGCCTGACGGATGGCTATACAGCAATAATATAGCGGACAGCCTTCAGCCGTCAAGTCGATTTTGTATTTATAGGTCTACAAGTCTCTTTTAGTGTGTTGAAACCAAGTGCGGAGAAGCCGATTACACCACCGGAGTCGGACCGGCTCCCTTGGGAAGCCTGACAATTTTGTTCTTGACATTGTCTAAATCGTTACTTATTCTAAAGTCATGAAGGACGCGATAGCCATTCTGCGACAATGCGATATTCAGCCGACCCCTCAGCGGATTTCGGTAGTCGAATGCATTTTAAACGACAAAACCCACCCAACTGCGGACGAGGTCCTGATTGCAGCTCGTAAGAAGTGCCCGACCGTATCGCGGGCTACTGTTTACAACACACTCAATCTTCTGGTGGAGAGAGGCTTGATCGGGATGCAGACGATCCGGGAAGGGGCAGTGGTTTTCGATCCCAATGTCGAACGGCATCACCATTTTGTCGACGAAGACACCGGCGACATCTATGACATTCCCTGGGACCAGTTGGAAGTCAAAGGAAAAGAGAAGCTCAAAGATTTTGAGATTGTTGAGTTCCAGGTGATCTTGCGGGGGAGACGGAAGAAGAAATGACTCTTTTTTTATCCGGAATCAATATACTGTCTAAATTTAGACATTTTCTGTTCATCTTCAGGATCGAATATGAACCTCGGACTGTTACTCATGCATATACGAAGGACCAATACTAATGCGTAAGGAGTTGTTATGACTGACCAGAACAAGGATAGCGCGGGCAAGTGCCCGGTGACCGGAGCATCACACAAGCATATGACGACCGGAAGTACGGCGAACCAGCGGTGGTGGCCAAACCAGTTGAATTTGAAAATGCTCCATCAGAACCCCACGATAATGAATCCGATGGGGGAGGCGTTCAACTACGCCAAAGAGTTCAAGACGCTCGATCTGAAGGCTGTCAA
>Ga0102950_1000445_pt1 | contig 11685 bp, 7 predicted proteins | sample SalPon2A_B_D2_MG_FD_78505 | JGI IMG/M metagenome (GOLD analysis project Ga0102950, IMG submission 78505) | Soil microbial communities from South San Francisco under conditions of wetland restoration - Salt Pond MetaG R2A_B_D2_MG | ecosystem: Environmental > Terrestrial > Soil > Wetlands | place...
ATGATGTCGGAACAGCCCTGAATGGACGGGAGGGTATGGAGATGATAAATGAAAAAATCCCGGATCTTATAATCACGGACATAATTATGCCCGAAAAAGAGGGACTGGAAACAATTATGGAATTACGGAAAAAACATCCGGCTCTTAAGATCATTGCAATCTCGGGCGGAGGACGTTTCGGTCCGGAGGGCTATCTCCCCGGTGCAAAACTACTGGGAGCCGACATGGTATTCCAGAAGCCTCTCATGCAGAAAGAATTCCTGAATGCAGTTGCTTCTCTGCTGAATGAGGATAAAAGAAATAACATGCCTCCCATACAGCTATAGCTCATCTTATTAAACAATCATTCTTTAACGGGTGCGGTCCCATATCCTTAAGTACAACCCCTGCCCGTTCGCCACAGGTCAAAGATACTTCTGAATGACGAAACCTGTACTCTTTTCCTTAAGCATGACCTTAGTACTCCCGTCAGGCATCCTTTCCTTTTTGATAAGAAAATAATTTTCATCATAATCCACCATGTCAACACCGGAGGATAAACCTTCCTGTCCCCTCCAAACTTGCAAATCAACAGGTTCCCACTTCTTTGTTTCTGCTGATCTGTAACAGGCATCCATGATTGCATTTACCACATACCCGTCATAAAAAGATTCCCCCGGTGCTTTACCCTGCTCCATCGAATCGAGCATATCTGTAAACATATCGGGATAACCAAGTGCGTGTACCTCATCTCCTACCGGAAACAGCCAGCCTGTATCTGTCTCTGTCTTTTCCGACACATAATTACCTGTACTTCCCGATGTATAAACTTCAAATCCTGTCCTGAGCCAGTGATCCAGCCTGATTGTTCCTTCAGTGCCCGACACCTCATCCCTGAGATCCATTCCACCCCTGAAATTCCAGCTTACTTCAACCTGCGATACAGCACCTGACTCATACCTGATCAGGGCAATTGCATGATCCTCCGCCTCAATGGGTTTTACCTGTGTGTCGGCCCAGCACATAACTTCCACAGGTTTAATATCTTTCCCTATAAAGTTCCTTCCAATCTCAATACAATGACATCCCATGTCGACAAGCGCTCCGCCACCTGATTGCTTCCTGTCCCAGAACCAGGCACTGTGCGGACCGGAATGTGCTTCACGCGACCTTGTCCACAGTATTCTTCCGCAGGAACCCTTTCTTACCATATCGATTGCTTTCAGTGTCTTCGGCGTATATACAAGGTCTTCCAGATAGCCGTGAAAAACACCGGCTTTTTCAACTGCTTCAAGTATCTCCCGGGCCTCCACGGCATTCATTGCAAGTGGTTTTGTGCACAAGACATTTTTTCCTGCATCACAGGCCATCAAAATAGCTTCCCTGTGGAGATAATTGGGTAAGGCTACAATTACAAGGTCCGTATCCGGATCCTCTATGGCAGTCCTGAGATTATCTGTATATCTCGGGATATTCCATTTCTGTGCAAAATCCCTGGCGGATTCCTCAGGAACAGAACATACATGCTGAATTACGTCTTTCCTGCGCTGCCCCAGTAACGACATGGTGTAGAAAGTGCCTATGAGCCCTGTACCAAGTAATGTTATCTTTTTCATTGTCAATATGATTTATCTGGATGCCTTGTTCCGCTAAAAAAGGATTAACTGCGGAATGAGAATATTAATATAGACAATTTATTTCAAACCTGCCATAAACAAGCTAATTTACTGTTTACAGTATTACTTTTTAACAAGATAGTATATGACAATCCAGACATTTCTAAAAATGTATCGATTAAATATTTATCTTTCGGGATATAAAGCAGTTAAGCGACTTGAGAAAGTACCTGTGCCAGAGAAATGAAATGCTGAATATATTTAACATACAAAGATTCTCATTACACGACGGGGAAGGTATCAGAACAAATATCTTCTTTAAAGGCTGTCCGCTGAACTGCCAGTGGTGCAGTAACCCGGAAGGAATTGATCCGGAACCGTCACTTATGTTCGATGAAAGACTGTGTATGAAATTTGGTGACTGCACAATGACAGGTGACGGAGTTTTTACGGCTGTTAATGGGACTATTGCGGTAAAAAGAGACCAGCATATGGTTACCTCATTGTACAGGAATATATGTCCGTCGAGGGCCATCACCATTGCCGGTGAGGAAATTAGTGTGGAAAAATTGCTTTCAGAAATTGAGAAAGATATACCATTTTATCGTAACAATGAAGGAGGCATAACTCTTTCCGGAGGTGAACCTTTCTTGCAAAACGGGAATGATCTGGAATTACTGTTGTCCGGGTTAAAACACAGGGGGATTAATGTTGCTGCAGAGACATCACTCCATATCCCCTGGGAAAAAATAAAACCGTTCACAGGATATATTGATGTATTCCTTGCCGATCTGAAACATACCGATAGGGTAAAATTCAGAGAATACACAGGAGGAGATATCCGGCTCGTGACGGACAATTTCAGGAAACTTGATAAATCAGTTAAAAAAATAGTTGTCAGAGTGCCGGTAGTCCCGCAGTTTAACCTGTCATTGGCCGAATTGAAAGACATTATTGACTTTTCAGATTCTCTTGACAACGTATCGGAAATAGATTTTATTCTCTATCATTCGCTTGCAAAAGAAAAATATAAAATGCTCGGAAAAGATTATATGTTCAGCCGGTACGAAAATGTAAACGTAAAAGAAGTACTGCCTGTTGCCCGGTATGCTGAGGCAAAAGGGTTAAATGTTAAAATCATTTAATCACATGAAACACACCGTTAACAAGGAAGAACTGTCTGCCAGGATATATGCACTAAGGGAACAGGTGCTGTCTGTTAAGTCAACAATCTGCACCGAAAGAGCCAGGTTCTATACAGATGCTTATTTGCAAAATAGTTACTCCCCTGTAATTATTAAACGTGCACTGGCACTGGAAAAGACCCTCAGTGAAATGACAATCTTTATTAATGACGGCGAACTTATTGTGGGGAACCAGTCGTCAAAGCTGAGAGCAGCCCCGATATTTCCGGAATATGTTACCTCGTGGATATTAAATGAGCTTGATGATTTCGACAAAAGGCCCGGTGATGCCTTTTATATTACAGAAAACCAGAAGAAAGAACTTAAGGAAATTTGCAGGCACTGGGAAGGTAAAACCTTAATGGAAAGAGGTTATGCACATATGTCCGCTCAGAACAGGGAGATTCACGAAGCTGCAATAATAAGGGCCGAGGGTAACCTGACATCAGGTGATGCCCATATAGCTGTTAACTTTGAAAAAATACTCGAAAAAGGCCTTAATGGATACCTCAGCCTGGTGAAATCATATTGTGATTCCCTTGATGACAGTGACCATGAAAGTAAGACAAAAAAAGATTTCTATACGGCAACGGAGATAAGCCTGAAAGCATTCCGGACTTTTATAAGAAGATATGCCGGGCTCTCGGGGAAACTTGCAGAAACAGAAGAGGATAATAACCGCAGGCTGGAATTACAGAAAATAAGCCGTATCTGTAACAATATCTCGGAGAACCCTCCGGGGAACTTTTATGAAGCCCTTCAGCTTACCTGGTTTGTCCAGCTTGTACTTCAGATAGAAAGCAACGGCCATTCTGTTTCTCTTGGAAGAATGGACCAGTATCTCTATAAATATTATTTCAGGGATATAGCAGCCAGGGAAATAAACAATGATTTTGCTCTTGAGCTCCTGGAGAATACATGGATTAAATTATTGTCAGTAAATAAAATACGGTCATGGTCACACACAAGGTATTCAGCTGGTGGTCCTCTTTACCAGAATGTTACGATTGGTGGGCAGACCCCGGATGGGAAAGATGCTGTTAATGAATTAAGCTTCCTTATTCTCGATTCGGCAGGCAGGATGAGACTGACCCAGCCTAACTTGTCAATACGGTTCCACAGGAATATCGACAACCGGTTTTTAAGTGAATGTGTTAATGTTATCGGGAAAGGTTTCGGTATGCCGGCATTCAATAATGATGAGATCGTGATACCTTCCCTGCTGAAACTGGGGGTACAACACGATGATGCTTATTGTTATTCCGCAGTAGGTTGCATAGAGATAGCCGTACCCGGCAAATGGGGATACAGGTGCACAGGTATGAGCTTCATGAATTTTGCAAGAGTACTGCTTGCTTCACTCAACGACGGGTATGATTCGGAATCAGGTAAGACATACCACACAGGTACCGGACGTTTTGAGGATTTTAAAAGCTTCGACGATGTGATGAAAGCATGGAAAGAACAGGTTAAGTTCTATACAAGGGTAAGTATTGAGATTGATACTGCTGTAGATACTTCCATTGGCGAACTGGTTCCGGATATACTGTGTTCGGCATTTGTCGATGATTGTATAGCCAGAGGGAAAACTATCAAGGATGGAGGTTCTGTATATGATTTTATCTCCGGTCTGCAGGTAGGAATAGCCAACCTGGGCAATTCGATGGCGGCAATAAAAAAGCTTGTTTTTGAAGAAAAGGCTATCAGCAAAGAGATGCTGATGGAAAATCTGAGAAATAACTTCAAAGGGAAAGAGGGAGAAAGGATAAGGCAAATACTGCTGAACTTTGCCCCGAAATACGGGAATGACAACGACTATGTTGATACTTTACTGCGGGATGCATATAACTGTTATATTGAAGAACTGCCACAATATCATACGACAAGATACGGCAAAGGCCCTATAGGGTGCAGGTATTACGCCGGTACATCAAGCATTTCGGCCAACGTGCCGTCGGGTTCTGTTGTTCCGGCAACACCAGACGGCAGAAAAGCCTATACGCCACTGGCGGAGGGCAGCTCCCCGACTTCCGGAACAGACATACTGGGTCCTACGGCTGTTTTTAAATCTGTTTCAAAACTGCCGGCAGATAAAATTCTTGGTGGCGTTCTCCTGAACCAGAAACTGTCGCCCTCATCTCTTTCCGGTGAAACACATAAGAAAAAACTGATAAGCATAATAAGAACCTTCTTCGATACACTCAAAGGCTGGCATGTTCAGTATAACATTGTATCACGGGAGACCCTGATAGCAGCAAAAAAGAACCCGGCTGAATACCGCGACCTCATAGTAAGAGTTGCCGGTTACTCTGCTTTCTTCACAACCCTTTCTCCCGAAACACAGGACGACATAATAGCCCGGACAGAACAATCACTCTGATATTCATATTGGTGGCTTTTAACAGAAAATAATGATCCTTTTTCAAAAATCGGGTTTTCTCGTTAACGCCAATTTGCAATTGAGGACATAGACTTTACATAAATATACATGAACAATGATATTTCAGGTGCTCTGCTACAATAGAGGGGGAAACTACACTTAACACCTACTGCAAATCGGCGCTAACCGGGGTTAAATTGAAAAATATTCTTATTTTAATCAGATGTTCCTGGCAATGACCTCCAGCAACTCTTTCGGGTCATATGGTTTAGCAATATAATCATTGCATCCTGCCTCAAGGGCTTTCCCTTTTTCATCCTTAAAAGCATTGGCTGTTTGAGAAATAATAATCACATCTTTATTGAATTCCCTTATCTTACCTGTTGCCTCGTAGCCATCCATCCCGGGCATTTTTATATCCATAAGTACAATATTAATGCTATTATTGCTGCGGCAAAGGTTTATTGCCTCCGGCCCATTCGATGCCCTAAGAACAGAAATACAAACAGGTTCAAGTACTTTTGTAAGGTACATGTAGCTAACGTCATCATCCTCAACTACCAGGATCGTACTATTTTTCAGCAGGTTGTTCTGATCTGGTTTATTATCAGAAGTTTTTGTTCTCATCTTACTTTCTTTTACTTTCCATGGTATAGTAAACAGGAATACGGATCCTTCTTTTTCCTTTGACTCAACGTGGATTGATCCTCCCAACATCTCAACATATGCTTTTGTAATAGCCAATCCCAGTCCTGATCCTTCATAAGGTCGTGTTATTCTTATATCGCCCTGTACAAACCGCTCGAAAACAGCATCAATCCTGTCAGCCGGAATACCGTCGCCTGTATCGCTTACATAAAATTCGAGTTCTTTGTCTTTTGGTTTGTATCCGAACTCCACGGAACCTTTCTGTGTAAATTTTATTGCATTGCGGATCAGGTTAATTAAGATACTGTCCAGTTTATTTTTATCTGTGATAATTATTGCCTTATCATCAGACAGTGAAGTTTTACAGTTTAAATGCAAGCCCTTCTGTTTAGATTGAAGTTCAAAAAAATTATACAGGAAATGCAGAAGATCATTCACATTTGTTTCCTCCTCCATTACTGCCACCACTCCTGTTTCGATGCTGGATATCTCTATCAGGTCATTGATCGTATTGAGCATCCTGTCGCCACTCTGCTTTATGATATCTATATATTCTGCTCTTACAGCCTCTGACAGATCAGGCGTTTCCAGCAGTTCTGTAAAACCCAGTATACCATTCATCGGGGTTCTTATTTCATGACTCACATTAGTAAGAAAAGCTGTCTTAAGCCTGTCGTTTTCTTCTGCTTTTTCTTTTGCTGTTATCAGCTTCTTCTCAGCCTCCTTTATTTCGGATATGTCGACAGCATTTACGAGAGCAAGGTGAACTTCACCAGTGACATCAACAAGAGGCTGGATACTAGTTCGATACCATATCATTTCACCTTTGACCATTGTTTCAGATTCGTCTACCATCCCCTTATGACCTGATATCACTTTTCGTATGTTCTCCATTTGGTGTTCAGCCACCGCCAGTGGAAACAGATCATACATATTTTTCCCGGTCAGCATTTCTGGTGTTACATCAAATGCATTGGCAGCGATACGGTTTGCATAATGGAATATACCGTCGGCATCAACTGTAATTATCACAGATTCAAAGCTTTCTGTTAAAGTGCGGTATTTCTCCTCACTTGAACGTATGGTAAACTCAGCCTGTTTACGTTCTGTGATATCGACGACCTGTGCCATCATACAAAGCTCATTATTTATTTCAACAAGTTCGCCCCATACCAGTACCTGTCTTTCTTTACCCGATTTAAGTAGGGAAGTGGCTTCCAGACCACTTATATGTCCTTCTTTTTTTAACAATTCCACGAACTGATGCCATTCATTGATATTCTTCCAGATCCCTAATTCTTCAGTTGTATGACCTATGGCTTCTTCGATGGTAAACCCGTAAAAATTACAAAAAGATGCATTGACATTAAGAATCATCTGGTCATTTACACGTGAAATGCTTATTGCCACCGGGCTGAATTTAAATATGGAAGAAAACCGGGCTTCACTGGCACGAAGTTTTTCTCCTGCCGCCTTACGCTCAGTGATTACTTCGGAGAAATAGAGTAAACCCCCAATCTCATCAGGTCTTTCATACCATGGATATATCTCCCAGTGTACCCAGTCCATTGTGCCATCCTCCCTCGGGAAAGGATCTTCTTCAGCACGTTGAACGGCTCCTGCCAGACATCTGTTGTGAATTGCTTTGCACCTTTCCGGTATTTCCGGGAAAATCTCATAATGTGAATGTCCTATAATATTCTCATCGTGTAACCGGTAATCAGTAATGTAACGATGACTGGCAGCGATATAATGCATATCCCTGTCGAACATCGCTATAGCTGCCGGTGCATACAGAACAAAAAGCCTAAGTGTCTTTTCACTTATTTTTAATTTTTCTTCAGCCAGCTTACGCTCGGTAATGTCTTCAACAGTGCCTTCGTAATAGACTGTATTGTCATTTTCATCTTTTATGGCCTTTGCACTTTCCCTGATAAAAACAGTGTTCCCGTCCAGTCGGTGCCATGCCGCTTCATAACCAAGCACCTCACCGTAACGTTCCACACGTTTCTTGAAATCCTCCCTTTCATAATCAGGTTCATAACCTTCCCTTTCCAGCGATCGCTTTGCCAGTTCACTAAAAGAAGAGTAACCCAGCATTTTCAACAGGGCCGGATTTGCAAGTAATATTCTACCGTCAGGAGTTGTGCGATACATGCCAAGAGTAGCATTTTCATACAGACTGCGAAAACGTCTTTCACTCTCGTGGAATTGCTCTTCTGCCTTCCTGCTGTCAGCCGGATCATTAATAAACAATACAACTCCGGTTGTGTTGCCCTCTGAATCATCCACGGGGGCAGCACTTCCAGCCACAGGCAGAACCTTATTGTTCCGGGTCGACAGCTTTGCGCCACCAATCTGCCATGTAAACTTACCTTTATTTAAAACAAATTCTACAATATTGCCATACCCCGATGTTGTGGGCAGATCAATAATCTGAAAGATATCTCCTACTGATTTTCCCAGAAGCTCCCCCTCATTAAAGCCGGTCAGGTCCCTGGCTCCGCTATTTAGAAAGGTTATTATTCCATGAATATCTGTTGTGATAAGCGCCCCGGCAAGAGAGTTTAAAATTGATTCCGGATCATTCCTGGTACGTTTCATCTTTACATGTTATTAAGAAATAGTTCTAAAATGATTTCATAACAGCAGAAATCAGGATAATTAAAACATAAATTTCCTATTGGTTAAGTTCAGTATATTAACTGGATAACCAAAAACAGTTCCGGATGATAAATAAATGCCGGTTTACAATATACTCAAAAAGTTTAAGGATTCATTATGAATCTTATCGCATTTAACACATAATTAAAATCTTATTCGTCTATTCATGGAACCACTCCGTGGTTCACTGTCAAATGATCACAAACCGGCTAGCAATAATGAAATAGCTCCGCTATTTAACTGATAAATAACATTTTCGATTTAAATACATATTCATTAGTTTTTTGAAACCACAGTACCAGATAATATTCGTTTTATCTTAACCGAATATATTTGGAAAAAGGCCCGTCAACATAAGCGGTATTCAAAATAAGACTGTCGGTACTCACATAAACCAGCGAACGAAGTCCCGAACCATAAATTAAATAGTTACTGTTAGGTTCAGATGCATTAATTTCCATTCTATAATTGGTGGTCGTTAAAAGTGTATCATTCTTATACACTTTCATAATACCGTCACTCGTAAATTCGAGTGCTATTGAATATCCAACAGTCTGAGGATTCGATACCTGTCCTGTCCATGGACTTACTGATTTTTCCCAATCCCATTTGCCTACAATTGGATCTGATATGGTCTCCTTATCTTTTTGGCAACTAATGAACAATACGAAAAATGTCAACAATACATATTTAAGGATACCGGAATTCATATAATATTACTTCTTTGTGAAAAACAGATTATAAGTACCATTCGAAAATATTGCCAGGTCTCCACCCTCGATGTGATATCTTGATGCATAGAACAGGTTTTGAACTGTATATGTTTCCCATTCAACATACTTACAGCCAATTTCTGTTGTTGTCAAGTCAGTAACTTTGATTTCACCAGTAATAGAATAATATGAATATTTACCTGTTCCACCATTACATACTCCACTAAATCCAATATCGTTTGATGAATCGCTAAAAACTATTGAAATTTTATTTGTTGCATCACTCGGATAATAAGTTACTGCATGTGTTTTAGTGTCTTGAATATGGGATAATATCCATTCATGTTTCAATAAACCAGCATCAATATGTCTTTCTTTTTCACATGCAATCATAATAAAAATTAAGAAGGCAATTCTTACAATTTTCATGTGTGATATTATTTATACACATATTCAGTTCCTCCATTTACTTTAACAGGATATCCCAGGTCATTATATTCATAAGAATACTCTGTAATCTGCACTTTATCAATAGATGGGCCAACATCAAAATTAAGTGTGTATGTTTCTTTTGTAATATTGTTAGGATTGGTATAAATACCGGGAGTCAACAATCGCTTAAATGACTGGTATGGATTATGCATATTATCATATTCATACTCTGTAGTCGTACTTAGTTCTGCAATTCCTTCTGATGTTATATTGTATCTTGTCTCCTTAATTATGTTCCCGTTAACATCATATAAATAAACCGTATATCCTGATAATGAACCATTATAGTAACCTGTTGCTCTTATTATCCGGTCACCCTCGTAAAGATATTCCACAACATCGCTATTAGTGTTTTCAGTGCGGATGTATGATTTTCGTATTTTATGTTCATTGATGATATATTCAAGCTCATGAGAAATACTTTTGGCTGTGTTTTCAGGATTGACCCATTCTTCCCTGTTCAACAATGCTTCAAGTATATGGCTATTACTGCTTGCAATGCGTGTGTCCCAATAGAAATCAGATGTTATCAATTGATTAATATCATCATAGGTATGCGTAACATAACGAAATTTGCCTTTTTCTTCTGTCACAAGGTTTGCACTATTATATGAATATTCAGTATAAATTTCACTTCCGATTAAAACCCTGCTTATCAAAGGGATATTCGCATTTTCAATAATTAATTGGGAATCGGTTTTTACCTTTTCACAAGAAAATAGCACGAGTGAAATGAGAAATATCACGGATATTTTCTTCATGATATTAGTTTTAGTGTTAATGTTTTAACAGCAAAAATCAGGCCAGCAATATGTAATTCAAAATTTAATTCCTAATTATGCTTTCTCCTTTTGGACAGTATTTTAAAAGAACCCAATTTTCTGGCCTGGATTGATTATTAAAATAATATTTCAAAAACCATGTTAAACCCCTACGGGAAATTAAATACATTTTTCAAACATATTTTGCTACAATAATTTATCCCCTACAGGAGATTTATGAAAATATGTAACACTATTTCCTGCAAAAATTTATCCCTGCAGGGAAATGCAGATCCTATATTATGGTAAGGAAAGACCTTCCTGTTTAGTGCCTAATATCTAATGCCTTATACCATATGCTCCACATCTAAGTCCTTCGTCTTACGTCTTATGTCATACGTCCTGCATCCTACCCTGCCCATCCTTCCTTGTCGAGATTCCGGTAATTAATAGCTTCGGATAAATGGTCGGCCATGATATTCTCCGACGCATCCAGATCGGCTATTGTCCTTGAAACTTTCAATATACGATCATAAGCCCTGGCAGATAATCCTCTCATTTCCATGGCTGTTTTCAATAACTTGCCGCCGGCTTCATCGAGATGACAATATTTCCTCTGCATGGCCGGAGTCATCTGTGAGTTTGTATATATACCCTTTACACCTTTAAATCGTTCTGTTTGTACTTCCCTGGCCCTTACAACCCTCTCACGTACTGCAGATGATGCCTCTGCCTTTGCAAAAGCTGCAAGCTTGTCATAATTAACGGGGACAACCTCAATATGAATATCTATCCTGTCGAGCAGAGGACCCGATATCCTGTTGAGATATTTCTGTACCATACCGGTAGTACACACACACTCCTTTTCCGGGTGGTTATGAAAACCGCAGGGACAGGGGTTCATACTGGCCACAAGCATAAAACTTGCCGGGTAATCCACAGTTGATTTTGCTCTTGAGATGGTTATAACCCTGTCTTCAAGGGGCTGCCTCATAACTTCCAGCACACTTCTTTTGAATTCCGGCAGTTCATCCAGAAACAAAACACCATTATGTCCGAGCGATATCTCACCGGGCTGCGGGAAAGTACCGCCACCAACGAGGGCAACATCTGATATTGTATGGTGAGGCGACCTGAATGGTCTTTTTGTCATGAGTGCTGTATGGCTGTCAATTTTGCCTGCCACAGAGTGTATCTTGGTTGTTTCGAGAGCCTCATCCAGAGTGAGCGGAGGAACAATAGTCGGAA
>Ga0102950_1000446_pt1 | contig 11674 bp, 8 predicted proteins | sample SalPon2A_B_D2_MG_FD_78505 | JGI IMG/M metagenome (GOLD analysis project Ga0102950, IMG submission 78505) | Soil microbial communities from South San Francisco under conditions of wetland restoration - Salt Pond MetaG R2A_B_D2_MG | ecosystem: Environmental > Terrestrial > Soil > Wetlands | place...
CTGCCATTCAAGTGTTTCACCTCCCCAAACATTATTTTCTGTTACTTTCTCCCCTCTTACCAAAGACATTAACAAATTAAACAACATAATGAAAAGGCCAATTACCAATATCCATGAACCAACTGTTGAAATAACGTGATAAAGCTGGAACTGAGGTAAATAATGATAGGATCTTCTCGGCATTCCCATCCAACCTAAAATAAAGAATGGAAAGTATGTTATGTTAAAACCGATAAAAATATTCCAGAAGGCAAACTTGGCAACCTTTTTATTATACATTCTGCCGAACATTTTGGGCAGCCAATAATGGAGAGCAGCAAAAAGGCCAATACCCGTCCCTCCAAAAACTACATAATGTATATGGCCGACTATGAAGTATGTGTCTGTTAAATATATATCTACATTAAGTGCGCCTTGTATAATTCCGGTTAAGCCTCCAATTGAGAATAAAAATATAAATGCCAGGGCATACAATAATGGCGCCTCAAGCTTAATCGATCCTTTGTACAAGGTTGCGGTCCAGTTAAATACTTTTATAGCACTAGGTATTGAAACCAAAAACGTTAAGAAAGAAAAAACGAATTCCGCAGAATTACTCATACCGGTAGCAAACATATGATGGCCCCAGACAAGAGAACCAAATAAAGCAATTGCTAAACTTGAAAATGCTATAAATTTATAACCAAAAATTGTCCGCTGCGAGAATACAGGAATTATTTCCGATATTACGCCCATAGCAGGAACTATAATTATATATACAGCAGGATGCGAATACATCCAGAACATATGCTGGAATAATAACGGATCACCCCCAAGTGTCGGATCAAATATTCCCACATGAAACACTCTTTCAACTACAACCATTAATAAAGTAATTCCAACAATAGGGGTTACGATTACTTGAATCCATGATGTAGCATATAATGACCAAGCAAAAAGCGGCATTTTAAACCAGCCCATGCCCGGAGCCCGTAAACGATGAATTGTTGTTAAGAAATTAAGTCCGGTTAATATTGATGAAAATCCTAGAATAAAAACCGCGGACAAAGTAAATATCATATTTGTTCCGGTTCTTACGCTGTAAGGGATATAGAAAGTCCAGCCGGTATCTGCTGCACCGCCAGGTAAAATAATCGAAAGAAGAATTAATGTACCGCCGGTTATATAAAGATACCATGAAAGTAAATTAAGCCTTGGGAACGCTACATCTTTAGCACCGAGCATAATCGGTAAAAAGAAATTTCCAAAGACAGCAGGAATAACCGGAATAACTACAATGAAAATCATAATTACCCCGTGAAGAGTAAAGAATTCATTGTATGCCTGAGGGCCAACAATTGTACCTTGCGGTGTTAGTAACTCAAGCCGGATCAAAAATCCTAATGTAACACCGACAGCAAAAAAACTTATGATCGCAATTAGATATAGAATTCCAATCCTTTTATGATCTGTAGATAAAAGCCAGGCCCAAATGCCTTTATGCTTGCCTTCATACTCCAGATAACTTGGATGTTGTCCGTTCTGACTAATTGCTAATGTATCACTTGACATAAATGTTTACCTCAATTAACTATTTCCTTTATACGGATTAGCTTTTTTAATTATGAATAAAACAGTAGTTATTGTGAATATACCGGTAATCATAATTAACACTAAAATAATACCATCTTTCCCTTTAGAAATAAATGTCGTACATGTTTGAAGAACTTTTTGTATAGTTGCTGTAACGGCACCTTTTCCGGTTTCAATTACAGCCATTTTAAATTCAGAAGGTAAAATTGAAAAATCACCTCTGCTTGTATAACCAGGATGAACATATTCACATATTTTGCCACTCTTATCAACAAATATCAGAACTCCTTTGTGTAAATATCCGTTACTCTGTCTTTGGAAATAAAATCCCGCAGCATCTGTAATTTTAGCTATCGATAAACTGTCTCCGGTTAAAAATTCCCACGAAGTAGGCGGTATTTTTTGGCCAATTATACTTAACATTGCATTCTTTTTCTGAGCTGCAATCTTTGGAGTTTCAGCCGGATTTATACTTATGCTTATAATCCTATAATCTTTTCCCGGCTGAAGTTCTGTTTTCCCAATAACACTAGCTACTTCAACCATTAATGGTGTACAAATACCGGTACATCTATAATAAACAAAATCAAAAATTGTTGGCTTATCTACCAAATCTTTTAATAAAACTTTCTCACCAACTGAGTTTGTAAAAGTTAAATCCAGCGGAAGCTTTTTACCTAAATGCTCTACAACCCCTGCCTGATGGATTTTATCAGATGGATGTGCTTTATAAAAGCCAATCAAAATAAAAAAGAACAACAATATTTTTATTTTATTTTTCAAAACCGCCCCTAAATACATATACACAATTAAAATTATCTTTTAATAAATAACTTTTTTAATGAAAAGGTATTTTAAGTCAATTGTAAAAATTTATTTATGAATTAATTAAAAATTTATCCGCAAAATTCAGGTTGTTTTTTTCGAAACTTTTTTCGGTTTCTTTATCACAAAAAAGAATAACGCTGTTACTATTATAACTATACTAACACCGGAAATCTTAAAAACATCCAAAACATATGATTCATTTTTAGGCTGATAAGCAAAACAATATCTTAACGCTTTATCAATTACCGGAATAGCATGGCCCTGTGAAGCATCAACTAATGCCATTTTAAAATCAAAAGGTAAAATTCTAAAATCGCCTTTGAAATTAAATCCGGGTTCAAGATATCTGCAAATCTTTCCATCCTTGGAAACAAACATCAAAACACCGACATGCACAAAAGTATTTCCTCGACGTTCAAAATGGAAACCGGCCGCATCTGTTACTCTTTTAATATTTAAACTATCTCCGGTAAGGAACCACCAGGATGAAGTAGGAATACCGGAATGCAGTAAATTTACCATTGCTGATTTTTTCTCTGCAGCATCTTTCGGTAATTCATTCTCATCAAAACTTATCGTTATGACTTGATAATCTTTACCTGGTTTTAAGTCTACTCTATTCATTACATCAGCAACTTCAGTCATTAAAGGAGTACAAATACCAGTACACTTATAATATGCAAAATCGATAACAGTCGGTTTATTAATAAGTTCTTTTAAAGTAACTTCATTACCTTTTGAATCATAAAAAACGGCATCCAAAGGAATTGTTTTGCCTAACTGCTCGTCAATTCCAATCTTATCACTCAAATCTTTTGGAAAAGAAATGTTAAGACTAAAAAGAAAAAATATTAAACTCCAAACCCCAATTATCTTTTTCATTTTAAAATTAAAAGTCTTAATTAAAAATATTTGCTCATATAAGTATATAAAGTATTCCATTCACTATCTGTAAGTGAGTGCACATTGTCATTAAAGCCGTTTTCATTCAATTCATTAACAACCAAATCAACAAAAGCCTGTTCGTTATTGTGCCATTCATCAGTTGAACTTAAAACAGTAAGTGCACGAATTTTATTCCTTGTTACCTTATCAAAAATTGCGGCTCCATTGTTATTTGAATCACTATTAATTTGACTTAGTACATTTTTAATATCTTGATACTTTGAATGACCGTCATTCTCAATAAAAATCATTGCATCTTTTATCGGAATTTGTCCCGGGTTACTTTCACCTTGAGCTAAGTGATAAGTCTGCTCAAGATCCTTAATTTCATCTTGAGTAACCGGCGGAGGATTCGGAACAAATGTGGAACGAATATATTGAGCTAATGCAAATTTATCTTCAGGAGTTAAAGTTCCGAAAGCAACCATTGCACTTCCGGTTATACCCTCTGATAAAGTTTTATATATACCGGAAATTTTCGGTCCATTAATCCATTCTTTATCACTTGTAAAATTTCTTGGTTTTGGTGTAAGACTTGCAGCTGCAACTCCATCGCCTTTGCCGTTTGCACCATGACATGATACGCAATTGGTAGTGAATAAAGTTTTTCCTTTTGCAATTAATGCCTGGCTTGGTTTTGTCAACTCAGATACATCAGCTTTAGGAGTAACACTTGGTTCTAAAAGCGGTAAATCTTTTACACCTGAAGTTGTATCTGATATGGCCGGTGCTATTTTATTCATTCCAATTTTATCCAGCTTGCTGTAATAAAACATCCCAATACCGACACCTATAATTAAGATATAAGGATAAATTAATCCGAGAATTTTAACAGGATGAGCTTTAAGATCTTCAATTATATTTTTTTTCCCGTTTTCCATATTATTTATTCAATTCCTTTTATTCCATTAAAGATTAAATATGAAATTCCCAGCTTCGTTTTAATTTAGGATCACCAACAGCTAACAAATTATTCTTTTTTGCCAGTACGCTAAACAGCCATAAAATCAAGCCAACAACAGCAAGAGGAAATGTAAAATCAATCCAGCTAAACGAATATGTAAAACCATTGTCAACCATACTCGGCATTACCAGCCAGTATACATCCAAAAACTGAAATATAATTATCCAAATGGCAGCAAATTTTAACATGCCCGGATTTGTCTTTGAACCTCTCGGTAAGAGTAATAAAAACGGTACAATAAAATGTGTTATTACAAGTGCAAGAGAAATATATTTCCAAACTCCCGTCCACCTATGAACATAATAAACAATCTCTTCAGGTAAATTTCCGTACCACTGAAGCATATATTGAGAGAAAGCTATATAAGCCCAGAACACAGTAAATGCAAACATCAAAATACCGAGACTGTAATAATGGTCGCTTCTAATTTTAGGAGATAAATAACCTCTTTCAGTTAAAATTACGGAAAAAAGAGTAAGAACTGCTAACGCAACCCACACCGAATCAGCAAATAAATACACTCCGAAAATAGTTGAGAACCAATGCGGCGTCATGCTCATTAACCAATCAAATGATATTACCGAAATTGTGAAAGCGAATATTACAATAAAGGCAATAGAAAATTTTATATTCCTAGAAGTTAATTTTTGATCTGCAGAAACATCCTGTTTGCGAGAATTTTTTATTATGATAAAATAAAATGCAGTCCAGATTAAAAATATGATTACATCTCTAATAACAAAGAAAGGAATATTTAAATAAGTTGATCTCTGCTGCAGAACTTTATCATGGGCAACTGCAATAGGGTTTGTCCAGATGAATAAATTATGCATACTGAAGAATAAGGGTATTACTAGTATTATAAAGAAAGGAACGCTCGCAGCTAAGAATTCACTGACTCTTCTGAAAGGAACGCTCCATACGGCGCCAGCTGCATATTCAAGGCTAACCAGGAATAAAGACCCTATCCCAATACAAATCAGATAAATGAAAGATGTTAAATAGCTGAAAGCAGCTCTTGCGGGATCAACAAGATAGCTGGTAATTCCCAGTGCAATCCCGGCAATTAAAAGTATTGCTCCGATTGTACCGAGGCTCTTTGGTAATTCCTTTTTAACATAACCGGATTCAATTTGGGACATTTTTTCCAGACTCCTTATTTATCTCTTTGATCTCCGTAAAATCAGACGGTTTAGGATTTTGTGCCCTCTGTAAAACTCTTATATAATTTACAATCGCCCATCTTTCATCTCTTGTAATTTGCCTTTTATAAGATGGCATTATACTAAAACCGTTTGTTATAACATTATAAATTTGCCCGTCGCTAAAATTGATTATTCTTTGCGAATGAAGTGTAGGTCCGGGTGGGAACTGCCCCATTAACCGGCTTTTACCATCAGCATAATTTCCATGGCAAGGGCTGCAGAATGTTAAAAACTTTTTCTGACCGAGTTCGAGAACTTTTTTAGTCGGTAAAAGAGGATTAGATAAAACTTCTTTCGGATCTGTTTCTCCTGTATATGCATATGGAATATATTCTCTGGCAACTGTACCTGCCACAGGCGTTCTCATTTCTCTCTTATTATAAAAGAATGAGCTTTCTTCCTGTGAAACTCCTTTATTCTGATTCAGCATAAAATCAAACGGCGGCAGGTACATAAATTTGTTTAATGTAATATATGTCGAGCCAGCTGTAAGTACCGCTATAATTGCAAGGAATACTAAAAACCTAGGTTGAAAGATTTGAAATTTTTCTTCTTCCGGATTATAAACCAGTTCAATATTTTTGCTTCCTAAACTTTTTAATAGTTCAACAACTTTATTTTCTTCAAATAAAGGATCTTCAGCTTCAATAACTAAACCATATTTATCGGAAGAAACACTTTTCATATAGTTAGTATCATGAATAGGATGATTATTAAACGGTAAATTGAATACCACCGCAATCATTCCAAAAACTGTTGATAAAACACCGGTTAGCACCGTAAATTCAAATGTTATGGGGACAAATGCCGGTAAAGCGAAGAAGGGCTTACCGCCTATAACAAGAGGATAACTGACGGCTAATGCCCACCACATGAAAGCCAAAATAAAAGTGGCCGCAGCAAATCCAAAGAAGAGAGTGACATAACCCATCTTTGATGCTTTAAATCCCATTGCCGAATCCATACCGTGAATCGGATAAGGAGTATTTACATCATAATTTTTATAACCATCGGCTTGTACCTTTTTAGCTGCATTTAAAATATCATCAGGTGAATCAAAAAGAGCAGCAACGCCAAACAAACTATTCTGATTACGATTCATGCTCACCTCCGTGCGAAGGCTGAGAACCTTGTATTACTCCCTTAATTTCAGTTATTGAAATCACTGGAAGTGTTTTTGCGAATAATAAAATTAAAGTAAAAAATAAACCGAAGCTTCCGAATAAAATTCCTAAATCAACTAAAGTTGGCTTAAAGTAATGCCAGCTTGTTGGTAAGAAATCTCTGCTTAATGAAGAAGCAATGATGACAAACCTTTCAAACCACATTCCAACATTAACAAGAATAACTATTATTAACGTAATCGGAATTGAACGTCTAATTTTCTTAAACCAGAAAAGCTGCGGGAAGAATACGTTACAACTAACCATTATCCAATAACCCCACGCATAAGGCCCAAACGCTCTATTCAATGTTACAAACAGTTCAAACGGAGAGCCGCTGTACCAGCCCATGAACCATTCAATAATATATGAGTATCCAACCATCGAACCTGTTAGCAGAATAATTTTATTCATCTTTTCAAGGTGGTCGATGGTAATGATATGTTCCATATCAAAAACTTTACGTACGAAGATCAGTACTGTACTTACCATTGCAAAACCGGAAAATATTGCACCGGCAACGAAGTAAGGAGGAAAGATTGTGGAATGCCAACCAGGTAAAATTGCAGCAGCAAAATCCCAGCTTACTACCGTATGAACTGAAAGTACTAACGGTGTAGCTAAACCTGCTAAGATCATATAAACTTTTTCGTAATGTACCCAATGACGATTTGAATGTCTCCAACCTAAGCTGAAAACCGAATAAATTGTTTTTTTAATTTTATTTGTTGCACGGTCTCTTAAAGTTGCAAAGTCAGGAATTAAACCTACATACCAAAAAACAAGTGAAACAGTTAAATATGTTGATACGGCAAATACATCCCAAACTAATGGCGAAATAAAATTCGGCCATATCGAATGCTGGTTAGGATAAGGGATTAAATATCCGGCCAGCCATGGTCGGCCAACGTGAATTATTGGGAAAAGACCTGCGCATATAACAGCAAAGATTGTCATTGCTTCAGCAAAACGTGCTATACCGGTTCTCCAATGCTGCCTAAGTAAATATAAAATTGCAGAAATTAATGTTCCGGCATGACCAATTCCTACCCAAAATACAAAGTTTGTTATTCCAAAAGCCCAGGCAACGGGGATATTGTTTCCCCACATTCCGATGCCGTAATAGAAGGTTAATCCTACGCAGATTGCTCCTATTAAAAGCAGACTTCCGGTAATTGCTAAGGCAATATGATATTTATGTGAAGGCCGGGAATCTATCGGTGCAGAAATTACATCATCTAATTCCCTTAGAGGCGGATTACCTTCAACCAGTGCCAATTCAACAGAATAATCCTTGGTCACTATACTTCCTCCGATTCAGTATTTCTTAATTTTGCTATATAAGTAACATTAGGACGGGTGTTTACATCTTCCAGTACATAATAACCTAATTCATGAGTTCTATATTTTTTGTAGAACTCAGATTCTTTATCATTCATATCTCCGAATTTAATTGCTTCTGTATTGCAGGCATCCTGACAGGCCGTTCTTACATCGGAACCTTTTAAAGGACGATGTTCTTTAATTGCTTCCGATCTTGCATCCATAATTCTTTGAATACAGAATGTACATTTTTCCATAACGCCGCGTGAACGAACAGTCACTTCAGGATTATTTACTAAACTAAACAAATGACTTTGCTGATATGAATTTTTAAAATGATCTCTATAATTAAAGAAATTAAATCTTCTCACTTTGTAAGGACAGTTGTTAGAACAGTATCTAGTTCCAACACAGCGGTTGTATATCATTTGATTTAAACCGTCCGGACTGTGAGTTGTTGCAGCAACAGGACAAACATTTTCGCATGGGGCATTATCGCATTGCTGGCATAACATCAGTTGATTGCTTGTAATAGGTTCATCTATCGTACCTGAATAATATCTGTCAACTCTCAGCCATTCCATTTCTCTGCTTACTGCAACCTGATCTTTCCCGACAATCGGAATATTATTTTCAACGTTGCATGCAATTACACATTCACCGCAGCCGATACATTTATTTAAATCAACAGCCATCCCCCATTTTACTCCTGGATAAGCATGAGGATTATATAATGACTCCATTTTCTCAGGATTTTCTGTATTTATGAAGTGCGGATTTTTTCTATACTCTTTTACTGTTCCTTCCTGAATAATTTTTCTTTTCTTTGCAGCATCCTCAGTTAAAGCTTCGGCAAACATCGTATGTTCCATGGTTGAAACGAGTTTATGGCTGCCGCTGCCTTTTGATACCTTGTTTGCTTTATAAATCCAGTGAGAAATTCCACCGGATTTCGATCTTAAAGCATTTGCGTCAAATCCAACATCAGTTCCAACTACCCCAATTGTCTTTCTTCCGAAACCTAATTCGATAGTAATTGTTTTATCAGCTGCGCCTGGCTGAATGAAAGCAGGTATTTCCAACTTTCTATTTCCAACTTCAACTAATATTTTATCATTTGATTCAATGCCTAATTCCTTTGCTGTAGTATGAGAAACAGCAGCATAATTGTCCCATGTTATTTTTGAAATCGGATGAGGAAATTCCAGCATCCAGCCATTATTCAAAAATCTGCCGTCGCCTGCCTGATAACTTTCCCTAAGAACAACTAAATAATCTGATAAAGTTTTGCTTTTAGTTTGCAATTCAGTTAAAACATTTTTATTAAAGCTTCCATAGCTTTGCGGAGACTCATCAAAAATAACGACACCATCATGCAATGCAGCTACCCAGAATTCTTTAAAAGACATTTTAGAATTTAGAGACGGATAAATATTATTTTGCCAATTATCCATCAGGTATTTATGATAAATCATATCATCATAAACTACCGGTTTGCCTTTTAACCATGTAAGAAGAATAGCTTCTTTTTGTCTCGTGTCGAAAATCGGATCGATAACAGGCTGCTGCATCGAATAAAATCCTGTTCTTGTCTTTGCATCTCCCCAAGATTCAAAATCGTGATTAATAGGAAGAGTGTAATTTCCAAGGACCGAGGAGTCATTCTGACTGCCGGAAAAACTTATTATAACAGGAACTTTATTTAATGCTTCAGTATATCCTAAATCATGCGGCAAATGAAAAACAGGATTCGAATCATAATGGATTAAAACTCCAACATTTCCGGAATTAATTTGCGATACCAGTTCTTCAAATTCTTCATAATGTGACTGCGGAAGTACATTCACATTTATCGAATCATCTCGGTATAATTTAGAATTGCCAAGAGCTTCATTTAATAAATTAACAGCGATATGAACTTGTTCCGGTAATGTTCTGCCTGCATAAACTATTGATGTACCGCGGTTATTAACTAAGTCTTTAACTAATAATTTTAAATTCTTATTCGATAAGGAGTATTTTTTTGCAAAATTGTTTAGTGAATAATTAGCTAATATTTCGGCGTCGATTGGGATGGCAACTCCGCTTTTGCTAACTTCATTTAACAAACACATTACAAATTCGTATTGAGCATCCGGACGGAGTCTGAATCTATAATCTGAATTCATCCCGGTTACGGATAAACTACCCTCAACCATATAAAGCCGATTAAACTTTTCTAAATTATGTACCTCCCTGCCTTCAGCAAATAGTCTTGCTGTTTCAACTTTATCACCATCCGTTCCAAGAAAATCCGATTCTAAACCTACTATAATTTTGGCGTCATTCCATTTAATGAGAGGAGCTGCATCAGAGCCATAACATTTTTTCCAGGCTGAATTTCTATTTTGTTCATTAAATAATTCGTAAGAATAAATTTTCGTGTTAGGATATTTTTTTGCAAAATCATCCAGTACTTTTTTGCCGGTAGGTGAAATAACCGAATGAGATACAAATGCAATTTGTTTATCACCTACTTTATTTAATAAATCAAGAATTTCATCATCGATAGGCTTCCAGTCGTACTTTTTAAATTCACCGTTATGATTTTTTTTCACCGGGAATTGCAGTCTTTCCGGATCGTAAAGACTTAAAATACTTGCCTCACATTTTGCACATGTTTTCCCTTTGCTTACAGGGTGATCCGGATTGCCGCTAACTTTAATTGGTCTGCCTTCGCGCGTTTTAATTAATATACCGCAGCTATGTGTACAGACAGTGCTCGTAGAAGCATAATAATTTGGATTTCCGACAACTATTTCCTCGGGCATTTTATTATAAGGAATAATATGTCCTTTACTTCTATAATCCGAACACCCAACTCCGGCCAAAGCAGCAGATGCACTAACCAACGCTAAAAATTTTCTTCTTGATATCCCCGATAATCTGGACGGTTCAAAATCATCTTTAACACCTTCAGCAAATTCAGATTGATTTGATTCAATTAAAGAAGTATCACGGAATAAATCTTTAAAGCTGCGCCAGTAATTGGGATCTTTATTTTCTTTATTATTTTTTTGATTTAATTCGTCATCTACTTCAGGCATTATTCCCACCTATTTTTTTTCTGCTGACTGCAAGTGAATTAATATGAACTTTCACTTTTGGCTGATCTTTTTGTTTTAATAATCTGCTATTGCTAAAAAGTTTAAATGGAAAAGATTTCATAGCAAAATAACCTGCTAGTCCGATTCCTAACGAAGTAAAAAAATTTTTCCGTTTAAACTTTTTTTGAAATACTTTTTCTAATTCCATTTTAACTCCCTACTAACGATGACAAGCAAAACAATTATCAGGTCCGTTACTTACATTTTTAAGATAAGGTAATTCTTGTTTTGCATGTCTGTGACAGTTCAAACAATCAGACATTGTAAAGGATCTCACTTGAGTTATCCGGCTCATTTGTCTAACATTTCCATGACAGCTTTCACATTTGATTCCGCTGTTTATATGAACACTATGATTGAAATAAACGAAATCCGGTACTTTATGAACTCTTACCCATGGTAAAGCAATATCATTGAAATAATAATTTCTAAGTTTTTTAATTTCAGGGTTATCTTTTTTTGCAATTGAATGACAATTCATACAAGTAGAAACTGCCGGTACCATAGCATGCCGTGATTTTTCAACTC
>Ga0102950_1000448_pt1 | contig 11645 bp, 6 predicted proteins | sample SalPon2A_B_D2_MG_FD_78505 | JGI IMG/M metagenome (GOLD analysis project Ga0102950, IMG submission 78505) | Soil microbial communities from South San Francisco under conditions of wetland restoration - Salt Pond MetaG R2A_B_D2_MG | ecosystem: Environmental > Terrestrial > Soil > Wetlands | place...
AAAATGGATTTAGAAAAATGCCCGGCCGAAATCCAATAAAACGCATCAGCAGCCCAAAAATTAGGCAAGATTTTCAAAAAGGAATTATCAAGAAACCCGAAGTATCCGTTGGTATTCGGGTAATAAGCCATTACTTTGCTGACTATGTTAACCGGATTGCTTATATTAAAAAATAATATCAATGAAATGATGTACAGAATCGAAAAAATAAATAAAACTTTTCTTACTCCTATTTTGGTTGATAATTTCAATATCAGCATTAAAAATATTACGCCTATTGAGGCTGCCGTCAACATGAAAGGTATAATTATTAAAAAAAGAGATATAGGATAAAACCAAAAATTCATTTTGAAAAAAGTTCCGTACCCTGCTATTACGGCACAAATAATAAGTAATAAAGTTGTTGAACTGTAGAAAAAATTATCTAAAAATTTAATAATAAAAATTTTTGAGTACTCTAGAGGCTTTGTCATCAGAAAGTAAACTTCTTTTGATTTATAAAGCGTAGAATAGGAAACAACTATATTGCCTACATTTACCGCTAAGAAAAAAATAAATAATATGATGGAAATAAATCTATGAAGGAGAAATGAACCTATCTTTATTTTGACTAATAAAAATGCCAAAGTACTTTTTGTAAATAAAAATGCTCCAACGACAAAGGCAGTATAAACTAGAAAAGAACCTAAGTTTTTTACAATGCTTCTTAAATCAAATTTTGAATTGCTCTTTATAAAAATTAATAACTTGTATTTTACTATGTGAATAATTTCTTGCAATTTGTAAATATTATATAAAGTGAGTTAAAATAATTGACGTGATATTTATTTAGTTAATTCAAGAAAAAAGGCTTCAAAATTAATTTTAAGCTGAGTTTTGAATTTTTCTATTTCTGATTTATTATCATCATAAATGATCTGGCCCTCTTTAATTATACCAATTTTATCACATATTTCTTCTGCAACAGAAAGACTATGAGTCGACATAAATATTGCAGCGCCTTCTTTAGCTTTTTCTTTCAATAAATTTTTAATGATTACCGCACTTTGCGGATCGAGCCCAACCATGGGTTCATCTACCAGAATAAGTTTAGGCGAATGCAAAAAAGCAGAAGCAAATGTTATTCTTTGTCTCATTCCAAGTGAATATTCCTCTGTCCTTTTGTCAATCCAATCTTTTATATTTAATTGAGTAATAAGTTCATCAATTTTAGAATGAAGGAAGTTCTTATTTAATTTGTACAGCCCTCCGCTGAAATAAAGAAATTCTCTTCCGGTTAATTTGTCATAAAGGAAAGGCTGATCGGGAATGTAACCGATAATTGACTTTGCATTTATGGGATCTTTATTTAAGTCTACTCCATCAATTGTTATCGAACCTTCGGTAGGGGAGTAAAGACCAGCAATCATTTTAATTGTTGTAGTCTTTCCTGCTCCGTTCGGTCCAAGAAATCCGTATAATTCGCCGGCATTAATTTGAAGATTAATTGAATTTACTGCAGTGAATGAACCGAATTTTTTAATTAGATTTTTTATTTGAAGCATAATTTGAAAAGTTGTGAAAATTGATAAGTTCTAAAAATTTAGAGAAGATCACTTAAAAAGTTTTGTTTTTTAAATTTCTGTCAATTCGATTTTGTCTACATCATCAAACGTAATCATAGTTAAATCATCATCATCAGGTTCTAATATTGTTAAAATTCTTTCCTCTTGATTACTAATAGCTTTATACAAAATGTTTTTTACCGACCTAGCATTTCCGAAATTTTTATTTCTTTCCTTATACTGTTTGGTAAAAATATCAAGCAGAAGCTGCCAGGCTCCTTCATCAAGTTTATAACCGTTTTTTTCACTTATAGAATGAGTAATTTCCAGCATTTGTCTTGGAGTAAAATCGTCGAAAATAAGATAATTGGGAAAGCGAGATTGTACTCCCGGATTTGATTCCAAAAATTCTTTCATTTCTAATGTATAGCCGGCTACAATAACTACAAATTTTCCGTGATCATCTTCCATTCGCTTTAATAAAGTGTCAATAGCTTCCCGTCCAAAATCATTTTGACCTCTTGCCAGTGAATAAGCTTCGTCAATAAAAAGTGTTCCTCCAATTGCTTTATCTATTAGCTCATTTGTTTTTGAAGCAGTTTGACCTTGAAAGCCTGCTACTAATCCCGAACGATCAACTTCCACTAAGTGGCCTTTTTCTAAAATTCCCATTTCCTTATATATTTTACTTAATAACCTAGCCACAGTTGTTTTTCCCGTACCGGGATTTCCCATAAAAACAGAATTGAGATTTTTAGGAATTACTTTTAGTCCTCTTTGTTTTCTAAGCTTTGCAACTTTCAAACTGCTGATTAATTTGTTAACGGATTTTTTAACAGAATCTAATCCTGTTAAATCCGAAAGTTCCAGTAGATATTTATCCAGCAATTCAGGATCGCCTTCAATTTTAGATGTTTCTCTTTCTTTTTTAAGTGAAATTAAATCCGCAATATCTTGTAGGAGAATATATTTAAGTACTTCTTCGTGCCTTTCTTCGTAAGGAATATCCGCTATTCTAAGCAGTTGATTTTTAAGAGCATTCTCAGTGAGATCTCTGACCAACCTTGCATTCCCGAATGTTTTATCCCTGTTCCTATATATTTTATTAAAATATTTTTTAAGCGGTTCTTTTGCTTCTTCATCCATTATATGATCTTTATTTTTAAGCAGCTTGTTTGTAATATCCAATAATTCGTCAGGCGAATAATCTTCAAACATAATTTTTTTTGTAAAGCGTGACTGAAGTCCGGGATTACTGTTTATGAAATTGTTCATTTCGTCTGTGTATCCGGCAGCAATAACAATAAATTTCCCTCTATCATCTTCCATACGTTTTAAAAGAGTGTCGAGAGCCTCTTTTCCGAAATCAGATCTTCCGGCATCACCGGGTTTAATTAAGGTATATGCCTCATCAATAAATAAAGTTCCGCCTATAGCTTTATCAATTGCTTCCTTAGTTTTACTCGCTGTCTGACCTACAAAACTAGCCACTAATCCCTGTCTGTCAACTTCTACTAAATGGCCTTTTGGTAAAATTCCCAATGCAGAATAAATTTCACTGAACAATCGAGCTACAGTAGTTTTACCGGTGCCGGGATTTCCAAGAAAGATTATATGAGAGGAAAATTTATCCTGTATATTTTCCCCCTGTTCCGAATAAAACCTGGCAAGTTTTATAATTTCATTTATTTCCTTTTTTACAGATTGCAATCCTGTAAGTCCATTTAGCTTATCCAATGCTTTTTGCAAAGCTTCCTCATCTATTCCCAATCGAACATCTTTACTGGAACCTTCATCAAGAATTGAGCGAATATCATCTTCAAAAATTGTTGTCATTGCTTCCTTAGTTCGTTTAACAACAGGCATTTTTAAATAACGTTTGCTTAGATGGATCTTCGTTTCATTAAAATAATTTTTAACCAGACGGGCATTTCCAAAAGTTTTATCTCTTTTTCGGTATAATTGGATGAATTGTTTTTTCAATAAATCCAGCGCTTCATTTATTATTGTATACTCTTCTTTGCCCGATATTAGTTTAAATATTTCAAGTAATTCATCCGGAGTATAGTCATCAAAATTAAAAAAATGTGTGAATCGGGATTTTAAGCCCGGATTAGAGTTTATAAATAAATTCATTTCTTCCGGATAACCGGCAGCAATTACTACAAATTCACTTTCATTATCTTCCATTCTTTTAATCAATACATCAATTGCTTCTTGACCAAAATCTTGTTGATTATCCGGTTTTTTTAATGAATACGCCTCATCAATGAACAGTACTCCGCCTAAAGCTTCGTTTATAACTTTGTTAGTCTTTTGTGCGGTTTCTCCAATATACTGTCCTACTAATCCCGAACGATCAACTTCAATTACATGACCATTTTTCAAAAGACCCATTGCTTTAAATATTTTTCCCAGCAATCTGGCAATAGTAGTTTTGCCTGTACCTGGATTTCCGACAAATACCGAATGCATAGATAAATTCTCTTGTGTTTTTAATCCAAGTTTTATCCTTTCGTTTATAAAATTTAAATAATCGATAAAATCCCGCATGGATTGTTTGACGAATTGAAGCCCTATGTAGTTATTTAGTTCTTTAAGTAATTCATCGAGCGATTCTTTTTCGTGAGCACGTAAAGAAGATGATACAACTTCTCGCGGCTGGTCGGTCATAGGTTTCTCTAATGGCTCTTTTGCACCTAAAGGAATTTTAGCTTCTTCAAAGTTTACAATTTCAGATTGCCCTACTAAGAACCACCTTGCACAAATCAAATAATTGTCCAAATATATTTCAACACGTCCTTGCCCATCTTTCCAGAAACCAGGTGCATCGGTTCCCCAGCTTTGTACAAATTCTACTATTCGCCATTCTTTTTCAATAGCCAGATTAAAGTGATGATTCCCGACTTCGGTATTATTCAAATACCAAACAGCTATTCCCTCAACATCCATTCTTTTATTCCCATAAAAGGGATTATCAAGAACTACTTCAACGCCAATATATCTAATTGTATCTTCGTTAAATTGAATCAGGTAAGTTCTTTTTCCAGCACGCAGGTTTTCTATAAGATCATATGTTTTTGCATTATAGACATGGAACAATTTATTTTCATAAAATTCAAAATTGGATTGCTTGATAATACTAAGCTGAATTTCAGTCTGGTTTTTTGTCTCTTCTTTAGTACTGTATTTTAATATCCTTTGATATATACTTTCGAATTTAGGATCATCTCTGTATAAATCTTTAATTGTTTCTGCTTTCTTATATGCATTTTTTACTTGAAACATAGATGATAATGATTCTAACTCAAGTAAATGTGCTTTATAATGATCCGAACTAAGCAAAGGTGTGTTCAATATTTCTCTTGCTGCCCAAAGAGAAAACCAAAATTCTTTTTCTTTAAAAGCATCTTCAGCCTCTTCCAATAATGACAATTTCTCAGTTGAAATTTCATTATAAAAACCTTCTTCATAACCAAGTGTTTTTTTGAACCATTCTCTTACTTTAAGAAGTTTAGTATTATTTTCTTCGTCATTTTCTATAGCTTTTTCAATTTCTTCCAGTCCTTCAAAATATCTTCCTAAGCCGCCAAGAGATCGTGCTTTATTTACATGTGCCCAAACCGGCATATCGGTTTTTTTAGATATGGCATAATCCAGATCGGAAAGTGCTCCTTCAAAAATACTCATTCGCATTAAAAGAAAACCGCGGTATAATCTTGAACTTACATCATCATCGCTAACCTGAACCGCGAGGTTTGCCATTTCAAGCGCTTGTGACGGATAACCATTTTCAAGAAGCGACCAGGCTAAACATGTTGCAGCATTAAAATCATTTTGCCTTTGATCATATACTTGTTTCGCAGCAGTTAAAGCCATTCTATATCGGCCTTGTCTTAAATGTTCAAATGCTTCATCTAAAAGTTCGTCAAGCTCTTCTTCGGTCAATTATTTCTCCGGCAAAGTAATTATTTCTAAAAGTTTTTTTATGAATAATGATGCAATATAATAATTTCTTTTAAAAGGAATTTAAAATAAGAAATGATAAATGTGAAGTAAGATATAAAGTCTTTAAATTTTTCATTAAGGTTTAAATTGTGTAAAATAAATCCCTTAATGAACGTAATAGGTTTTTAGGGGAATAAAAGACTTAGTGAGTATGCAGACACCCAATGTTTTAGCAATGCCGCTTAAAATCTTTAAACATTGGGTGTCTATAATTCACAAATAAAAAAAGAGGCAAGGTTTAATCTTGCCTCTTTTAACTCTGCAAAGAAAAAGTGATTAATACATATCACCCATTCCGCCTCCAGGAGGCATAGCAGGCATAGGAGGTTCTTTTTCTTTTTTCTCGAAAACAACAGCTTCAGTCGTGATAAGTAAAGATGCAACGGATGCAGCATTTTCAAGAGCAGTTCTTGTAACCTTAGTCGGATCAATTACGCCGGATTTAATAAGATTTTCGTAAGTCTCTGTAGCAGCGTTAAATCCGAAGTCGTCTTTACCTTCTTTCACTTTTTGAAGAACGACCGAACCTTCCAATCCGGCATTATTAACGATCTGCCTTAATGGTTCTTCCAAAGATTTTTGAACTATCTTAATACCGGTTTCTTGATCAAGGTTTTCTCCTTTGATTTTATCAAGAACGGCAATAGCTCTGACCAAAGCAACTCCGCCGCCGGCAACAATACCTTCCTCAACTGCGGCACGTGTAGCATGCAAAGCGTCTTCAACACGGGCTTTCTTTTCTTTCATTTCAATTTCTGTTGAAGCACCGATCTTTAATACTGCAACACCACCGGAAAGTTTTGCCAATCTTTCTTGAAGTTTTTCTTTATCATAATCCGAAGTAGTTTTATCGATTTGAGCTTTAATTTCATTTATTCTCTTTTTAATATCATCGGTTTTTCCGGCACCTTCAACTATAGTAGTATTATCTTTATCGATTACAATTTTTTTAGCAGTTCCTAAATAAGAAACTGTTGCATTTTCTAATTTGAAGCCGCGTTCTTCGGAAATAACCGTTCCGCCTGTTAGTACGGCAATATCTTCCAGCATTGCTTTTCTTCTGTCGCCAAACCCCGGGGCTTTAACAGCAGCTACTCTTAAAGTACCGCGAATTTTATTTACAACTAAAGTAGCTAAAGCTTCGCCTTCAAGATCTTCTGCGATAATCAGCATAGATTTACCTTGCTGTGCAACTTTTTCAAGAACTGGTAAAAGATCTTTCATAGCTGAGATTTTTTTATCGTGAATTAAAATGTAAGGATCTTCAAGAATTGCTTCCATTGTTTCCGTATTGGTAACAAAATAAGGTGAAAGATATCCGCGGTCAAACTGCATACCTTCAACAACTTCCAAACCGGTTTCTGTACCTTTTGCTTCTTCAACAGTAATAACGCCGTCTTTACCAACTTTTTCCATTGCGTCTGCAATTAATTCGCCGATTGATTTATCGTTGTTTGCAGAAATCGAACCAACCTGAGCTATTTCATTTCTTCCTTCTACATCACGGCTGACCGATCTTAAATGCTCAACAACTTTGGTAACTGCAATATCAATACCTCTTTTAAGATCCATTGGATTAGCACCGGCAGTAACATTTTTTAATCCTTCTCTATAAATTGCCTGAGCTAAAACGGTTGCTGTAGTTGTACCGTCACCTGCAACATCACTAGTCTTTGAAGCGACTTCGCGAACCATTTGAGCACCCATGTTTTCAACGTTGTCTTCTAATTCAATTTCTTTTGCAACGGAAACACCATCTTTAGTAACTGTCGGTGCACCGAATTTTTTTTCAAGAATAACATTACGACCTTTAGGGCCTAATGTAACTTTAACAGCGTTGGCTAATTTATCAACACCGTTTTTTAACTTAGTGCGTGCTTCACTATTATATTCAATTAATTTTGAAGCCATATTATTTCCTCCAATTTATTTTTTCAAAATTTTTATTAACCGATTATTGCGAAGATATCGCTCTCTCTCATTATTAAATATTCTTCGCCTTCAACTGTAACTTCTGTTCCGCTGTATTTACCATAAAGGACTTTATCGCCAACTTTAACTTCAGGTTTTACAGTTTTACCGTCGTCGGAAACTTTACCAGGACCAACTGATACAACTGTTCCTTCGATAGGTTTTTCTTTTGCCGTATCAGGTAATATGATGCCGCCTTTTGTCTTTTCTTCAGCTTCACTTGGCTTAACAATTACTCTGTCTGCCAATGGCTTTAAGTTTATTTTAGCCATATACTTACCTCCGTTTTTAATTTGATTATTTTTATAGTTATTAGCACTCTAAAAAAGCGAGTGCTAATATACAATTCCAGGTGAAGTTTGTCAAGATATCCGGTGATTAATAAATTGTATTAATACTTACCCTAATTTACCAATAAAAGATAATGTGATCCTGCTATCAATCTGTTAAATGCAATATTGATTATTAAGATTAACAAAATTATTTTTGGAAAAAATTTGCGGAAACATTTAATCGTTGCCACGATTTTTTGAAACTGCACCAAATTTGGGCATTAGGGTAAAAGTCCCTTCTTCCGCACTAATTAAATTATCAAAATAAAAGACGGAGAATCTAATGAAAAAAGTGACTTATTTGTTATGCAGCCTGCTCTTTATAATTTTTATTTCCGGCCTCGGGTCTGCACAAACTATGAATAAGGATGCTGTTAAACCCTTTAATGATGGATTAGCAAAATCGAAAAAGGGTGATTATAAAGGTGCGCTGGCAGATTTTGAAAATGCCTTAAAATCTGATAAAGATTATAGAATCTATTATCAAATTGGTTTTGCTGATATGAAATTGAAGAATACAGATGATGCAATTCAAAATTTTCAAAATGCAATTAAAGCTAACCCTAAATTCGATGCAGCTTATAATGATCTGGGAAATGTATATTATAGTCTTGGCAAATATCAGGATGCAATTAATAATTTTGAAAAAGTACTTACACTTTCGAAGGATGAAACCACAAATAAACAAGTTAAGTTTAATTTAGCGCTTTCTTATACTAACTTAGCTTCAACTGCTGAAAACGATAAAGATTTGAAAAAGGCAAGCAGTCTATTAAATAAAGCAGTTAGTTATGATAACTATGATTATGCATATCTTTCTTTAGCTAGAATTTATTACCAGGATAGTAAATATAATCAAGCTATTAGTGCAGGATTCAAAGCTTTAAAATATAAAAAGAATATAGGTGATGGCGGACCTGATTATTATATCGGAGCTTCATATGCACAAAAGAATGAAGTTAAAAAGGCTAAAGAATATTTAAATAAAGCTAAATCAGATCCTGTTTATAAAAGCTATTCAGAAACGATACTTAAGGCTCTTCAATAAAATCAATTCTAATTTTTATAAATTAAAGGGAAGGTATTTTAAAATATCTTCCTTTTATTTTTAACTTCTAAAATTAGAGGCTAATCAAAAGGTAATTATTTAATCATATTTTCACTAAAATTTTCAATCATCGTAGCACAGATTACTAATCTGTGCTGCATTTTGATCAGCCACGCAAGGGGAGATATCTATTTATTTTAAAAGTATCATCTTCTTTGTCTGAATAAAGGAACCTGATTGGAGATGATAAAAATAAATTCCGCTTGCCAAGTCTTTTCCGTTGAAATTAATCTTATGTTCACCGGCTTGCTGATATTTATTTATAAGCTCAGTTAATTTTTGTCCCAAAGAATTATAAACTATCAATTTTACAATCCCAGCTTTAGGAATACTATAATTTATTTCGGTTGAAGGGTTGAACGGGTTAGGGTAGTTTTGAGCTAAATCAAATTTATTAGGCGACAATTTATTATCTTTAATGCCTGTTGCCGTAGTTACTTGAAGTCCCCATCCGTACAGATATCCGGTTGAGCCGTTATTCAAATCCACAATTTTTAATCTCCAAGTGCCTTGAGAATTTTTTCCGTCAAATACCTGGTTAAGCGGACTGAAAGGTTTTACGCTTGGACTGAAGTCTATATATCTTCCGTTTATTAAAGTATCCGTAGAATTATCATCAAAAACTGTGGTAATACTATTACAGTTAAGCTGGCCGTAATTTTGATTCCATACCATTGCCGAATCGCCGTCAGGATTGAATAAAAAAATCTGTAGATCCTGTAAATCAGCATGTTCCAGTGCTAAAAACATTTTAACATCTGCAATCTTACCGTTATTTGAAATATTAAGACTATCTTCTTCCATATAACCGGCAGTATTAAACTGCGGTATTCTTCTGTCGGAAGATTTAATTGTAAACATGTCGGGAAATCCCGGATAATTATTGCCGAGCATAGGTGAGACAGGCGGAAGAGGTGAATTATCATAATATTCATTACTGTAAGAAGAGTTAGCATTGAAATTATAATAGTAGCCGTTACCTGTACTCGGAAAATTATAATACTCAAAATCTATACTTACTGTTGAATTAGGAGCCTGAGGTTTATTAGTAATATCAATAATATTAAACATATTTTTTTGAATTTCTATTTGTGTCTTTGCGTAATTAGAAATTCTTACTGCATCGATATACCCGTTAAAATTATTAACTGATGTTCCGTTTATATAGTTACCAATGTATAAACTGTCGCTATTAGCGCCGGGGAACGAATTATAATGTCCATCGTCTTCCAGCTTACCGTTTATATATAAAAATCCGTCTGTAGCCTGTGTAATTGTTGCACATACAAATGTCCATTTATTTAACGGTATATCTGAGGTTGAAACTAGAATAGAATTACCATTCATAAAAGTTATACGATTGCCGGTATTATCCGAAGAGTAATAAAGTGAATATCCAACATCATGAGTACTATTAGTTTTTGCAACAATATATTCGGGAGTAGATGAAATACTTTGCGGATAAATCCATGCTTCAATCGTCATTGGGCCTGTAAGTTCAATATCCGCGTTGGAAGGCATTGTTACATAGCCCGTTCCGTAAGGAGTATTTAAAGAGGAATTAGTTACAATTGTCTGCGAAGGATGCTGCCCTAAGTTTACGGCTTGAACATTATAAGAGATGAAATTGTTTTCACCATCAAAAAAATGCAGATTATCGAAAGGGCCTGTAAATTGATTATCAAAGCAGCAAGATAAAATAAAATGTGTAGGGAAATTCGGATTTTTAACATCAAGATAACCTACATACGGATGCCTGTAATCATAAAGCATTTCATAGGGATTTATTGCTTGATTTGATATTCTAAAATCATCCAGCATTCCTCCGAAGTAACCGTAATAATTTGGACCATGTCCGCCTATAAATAAACTATCGCTACCGGCAATTGGGCCTGCGTTTGTTATGGTAGCCGTAGTATCCAAATTCCCGTTGATATAAAAGGCCATTAAACCGGTAGCGCTGTCGTAGGTACAGGCCAACTGGTACCATTTAAATCTATCCATTGCAGAACTAGCTCTGGATGAAAGTCTAAAATTACCTCTCGTACTAACTTCAGCAACAACCTTTCCATTCGCAAGCGGAGAAATGTCCATACTAAACCTGCCTTTTTCAAAGATAGCTCCGTAAACTTCCCAGTTATACCAGAACTCTACGGTAAAACTCCCCGACAAATGAGATAGTTCACTGCCGGGTGCAACGGCTATATAACTATTATCATTATAGTTAAATTTTGCAGCTGTGTTCCAGTATCTTTGAGCAAAAGTATTTTCCGCTTTACAAAAAAAGATTATCAATAATAAGCTAAAACTAAAATATCGTATAGATAATTTTTTCATTACATAACCTTTATAATTATTGTAAAAAATGATTCACTCACTCCAGCATACGCTAAAATTTTAAATGAAATAAATTCTTATTTGAGGAAAATCATTTTTTTAATTTGAATATTTGCGCCTTCCCTCAGTTTGTAAAAATATATTCCACTGGATAGACCGCTTGCATTGAAGCTTATTTTATGCGTACCTGCGGATTGAAATTGATTTTCCAGTTCTGCAACTTTTTGTCCGAGTGTATTGAAAACAGTAAGCTTAACATTACCGGAAGCAGGAATATTATATTGAATTATGGTAGAAGGATTGAAAGGGTTTGGATAATTTTGAGAGAGCTGAAATTTTAACGGT
>Ga0102950_1000449_pt1 | contig 11632 bp, 13 predicted proteins | sample SalPon2A_B_D2_MG_FD_78505 | JGI IMG/M metagenome (GOLD analysis project Ga0102950, IMG submission 78505) | Soil microbial communities from South San Francisco under conditions of wetland restoration - Salt Pond MetaG R2A_B_D2_MG | ecosystem: Environmental > Terrestrial > Soil > Wetlands | place...
AACACATTGAGACAACCTCTTTTTTTCACTAATTATCAACAATTTAAAACTTTAGAGGGTGCGCTGGCAAACCGGAAATGGCGCGATAAAAAGAAAGGGTGCCTTTTGAGACACCCTCTTATTATACTGTTAAATCCCAGTGCCCGGCCTGATTTTTTTGCCGGCAGGGCAGTGATAGTGTTAAATTTGGTTAAAAGAGCATGATGAGTTAAATCGACGGTATCATTTTAATTATCTTGCGTTTAAAATTATTGTCATGAGAGTATTTTTAAGTATTTCACTTTTAGCCCTGTTTCTTTTTGGCTGCCATTCAGAGGAGGAAAAACTTGTCAGGAAAGCAGACAAGATCCATGAATCAATTTTAACTGTCGATACACATTGTGATACCCCAATGGAATTTTCCGATCCGAAATTTGACCTGGGCGACAGGCATGAAGAAGGATGCGTCGATTTTCCACGTATGAAAGAAGGCGGGTTACATGCCGAGTTTTTTGCTGTTTTTACAGGTCAGGGTCCGCGTAATGATTCAGCTTTTAAGGCTGTTCACAGCCAGGCTGTTAAGATATTAAATGAGATACATGCAAATGTAGAAAAGAACAATAATGTGGCTGAGATAGCCCTGACACCCGACGATGCCTACCGTCTTAAGAAAGAAGGTAAGATAGCCGCATTTATTGGAATGGAGAATGGCTATCCAATAGGCAAAGATCTCTCAAAGGTAAAGGAGTTTTTTGATCTTGGAGCAAGGTATATGACCCTGTGTCATACGAAGAATAATGATATCTGCGACTCATCAACTGATCCGGAAGGGTCTGAAAATAACGGACTATCTCCTTTCGGTGTGAGAGTGGTAAAGGAAATGAACCGTCTTGGAATGATGGTTGATGTATCACATATCTCCGACAAGTCGTTTTATGATGTAATAAAGACTTCTGCAGCTCCGGTCATTGCTTCACATTCATCGTGCAGGGCCCTGTGCGGTAGTCCGAGAAACCTGACTGATGACATGATGCTTGCCCTTAAAGAAAATGGCGGGGTGATACAGATATGTATCCTTGGTGATTATCTGAAGACCCCGGAACCCAATCCTGAGCTTGATGAGAAGCTAAAAGAGCTTCATGATACATATGGCAACTACAGGGAACTCTCAGATTCGATGAAAAAGGTTGTAAGAGCTGAATACAGGGCAATACAGAAGAAATATGAGAAACCGGCAACAGTTAAGGATGTTGTTGATCATATCGACCATGCTGTTCAGGTGATGGGAGTTGATCATGTAGGCATAGGCACTGATTTTGATGGCGGTGGCGGTGTTGAAGGTTGCAGAACAGTTGCCCAGATGAAGAATATAACAATTGAAATGCTCAGGAGAGGTTATACCAAAGCAGAGATAACCAAGATATGGGGAGGTAACATCATGCGGGTGATGCGCAGGGTGCAGGAAATGGCAGGGAAGGGATCAGGAAGAGTTAGCTCCTGACCCTTGAGAATTTCAATGATTTAACCATCCAGTCGGGAAGCGATTTATTCGGGTCTCTTTTCCGGAGATCAAGGTACCATCCTAATTTTTTCAGAATAGGTATCTTATGTGTTTCCACAAACTCAATTAATGTACCGTCGGGATCCTCAATATATGAGAAATGCCCGGCAGCTTCACCCATGTCGAAGCTGTTTCCCTCATGTGCTTTTTTGCTGTCAACGGTAAAGGGGAAGCCTTTGCTCTCGCAGAAAGTCTTCAGTTCATCCATACCGTTCATATCATAGCAAAGGTGAATAAAGCCCGGGTCACCCCAGAAACGACCTTCATATATCTTTTTACCTGGTTCGTCTGTTGTGCTTATAAGTTCTATAAGGCTTTGTCCCAATACTTTACTGAAAGGGCCGGCAAATGACTTTGATCTCTTTAGCAATACCCTTCTGCATTCTTTATGGCCTCCGGGAAGTTCAGCCAGGTCGGGAAAGACGCCGGTAGTGTCATATACCACATGATCGTATCCCAGTATATCGGAATAGACCACCCGTGATATGTCAATATCGCTTACCCCAATTAATGCTCCGAACGCACCTCCGGTTAGTTTCTTCTCATTCCTGAACCAATCGTGTCCTTCTACCATTTGGAACAGGTTACCGTAAGGATCCTTCATGAAGAATGTGGATTTGCCCTCAGGATCCGATGAAGATGATGCCGGTACTTCAATCCCTTCTTTCCTGTAATATGCAAGGCTGTCATTTACATTTTTTGATTTGATCTTACATGCAATAATTCCAAGATCGCCTATCCTTATTTCCTCTTTTATCTTAACCGGTTCTCTTCCCTTGTACTGCCATATTTCAAACCCGCCTCCGCTCTGAAGATTCAAGGCGAGCACAGCATGTCTGCTCCTGGGCTGACCGCCTGTATAAGGAAGCATCAGCCTGGCTTCTGCCTCATCCTCAAATATGCGGCAGTCCATACCGAACTGACGGATGTACCACTTCCAGGCTTCTGTTACGTTCATCACACCTATCCCCATCTGCTGGATGCCGCTGATTACATACCTTTTCATTTTATTCTTATTTTAATATCCTTATGTTGATTTTATTTTGTCAGCTATGCTGAAAAAAAGCCAGGGAAGAAATCTTCTGATATGAAGCATTGCTAATTCACCCTTCCCCACAAGTATCTCGTGTTTCTTTCTTCTTATTCCGTTTATTATCATTAATGCCGCCTTTTGCGGTGTTATCCCTCCGGCCTGGCCATCATCGAGCTTCCCGTGTTCTTTGCCTTCTGAGTCAAGGGCATGCAGCGATATAGCCGTTCGCACCCTGCCGGGAATAATAACGGAAGACATTATATTATATTTTTTATTTTCAAGGTAAAGAGTCTCAAAAAAACCATGAAGTGCTTGTTTCGATGCTGAATAGGCAGACCTGAGAGGGAATCCGAACCTTCCTGAAATGCTGCTGGTGGCAAGGATATATCCCGATTTTTGCTTTACCATATATGGAAGGACAGCTTTTGTAAGAGCTATCGTTCCGAAGTAATTGATTTCAAATATTTTCCTGTCGAGCCACAATGGTGTTTCATCTATCCTGGCTCTCTGGCTTATGCCTCCTATATTAACGAGGTAGTCGATACTTCCTGTTTCCTTCATCTGGCTGTCGACTATTGCACTTATTGCGGATGTATAGGAAAGATCGAAAGGAATACATTTAACATTTCCTTTCCTTTCGCCGCATGCGATCCTTACTCTTTCTAGTCCTTCCGGATCTTTTGATGAAGCAATGACGAAAGCACCTCTCTCTATGAATTCATAAACAAGAGCCTCACCTATCCCGGAAGAAGCCCCCGTTATCCAGGCTACCTTACCATTGAACATTGAATTTTTTCCCATGATTATAATTCCGAAATCAGCTTTAACAGTTCAGTGTGATTTTCTTTCAGGGTAGTGAACTCCCGGTCTTTTTTCTTAAAGTAGCTCCTGATCCTGAATCCCCCGATTATTCTTTTGAATAAAAGATAGTAATTCCAGGCAAACAGTCCTGACAGCGGAATCGAAATGAAGATAAGCAGGGCAAGCCACCAGGGTGAAAAAAAGACGAATGAAAGAACAAGGTATAATGGCGTCAGGATAAAAGCCAGAGCCAGTGAAAGTCCGTAACGTATGGAGGAATGAAACTGGACATCACGTATTTTCTTAATCTGGAGATTTGGTATTTCCAGGAAAACGAGGTTGAAGATACTGCCGTAAATGAATAAAGGGAGCGAGACAATTAATGCCAGTATGCCGAAAATAAGCCATCCGAGAGGATGTTTCTTCTTTTCAAGCAGCCTGTAGCTGGTATTCATCTCTTTTGCTTTGTTCTTTACGGAGAGGCTGAGTGCACAAACCTTTTTAAAAAGGCCGGGGTCAGACGATTTAAGTCTGTTAAGCTTGTTAATCAGTATCCTGTCTCTGAATAGTTTTGGGAATCTGATATCATCACTGTACCTGCCGTTTATCATGCTTCTCAGTTCATCTATTGCCTCATAGTCCTCATCTGATTCTATGTGAACCATGTTCATCTTCATCTTCTCCGACAGTCTTTCTCTAAGCTCATTAAGAGCTTTTTCCGGACTTTCCCTGTAGAGCACATGGAATTCCGACACCTCTATTGGTTTCCCGTAAACGACTGAGAGTACCTGTCTTACACGGCTATAGTTTGAGTATTCCAGTCCGACAGGTATCAGTTTGATATTCAGGTTGAAGCCTGTAGCTTCTTCAGACTGGAAAGCTATACGGCATATACCCTTTTTCAGTTGGCGCAGCCTTCTGATCCCTTCATGATTGCCTTCCGGAAGGATCACAAGCCCGTTTTTATTCTTAAGGACATCAATAGTCTTTGTAAATATCTCATCGTTACCCCTGAGGCTGCCATACCCGTCCCTGATTCTGTAAACAGGCAGTATTTTAAGGAAATACAAAACAGCGGCTACTGTTTTCTTTTTGAAGATATCGGCTCTGGCAAGGAATACGGGTTGTCCCCTGTGGGTAAACAGAACAGCCAGGGCATCCATAAGGGCATTCTGGTGATTGGGGGCAAAGATAAGATGCTGATCGGGAGCAATATTCTCCCGGCCAAAGACTATTACCCTGCGGTAAAAAACGTTGTTATGCCAGAAGCCTGCTATTGCTTTTAACAGTGCATACCCGGCAGAGTACTTTTCAATGTTTTCCTTACCCATTTACTTTACATATCTACACCTCCAGGTGTTGTTGAAAAAGTCGTTGCCTTTCTACATCACAGAAGGTTTAAAACATGCATTTTCAACACCCACAGAATACTTTGACGCAAGTTAAAAAAAAAGCATTTCCGCTGTAATATAGCCGATTATTTTAGGGGTCTTTTCTTAAATATTAAGTCTTTATACCACCATGCTACTGGTAATTGAAGTCATCATTGATCCTGTCAATGAGTCTCCTGTCTTTTTTTGTGGGCCTGCCTGTTCCCTTTTCCCTGAAGCCAACACCAGCGGAAAACCTGTAATCAAGCTTTGTCTTTTCTTCTTCGGGAGTTATATCTTCAATAAAATGAGGGACAAGTTTTGCGGCGACCCTGTTTTCGATTGGTTCAATAACCCTGAATGTGTATGTGACAGGAGGTTTGCGGACAGATATAATTTCATCTGCTTCAATTATCTTTGATGGTTTGGCCTGTATCTCATTAATGATTATACGTCCTTTACGGCATTCATCGGATGCAATGCTGCGTGTCTTGTATATCCTTACAGCCCAAAGGAATTTGTCGATCCTTATTGATTTATTATCCGCCATTTACGCATTATTGTCCGGTCCGGGTTTTTCCGTATCCTTAATTCGGGAAAGCATTTTGATCCTGCCCTCCTTGTTATATGTAGTCATTGTGAGATCAAGCCCGACGAATGAGAATGATTTAATCATTTCGATTACTATAGCTATCCTTTCTTTCATGAACTCTGTTTCATCGGGGTCCCATTTGCCCAGCACAAAATTAACCTGGCTTCCTTTTCGAAAGTCATTTCCTATGCCCACCCGTATCCGTGGATACTCACTTGTGCCCAGGATTGTATTTATGTGAGCGAGCCCGTTGTGCCCTCCGTCACTGCCCTTGGGTCGCATACGTATGCTTCCGGCAGGAAGTGCCAGATCGTCGACTATAACAAGCATATTTTCCAGAGGTATCTTTTCCTTCCTCAGCCAGTAATTTACTGCATTTCCGCTGAGATTCATATAAGTGGAAGGTTTGAGCAGTACAAGCTTCCTTCCCCTGTATTTCATATTACACACAGAGCCATAACGCTTGTCTGTAAAAGAAGCATTGGATGCCATGGCCATAGCATCCAATACCATAAATCCTATGTTGTGACGGGTATCCTTATACTCTTCACCAATATTGCCGAGTCCAACTATCAGATATTTCATCAATCCTGATTGTTGTTAAAAAAAGGCTCTATTCAGTTGCCTGTTCTTCAGCAGCTGCTTCTTCAGCAGGTTCTTCAGCTGTTTCTTCAACAGATTTCTGTGCAACACGTGAGGTAGCAATGGTGAGAATCATCAGTTTTTTATTGTCAAGAAATTCAATCTTGTCAGCAGAGAGTTCACCAACCTTAACAGAGTCGTGTATTTTGAGTTTTGTAATGTCAATTGTTATATTTTCAGGAAGATCATCAGGCAGAGCTTTGATGAGCAGGTATCTTTTCTTTATGCTGAGTTTGCCACCTGCGATAACTCCGATGGAGTCGCCTGTTACAGTAACAGGTACGTTTATAACAACAGGTTTATCATCGAATATCTCTATGAAGTCAGCGTGAATAATCCTGTCTGTTACAGGATGGAACTGAATATCTTTCAGTACTGCCCTTACATCGGTGCTGTCTATGTGGAATTTAACAAGGTGGGCTTCGTGAGTATAAACAAGGTTTTTAAAACTCAGTTCGGGAGCTTCAAAATGCAGGTTTCCTTCTTTCCTGTAAATAACACAGGGCACATTGCCTGCTTTTCTTGTTTGCCTGGAGCTTTTTTTCCCGAGATCTTTCCTGGCCGTACCTTTAATCTCAATAGTTTTCATTTGTCTGTTTATTATTGTGCTACTAAAAGTTATGCCTTTGATAACTCCCCATCACACGTTGGACATAATTAAAAATTTTGGCCTGCAAATATAGAATAAAGGAATCAGAATACAAAATTTGTGCTTATCGACTGGTTTGTATTAACTGCTTCTATTGTACGGGCAAAAATATCAGCTATGGAAAGAACCTTTATTTTGGGAGATGTCTGTGTCATGGGAACGGAATCGCTTACAACAAGTTCTTCTATAGCCGAGTTATTTATTCTTTCAATTGCGTTGCCTGAAAGAATTGGGTGTGTGGCAAAGGCCCGTATGCTTTTTGCACCTCTTTCTTTCATCATGTCCGCTGCAAGGACAAGTGTTCCGGCGGTATCCACCATATCGTCGATAATGACAACATTTCTTCCTTCCACCTCACCGATAACAGACATCTCTTCAATAACATTAGGTTTTTTCCTTAGCTTGTAGCAAAGTACCATTTCCGACTGGAGATGTCGTGAATAGGCATTTGCCCTTTTTGAACCACCCATATCGGGAGCTGAAACAGTAAGGTTGCTAAGGTTCAGCTTTTCGATATAAGGCGCAAATATTGCAGATCCGAAAAGGTGATCGACAGGTACATTGAAAAAGCCCTGTATCTGGTCCGCATGGAGATCCATTGTTATTATGCGGTCGACACCGGCTGTGCTGAGAAGGTCGGCCGAGAGCTTTGATCCTATCGAAACCCTTGGCCTGTCTTTCCTGTCCTGCCTGGCTAATCCATAATAGGGGATTACTGCTATTACCTTATATGCGGAGGCTCTTTTGGCAGCATCGATCATCAGGAGAAGTTCAAGAAGATTTTCCGCCGGGGGATTTGTAGACTGTACAATGAAAACCATGCTTCCTCTTACCGACTCATCAAAACAGGGCTGGAATTCACCATCGCTGAATTCCGTTACTGAACTCTTACCAAGTTCATTGCCAAGATTTTCGGCTATCCTGAGTGCCAGGTCCCTGGAACCCCTGCAGGAAAATACTTTCATTGGTGCTTTTCCGAACATTCTCCTAAATTTTAAAAAAGTTAAATTATGATTAATTTGATGTTACAAAAATATAAATTCCACAAGAAATCAGACGTCATTTGAAAACTTGTTCATAGATTCTTCTATATAGCTGAGAATATTGTCGCGCCCTTTCCCTGTAACGGCTGATGTTATAAACGACTGTGGCAAAGATTCCCATTTTTCGAGCATCAACCTGTCGTAGGTCTCTATTGACTTTTTTAGTGCTGTGGCAGGGAGCTTGTCACTTTTAGTAAATACCCTGGCAAAAGGTACGCCGTTCAGTCCTAGGAATTCCATAAATTCGACATCCGACTTCTGAGGTTTATGCCTTGTATCGATAAGTACGAAGAGTGATACCAGGTTTTCTCTTTTAAGGATATATTCCTCAGTCGACTTTATCCATTTTTCCCTCATCCTGACGGGAACCTTTGCATATCCGTATCCGGGCAGATCGACAAGATACCAGTTGTCATTTATAAGGAAATGATTTATTGTCCTTGTTTTACCTGGCTGAACCGATGTCTTTGCCAGTTTCTTCCTGCCTGTAAGCATGTTGATGAGCGATGATTTTCCAACATTAGACCTGCCAATAAAGCCGAATTCCGGCATTGAAACAGCCGGGCACTCTTTCATTGACGGACTGCTTTTTATAAAACTGGCGGAATGGATTATCATTATCGGCAACTAGTTAAGGTCGTTATATGGCAGGCTGATCTTTTTATGAACAAGCAGGTTATTTCCGAAATTAGTCAGTATCTCGGCAATGACATCAACAGATCCTCCATGAGCTTGTGAGGTCTTTTTAAGGCTTAGTGAACCTATTCCCTTAGCGGTACGAATTTTTTCAAGACGTGTAGTATCAAAGAGACCGTTTGTATAATTTCCCCTGAAGTATTTTACTCTCTGTGCTTTATTTGATAATGACAGGGTAATATGATAAGTACCATTTGTATTGTAGTTGTCTGTTGTCTTAATCTGAAGTTCAGGATAATTCTTTATCAGTTTGCCATCGCGTGTATATTCCTCGAGAAAAGGAACACGGAGTCCCTTCCTGTATTTAAGAATGGCTTTTACCTCACCTGTTCTGTAGTATTGGGTCTGTGTGCCGTTTATTGTATCGTTAATATAAGGAGTTACCCGGAATACCTGGCCTTCCTCGTAATACCATACTGAAGAATCCTGGCGGAGACCGTTTTCATACCAGAAAGTCATTCTTACTTTTCCGCTCATATAAAAGGTCTTCTTAAGGCCCTGTTCTATACCGTTTTTATAAGTTGTTTCACTTACTATATACCTGCCGCTCATTAGCTTTTTAATGCCTGTAAAACCTGTATCGGGCTTGGCAGCCACAGTATCTTCAACAGGTTGTGCTTCAACAGGAGCCGGTTTTTTCCCTTTGCAACTGCTGAATGCCATAATAATAATTGTAAGTGCAAGGGCAAAGCTGAAAGGATTAACTGATTTCTTCATTTTATTTGTTGGTTATTTAACATATGGTTAATACAGATCATTTCTTACTTATTTGTGAAGTTAAGAAAGATAAATGAATCACGGGGTATCTTATTGCAATAGTTATCAGGACAAAAAGCCGTCAGGAAAATAATAATATACTAAAGACTAAACATTGTTACCCGTTTCTATATAAACCTCAAGCAACCGGGCCTCACCAACAGGTTCCATTGTTATCTCCTTTATCATGGCAGGTATGAGGCAGGTCTCGCCTTTTGCCAGTGTATCAAACGAATCTTCCCACCTGATTTTCATCTCGCCCTCAACACATATATATATCACGAAGGAGTCATTCAGATAATATTCTCTTTTAAGGGGCTTGTCGAGACGTATTATGTTAGTGTTGAAAAACTCACATTTCACAAGGTTTTCAAGTGTATTGACAGCGGGATCAACTTTTATTTTATGATGTCCCGTTGCAGAAAAATCAATAGCATCGAGAGCCAGTTCCGTATGCAGTTCTCTTTTATCTGGACCGGCATTTTCCCTGTTCCAGTCGAATATCCTGTAGGTAATATCGGAAGTCTGCTGTATCTCTGCCAGTACTGTGCCTGCCCCTATAGCATGCACCCTGCCGGCAGGTGTGAAGAATACATCGCCTGGTACAGCTGTTTCAACGTTTAATATACCGGCCATGGTACCTGCAGCGAGGGCATCGAGGTACATATCCTTTGTAATGCCTTCGCGGAATCCCGTGTATATTTTAGCACCCGGCTCACTTTCCAGGATATACCACATCTCCGTTTTGCCATATGCATTGTGTCTTTCCTTTGCCATATCATTTCCGGGATGCACCTGGATAGAAAGGTCCTCCCTGGCTTCAATGAGTTTTATCAGCAGTGGAAATTCATTCCCGAATTTTTCATACACAACATCACCGGTAATATCGCCCATGTATACCTCAATGAGCTCCTCAATATTATTGCCTGCCAGGAAGCCGTTGCTCACCACCGACTGATTATCGGAAACAGCTGATATTTCCCAGCTTTCACCTATTCTGCCTGGGACGGAAGTTTTTTTATTATACTTTGAAACAAGAGCATTTCCTCCCCAGACTTTTTCTTTTAGTACTGTTTCAAATTTAAAAGGATACAGATCTGACATTCTATATTACAAATCGTTATTTTTGAAAATTGATACCGCAAAAATAATCAAATATGTTGATAGTAGGCATAGCTGGTGGTACCGGTTCCGGTAAAACCACAGTTGTAAAGAAGATAAAAGAAGTATTTCCCAATGATGAGGTTGTTGTTATACCTCAGGATTCATATTACCGTGACAATATAGGCATACCGCTGGAAGAAAGGCAGAAGATAAATTTCGACCACCCCGATTCTCTCGAGTTTGAGCTTCTTATAGAACACCTTGAGAAGCTGAGATCCGGAAGTCCCATTGAGATGCCTATCTATTCTTATCTTACCTGCCTCAGGGCTAAAGAGACTATTACAATAAAGCCTGCACGGGTTGTACTTGTTGAAGGTATACTGATACTGGCCGATATGGCGTTACGTAATAAGTTTGACATAAAGGTGTTTGTTGATGCCGATGCCGACGATCGCCTGGGGAGAGTCATTCAGCGCGATATAGTAGAGAGGGGACGCTCGGTACTGACAGTGCTGGAGAGATATCACGATACTGTAAAACCGTCGCATCTTCAGTTTATTGAACCGTCGAAGCGCTATGCGGATATTATTATCCCTGGAGGAGGGGAGAATGAAGTCGGTATAGGTGTGCTGATCTCAATTATTGAAAAACATTTGTAAAACATAAAATAACAGTAATATGCTCGATGACGTAAGAACCGAGGATATACTTTTCCTCGATATCGAAACAGTTCCCGGAACATCATCGTGGGATGAACTTGATCCTTCTCTCAGGGAACTATGGGACAAGAAATCGACAAATTTCCGAGATGAGGACCAGACTGCCGGTGATGTTTACTCCAGGGCAGGTATTTACAGTGAATTCGGCAAGATAGTATGCATATCGGTTGGCATGATAAAAGAGAAGGATCACCACGGATTCAGGCTCAAATCATTTTTTGGCAGTGATGAAAAAGCGTTATTGTCTGAATTTTCGGATATGCTGTCGAAATTTACACATGCAAGGAGAGACGCGCTTCTTTGTGCACATAACGGGAAGGAGTTTGATTATCCTTATATAGCGCGAAGAATGATCATCAATAACCTTGTTATTCCTTCCATTCTCGATAACGCAGGTAAAAAGCCCTGGGAAATAAAGCTCCTTGATACAATGGATCTTTGGAAATTCGGTGATTATAAAAACTATACATCCCTGAACCTTCTTACTGCCATACTTGGTATCCCCACTCCGAAGGATGATATCGACGGCAGTATGGTTGCGGATGTCTTTTACAATGATAATGATATAAACAGGATTGTCTGGTACTGTGAAAAGGATGTCCTTGCGACAGCCCGTGTATTGCTACGCTTAATGCATTTGCCCGGGATAGACGATGACAGGGTTGAATCGGTTACCTTTAATTAATG
>Ga0102950_1000450_pt1 | contig 11626 bp, 9 predicted proteins | sample SalPon2A_B_D2_MG_FD_78505 | JGI IMG/M metagenome (GOLD analysis project Ga0102950, IMG submission 78505) | Soil microbial communities from South San Francisco under conditions of wetland restoration - Salt Pond MetaG R2A_B_D2_MG | ecosystem: Environmental > Terrestrial > Soil > Wetlands | place...
ACATAGGAAGGATGCTGAGGTCGTGAAAGGTCAGAGCCGTAAAAATAACTTAACCAGGGAACATTACCCGGGTGTGGATTAAATGTCAATACCCCGTTAACTAAATTAACTGACATATATAATGCTCTGCCAAAGCAGAAAATCATAAAGGCAAGGATACCCAGAACATAAATTCTTAATATCAATTTTACATTCTGCGAGATTTTCTTACCCGGTGAAAGAAGAACGAGCGGAAATACAAGGATAGAAAGTCTGCCAAACAAGTCCAGCAGTCCCATTTTGATATCAGTAGTGTAAATTAACCCTATTGCCTGCCAGAAATAAAAAGCTACGAATAAAATAAACAGAAGATTATATAATTTCCCGTTTGTCCGTAATGGGTTTATCGTGTGGTAATTTTCAAATATCCATATAATAACCCAAAGAATCATTAACGGAGGAATATATCGTACATGCACCGATAGTACAATAATTGTCAGAATAGCTGACATATAAGATAACCTGCTTTCCTTACTGGTTAAGTTTAATGATGAAAGCAGGTTATTTAAAAGTCCCATTTATTTACAGTATATTTTGGACAAATATAATCCAATCAGATCGGCTTATATAAATATTTTCGTCAATATTTCATTATGAGCACAATTTGAAAATTTATCATTATATGTCTTGTTCAGACTATCTGATAGTTCCTTCGCTTTACCGTACTCAAGGAACTTCAGTATAGCCGATTCAAGTGATTTTTTATCACCTGGCTTGAATAAAAAAGGATAATCCGGACCAGTAATTTCCTTCACAAATCCTGTATCGGAAGCAATAACAGGTGTCCCTACAGAAATTGCCTCAAGCAATACCAGGGGTAGTCCTTCATTCCAGGAAGGGAGAATCAGGCACCCGGAACCGGACAGGATTCTGAATTTTTCATCTTCGTAAACAGCTCTGCCTATCTCAATATTTCCTGAAGCAAAAGCAAGTATAGAATCCTTTAACTTTTCATCCGAAAAATTGCCATATGTATTAAGATGCAATTCAGGTCTCTCCAGCGAAAGTTTTGAAAATACGTTCAACAGATCCACGATACCTTTTTCCCTGAGATAATTTGATATATAGATGAATCCTGAACCTGTTTCCTTCTTTGATTGAAACGGATATTCTTTTTCTATTGTATTATACAGAACATAAACGGGTTTATGTGCAACCTGTTCAAAACTGCTTTTCTGGCTCTCTGATAAGATTATTATTCTATCGCTTATAAAAAAAATAAGACGGGAGATAACCCTGTTGACCCAGCTTTTATAATACCTTGAAAAGAAATCCCCACGGTGAATATGTAACACAATGGTACCCCTGTTGAAGAATCTGAAAAGTAAAACAGAACCCAGTGTTTTTATTCCTCCAAATACGCTAAGTGAAAATACAGAATAGAAAAAAAGATATTTCGACTTCAGGGATTTCAATGCTATGGAGCAAAGATCTCCTGATACTCTGAATATTTTTGATAGAGTAATCCTGTCGTGATGTCCAAAATTTGATTTTTCCCTGATGATATGAATCAGGAATTCAGGTTCAAGCATCCTGAGGTTAATCGTGTTCGAGATTGCAACTCCATGCACTGAATCAGGTGAAAGTTCTCCGTAAAAAAGCAATTTACCTTTTTTCATTTTCAGCTAACAAACACTCTATAATTATGCATGCTCTTCTGTTTAATAATTAACCAAGTCCGAATATCTTGAAATACATTGAGCATGATTGGAATTTAAATGTCTGAAAAAATCATCCAGTTTACCCCAAAGATCATTCTCCTCAATTTCCCAGCTGTGTCCCCAAATAATAATTTTGTATTCTCCGGCAGAATCAGCAAGCCTGTCAATTAGTGCTGTTATTAGTCTGAAATAATCTTTAGTGGAAATCCATGATCCTAATAATCCCAACACAGGGGACCAGTTCTTTATTGAGTTGAACAACAACGATTTCCTTCCCCTGTCGAAAAAATGAAAGGCAGGCCTGATCAGAAACTCATTATCCTTCACTACAGCGCAGATATCTGCAGTGCGGGCAGAGGTAAAATATTCCTTTGCAAGAATATTTATATTATTATTATACTTTCCTCCGGGATAACAGAAATGCGGAGCTTCTTTTCCCAGAAGCTGTTCAATATAATCCCTCCCTTTCAACATTTCTTCTCCTGCCTCTGCAAGTCCGGTTTCCGTTAAATATTTATGTGAAAATGTATGTGAGCCAATTTCATATCCATTCTCGGCTATCTCTTTAATATCAGGTTCATGAAGTACATCCCGTTCCATATTGGAAGCCGGAATAAAAAACATACCGGGCATGCTGTGTTTAATGGAATAATCCATTAGTTTAAGATCTTCAACAGCACCATCATCCCAGGAAAAAGCAATTTTCAGCATAAGTGTTCATTGTTTTACGCGGTTGTTTTAAGTAAATTCATCTGTTCGTTTTAGTAAGGTATTCAATAAGATCATCAATTACCTTCATCTGGTATGCCGGTGTGTACTTTTCGGAAATCAGTTTCCGGCAATTCTCTTTGTAATGTTCTTTCCTTTTTATTGAAATAAGCATATAAATCTTGTCTGCAAGATCCGTTACATTATCACGATCAAATAATTCCCCTGTATAATCTTCAATAACGGCAGATGCTTCCGGGCCCTGATTACTCATATCATTATGAGTTATTACCGGAGTACCATATGTCAAGCTATGAATGGCAAGAAGACCTATATTGCCAGGTGAAACACAACAATCTGCCATGCTCAAAAAAATCCCGTTTTTATACTCATCATATACGGGACCGATGAATTTTATATATTGCTCAAGTCCGTAGCTATTAACAAGTTTCTTAAGGGCATCATCCTGCTCCCCTCCTCCTGCAATGAGGCAATTAATCTTAAAATCTCTTTTGTTAAGAATTTCTAAACTACTTATAAGAAGCTCAAGTTTCTTTGATGCGGTAAGTCTTCCCAGGAAGATCAATAAAGGCAGATCCTTTTGATCATTGAAGATTTTCTTTCTTTCAAGGTTTTTTTCACTTTCTGTTATTTTCTTACTCAATGCAACATGTGCATCATAATCCAAAGAGTTGTTTATTACAAATAGATATGACTGTGAAATACCTGCATCAGCCATTAAATGAGCTGATCTTTCATTATAAACAAGGTGTGCATCAGGCAAATGGTTAAAAAAATTTCTGAGAATTTTCTTTATATGTTTTTCATTGCCATAAAGTCCATGACCCCAGTACACAACTTTATTTCCCCTTAATCTGCAGGCAGCCGTAGCGAGCCATGTTGAAAGTATATGGAATTCTCCCGGAAAGACATAAATATCAAAAGATCCCAGAAGTGCACGCCTGATAACACCTATCTGAAAAAATATCCTCTTATTAAATACAATATTATCAATTATCTTCCACCTTATACCACCTTCCTTCACAGGCATAGATCCGAGGGATGGATTTATTGTTTTAACTCCGTTATGCGACTTTTCAGATGCAAAGAAAGTAAACTCATGGTCAGACCTCTTAGACAGCAGTCTGAACAAAGTAAGCCTGTAATGAGCAGCAATATCATCAAAAACGGCTATCCTCATGTCTGTTTAGTTCCCTCAAATGCCATTAATATTTATTATTGTCTTTACCCGATCAGCTCAAGTTTCTTTTCATACGCCCTGACTATATAAAATATGAAAGAAGCTGAAAGCAGACAGCAAAAAACTTCAATTACAGAATAAAGCACGAGAAAATCCCTGAAGGAAAGATAATTAAACAACGATAGGGACATAATTAAAATAAAATAGATAAGCTGCCATATGCTCAAAAGTTTTATTCTGCTCAATGAAATAAAAAGACTACTGAAACAGGATACAATAAAATTGAAACCGAAAGCCCAAACTAAAATTTTAGATATAGTGCCTGATAATATCCATTCTGATCCGAAGAATATCCTGAAGATATCTTCCGACCACAACATAATTACAATTACTTCAATTATAACTGCTCCCAGAACAAAAATAAGTATGGGATAAAGGTCTCCTCTAATGCCAAGACCGGATTTATTTTTCTCTGATACTCGTTGGAGCAACACATTGGAAACTGAGGTAGCAACAAGCGCCATAGGAACTGAGAGAAGAAGTTTCGAAAGATCAAAATAACCCGTGTATTCCGATGAAAAGAATTTATTAATCATTAAAGCCGGCAACAGATAACTACAAGCACTCATGAAACTGGGTATAATATTGAACTTAGGATACTCTGCATACCGCTTTATCATGTAGCTTATCTTTTTCCTGCTGAAAAGCATGAAAGATAAACCCGCTTTTTTAGCCTGGTAAATACCTGAAACAATATTTGCAGCCTGCCCCATTATGTCACCATAAACAAGGCCCTGTGATATTTTTGAGATCATGAAAGCAAGCTGGGAAGATCCCTCAGTACCTCTTCTGATAAATTTATTTATGGAAATCGCTGTGAATTTTTTTCCTCTTATAAGCCAGTAATTAATACTTTGATACGTGCTGAACAAAAATGTACCGGCAGGAACAAGTAATAAGTAATTTTCGAATTTAGCCGGGAGGTTAAGAAAGTCAGCCAGGCTATTCTTCCATATTAACATAATAAATAATAGGAAAACATTAAATAGAAAAGATACGAATACTGCAAGGAAAAATACTGCTGCTGCATCCCTGTCTCTTTTTGGCAAAATAATTGCAAGTTCATACCTTAACGATGAAATTACAATCAGGATACCCACAAGGCTCAGGTAAACAGAATATGCACCGAAGGCTTCAGGAAGAAAATACCTTCTGAGGACCGGCTGCAACAGGATAGGGATAAGCTGGGCTAAAGCAGTACCTGATATAAGGATTGACGTATTCCTTAACAATTCAGACCTGAGAATCAACTGGTAAAATTTTCTCACAATTATTTGGCTGATCAGCTTGTACCGTTTTTGAACGGGATTTTTTCATCTACCTTTTTGGTAATAAGATAAAAGAAAATGAGTGTTAAAATAAACAAGGGAACTTGGAGTATTTTAATTTCCCTGTAAATAAGAACTATAATAAAAATTATTAAATTAATGAGCAGCAGGTACATGTTTAATTTAAGATGAGAAAATCCTGACTGGACAGCGCGCTGATATGCATGTTTCCTGTGCGCTTCACTTAATTTCTCCCCATTTCTCCATCGACGATAAAGAGTCAGAGTAGCGTCAAACCAGAACGGAGAAGAAAGCATAATCCAGTTTAGGATAGAAAACCGGAAAGTATTGTGATAATATATACCCAGGACTACAAGTATAAATCCTATCTGGGTACTTCCGACATCGCCCATAAAAATTTTTGCCCTGGGCCAGTTCCAGTAAAGAAAGCCTGAAATACATGCAATCAGAACAAGATTAAGAATATTGCCTGAAAGAATAAAGATAACAAGGCTTATAAGGATAGCTTCAAGTGATGCAAAACCATCAGCCCCATCCATGAAATTAAACAGGTTTATAAACCATACCATACCGGTTATTGCGAGGGGATAAATTATGAAGTTGTAGTTAAATTCAAGTCCGGGTATAACAAGTTGCCTCAGTCCTCCAAGGAAATAGAATGCTGCTATTACGGTTAAGAAGTGGAAGAACAGCCGGATAGCGGGCTTAATATCAATAAGGTCATCCAAAAGGCTAATAACAGTTAATATTATTCCACAGATCAGAGCATAATATATATTTTTGTCTATATAATTAAGTAAAAACAGTATAGAAATACCAATATACCATGATGTTACAATCGCCAGCCCGCCACCCAGGGGAACAGGAGAAGCATGCAGGCTTCTCTGGTTGGGAATACTCACAATATTCTTCTTAAGAGCAAATTTTCTTACAAGGAACGTTAATACAAATGAAAATATCCCGAGTGATAATACTAATATGGTTAAGATCAATTTTTTATTGTTTGAGTTAGTACCAGGATGGAAAACGGAGTTTTAGTAATTATTTTTCTGATATGCCGAAATCATTCGGGATATTCCTTCATCCGCTGAATAAGGTGGCTGATAATCCAGGATTTTCTTTGTTTTTGTATTATCAACCTCCATTGAACCATACAGTCGGTCATAATAATGAGGTATCAGTTTCTTAAACATAAAAAGAATAAATCCTGGTAATGCAAAAAGAGACAGCCTGGTGTTCAGATTCTTTGCCAGAAGTTTTACAAGTTCAGCAGTTGACAGGGCTTCATTGTCTTTGATTATGAATGTGCCGGAAGCTTTTTTTTCAATTATCCTGTCAATAAATCCTACCAGGTTCTCTACATAAGTATAATTTCTCCGGTTAGAAGTATTTTTGAAGGGCAATATTCTTATCTTTTCCACCAGCTTAATTAAACTAAGCATATTGGCTTTTACACCCTCGCCATAGACAAGTGGTGTTCTAATAACAGAGACAATAAAATCTGGTCCTTCAAGCTCTTTTAAGCCAATTTCAGCCTCCAGCTTACTCTTGCCATAAGGATCTGTCGGATTACATTCTGAATTTTCATCAGTTATTATATTTCCAGATGGAATATTACCATAAACCTTCAATGTACTCAGGAAAATAAAATGTTTTACTCCTTCTTTCTTTGCGTGGGAGGAAACTTCAAGACAAAGATCGCGGTTTACCCTTAAATACTCACTTTCTGTTATTTTCTTGGTCTGATGTACAATCGCGGCTAGATGAAGGACAACATCATAGCCACCAAAATAAATATCCTCCGGATTTGTCTGAAGCAATGACACCTGACTGATATCCTGGTAATGCGAGAACTTAATAAAGTTAGTACCAATATAACTATTTGAACCAGTAATGAGGATTTTTGGCATAATGAGTAAAAATATTGGAAGATTATTTGCAAAATTTCCCTTCATGGAGGGTCCTGACAACTATCTGGGAATAGGGGTTAAAGAAGTTCGGAATGTAAGGATGTAATTATATTATGGTGACTTTTAATGATTTTGAGAATTGCCTATAAACTCAAAGATCTTAGTGAAGTATTTGGAATAAATATTTAAATAATTGGTTTTTATGCCATTCTCATTGCATGCCCTCAGAATTTCTTTATTTAGGATTAAATTGCTTCTTAAGGATCTTGTACTCACTCCTCCGGTTCTCATATTGACAAATGGCATATTAATGTACTTGTACCTGAGTTTATTAGTATAAAGAAATCGGATTAACAGTTCATAATCGGCTGCTATCTGATAATCTGTTTTATAAAAGCCATATTTTTCAAAAAAATCGCGCCGTACATAGAAGGTTGGATGTGCAGGCATATAACCGTATCTGAATTTTCCCGGATGAAATTTTCCTGATGAATAGTAACGAGTGATCTTTGACTGATTTCCTGATGCAATAAATTGAATATCACCAAAAACAGCATCTATATCATTGTGCATGAATGTTTCTGCTATTCTGCCAATAACCTTATTGTCATAATAGAAGTCATCAGCATTAAGAATTCCAACAATATCACCCGTTGCAAGCTTTATGCCTTTATTAATTCCATCATATATGCCACTATCCGGTTCGGAAACAAACTTTGAGATTTTATCTCCAAAAGATTTAATAATATCAACTGCCCCATCAGTTGAAGCACCATCAATAATGATATATTCTCTATTTGTATATGTTTGGGCCAAAACTGACTTAATAGTATCTGCAATAGTGTCAAGACTATTATAGGTAACCGTTATAATTGAAATTTTTGGACCTGCCATTCAGAGATTAATGTCCGTCTATTTGAGTAATAAAAAAATAGAAATGTTTCTTGTATTATAGTATCCCATAAATATCATCTATTCTGCTAAATATGTTAGACCAGTACCAGGTCAAAAATGTTAATGTTAAAAATACTCAGAGTTACTTGGTTTATTGTCGAATATATACGAAGACTATTATACCATTCTTCACATTTTTTTCATATCCTCATCTATACTTGTTGTTGTTTTTCCTCTTTCCTTAATATAATGAAATAAGAAAGGCAGCATTACAAAGAAACCCATTATTGGAGGGTCAAAAGGATTTCCACCACTAAAGAAAGTGAAAAAGAAGGTGATTAAAAAGAATATAAATAATAACGGATATTCCTTGATATTTAAAATATAGTAATAAAATACCTTATACATAAAAACCATGTAAATCAACAGTCCTACTATTCCAGAGTATAATAAAATATGCAGAAATGGATTATGAGGATAATCGCTTCTCGTTTTATCATTATCAAAGTAGTGCCCATACCAGTTAAGGAAATTGAATCCGCCTCCAAATATTCTTTTTGGCCAATTATATTCTTTTTTGAATATCTGCCAGGCAAATTGCCAACGAATTATACGTTCGCCATATAGTTTGTCAACATTTGTTCTTTCAATATCAAAGTTTGTCTTGTATCCATAATAAGTTGTATCTTCAGAAACCAGCCTTGCAATCCAGTTTCTAATGATATCTTGATCCTTATTACCGGTGAAACTTAAAAACAAGAACTGAAGTGTACTTAAAAAGCCTGCTTCCGAGTTCTTAGGGACACTTCCAATTGTAATGAATTTCCCAGGAAGGTAGCTATCTTCAGTCTCTCTTACAATTCTGCCAGTAATTGAATTTTTATTTGGATCATCGTTTGCCTTTATAGTTTCAGAAACAATATTAATTTGAGGATATGCAAAAATCACATACCCTTTTAATTTTGAAAAATCTTCTACTCCAAGTTTACAGAAATACAGGTATAACGAATATTCGCCTTTATTGCATATTTCTTTTATTTTAAGTTTTTGCCATGTACCCTTTTCCCTGAGATTATAATAATTAATTCCTTTCCAGGTTGAATTATTGTTTATCAAATCAATTCTAACCCAGTCTCCATTAAAATCATTGGATACATAACAAAAAACTGAGACTTCTACTGTATCATTATCTTTATTAGCATTAATACTAAATAAAGAATTTGTGTATGAAAATGCATTTCCGCCCCATGTATCAGCATTACAGGTACTATCCATTAAATACCCTTTGACATCTGAGGGTACTATTTCAACATTTTTACCCTCTAATGGATAAATTGTCTTATGAATTCTTGTTCCCCAACCAGTATCAGGATCTTTTGGATCGAATACTGGCGACCAAAATCTCATATAAAATTTTGAATAAGCAGTTTCTTGGTCAAATAATGCAATTGATCTATAACAGGTTCTTGCTATTTCTTCTTGTAGGGCAGATATCTTTTTTACACCTAAGATTTCAAATGTTTTATATTTTGTCAAATAAGTAGTACCAAAAATGAAAATGGTAACGCTTATAAAAAACAGAGTTAAGAGTAATAAAAAAGACTTAATCCCTTTTGCGAATGATTTTAATAATTGATTCCTGTAAAAAAGACTTACAAAGAATATTAAATAGAGTACAATTAAAGTTAAAAGTATAATGAATAATCCTCTTTTTGAGCCTGAAAGGAATACTGGTATGCAAAATAACAGAAGCAATAGATCATAAAGTATTATTTTCTTGCCTGCAGGTTTATAGGTAATTTTAAACAATAATGCAAAGAAACCAAAGAATACAGGTAACAGGGCAAAATTATAATCTACTAGTGAAAACTCCTTTGGTTTAATTACAACCCCTGTCAAAAAATAGATATGAAAAAATTCATATAGCAAGAAGAATGAAATAGTCACTGAAAAATAAATTATAATATCTGTGAGCTTTGAGACAAAGAAATCAAGTTTTTCTTTTGTCTCTATAATACTGGTCATTAGATATATAATAGAAATTTGAATGGCAATATTAAATAAATCCTTAATAGTGGTAAGAAATAATTTGGATGAAATAATTACTGCAAAAATGTAGACAATTACTAAAATTACAATTAAATAGTAGTTTTTAAGAACTGTTTTAATACTTACTCTTTTGTTATCTGAAAATAAATAATTGACAACGAAGTATATGTATAATAATATGAATGGATATTTAAATGAAGGAATGGAACTTCTAAATATGAAGAACAATTCAATTAAGATAAGCAAATAGATCTCGGATTTAAATTTTAGCTTAAAAGTCATAACATTTCTGCAACTACTACAACTATCTAACTATATTTCTTAAAGTCTGATAAATGATAATAAAGTACTGTTCTAATGAAGGATTCTTAATATAAATCATATTAAGTTGAATTTTCCTTGGTAATATTTCTGTCAGGTAAGTCTTTTCAGGGTCAGATGATTTTTGGAGCAATTCATTTTCATCAATGAATTTAATTGAAGCATAATCAGTTAAACCTGGCTTTATCAGAAGAACTTTTTTTTGCTCTTCTGTATACATATCAACATATTTTTTCACTTCCGGTCTGGGTCCGACAAAACTCATGTCGCCATATAAGATATTTAAAAGCTGAGGCAGCTCGTCAAGTTTGTATTTGCGCAAAAAATATCCTGCATTTGTTATACGAGGGTCGCGATTTCCTATTGTTAACAGGTCCCTTTTATCAGAACCACTTTTCATTGACCTTAGCTTATAAAGTAAAAATTTATGCCCGTTTTTCCCGATCCTGATTTGTTTATACAGAATCGGTCCTTTTGAGTCTATTTTTATCCATACTGATAATACTACTAATAATGGACTAAAAAATACCAGACCGATAAAACTAAACAAAATGTCAAAGGTTCTAATCACTTTCGGAGATTACTTTAGAATATGAAACCACAATATTATCTACAATATATTCGATTTGTAAATCTGTTAATTGCGGATATATAGGAAGAGATATTTCTCTTGAATAATTATCATAAGAAACAGGATAATCTTCTATTTTGTATCCCAGTCCTTTAAAAAATGAAAGCATGGGTAAGGGGATAAAGTGGACATTTACAGCAATACCAAATCTTGATAAGTTTTGAATAATTAAGTCTCTTTGTTTCTCAGTTATGTTTCTAATGCGAAGGGCAAAAATATGGTAAGAGGAGGTTTGAATTTCATTATCCTGTGGCGGTAATTGAATCCAATTAAATTTACTAAGCAATCGGGAATAATTGTTATATATTTTTTTTCTGTCGGATAAAAGCCGCTCATAAATTCTAATTTGCCCAAGCCCTATTGCTGCACAAATATCTGGCATGTTAATTTTCATTCCCTGCATTATTATATCATACTTCCAGCCTCCTGCATTAGTCTTAGTATAAGCGTCTTTTGTTTGTCCATTTAAAGTCATCATTCTTAAATGGTCATATATTTCATCATTATTAAAGGGATGTGGCAAGTTTAAACAAATAGCACCGCCCTCAGCCGTAGTAAGATTTTTGACAGCATGCAATGAGAAAATACTTATATCGGCATATATCGCTGCTGATTGCCCCTTTTGAGTGGCTCCAAAAGAATGAGCAGCATCTGCTAATATGACTATCCGATTGAAGTATTCCTGAACTGATGTTTCGGGTCTAAATAATTTTTTAATCTCCGGGTCATTAACAGTTTTCATTATCTCTTTATAATTGCAAGGCCAGCCAGCAATGTCAACCGGAATAATTGCTTTAGTTTTAGATGTAATTGCTTTCCTTATATCTTCGACGGAAATTACCAAATCATCATTAATATCAACC
>Ga0102950_1000451_pt1 | contig 11609 bp, 7 predicted proteins | sample SalPon2A_B_D2_MG_FD_78505 | JGI IMG/M metagenome (GOLD analysis project Ga0102950, IMG submission 78505) | Soil microbial communities from South San Francisco under conditions of wetland restoration - Salt Pond MetaG R2A_B_D2_MG | ecosystem: Environmental > Terrestrial > Soil > Wetlands | place...
AGGCAACTGGCCTCAGAAGCAGGTCCGGGATCAGGCATAATGCGCCGTGGCTTTAATCCATGTGCCGATGGTTTTTATATACCCCGTGATCCGTACTACCCCGATGCCACACCCGAGGCTGCAGATGTTCCAATGATTATTTGTTCGACCATGAATGAAATGGCACCGAGCAGAACAGATGCTGCACTCGAGGAAGTGAACTTTGACCAGGTAAAAGAGAACCTTAAATCGAGAGCCGGATTTGGACCTGGCCTGGGTGATAAGGCAGGCGAGGTGGTTGATGCCTATGCAAAAGCATTCCCTGATAAAAAGCCTGTTGAAATTTGGTCAATGGTAAGCAGTAACCGTCAGAGTGTTGTCAACCTGGCTGATGCGAAGTCGAAACAGACACCTCCTGTTTATGTTGCCTGGTTCTGCTGGCAGCCACCACTTTTCGATAACCGCATGCGTGCATTTCATTGCAGTGATATTTGCCACTGGTTCTATAATACAGATCTTATGCTGACTCATACCGGAGGAGGTGAAAGACCAAGGAAATTATCAGACAAGATGTCGGGAGCTCTTCTGCAATTCATGAAAACAGGCAATCCGGATAATGGTGGATTACCATCATGGGCCAGATATACATCTGAAAAGGGTGAGGTGATGGTTCTTGATGATGTTTCAGAATTAAAGGATGATCCTGACAGAGAGGCAAGACAGTCATTGCCCGCATGAAGTTTATCTAACAGGCCTCTATTTTTATATAGTTAGTTGAATTATAATTTGGGGTGCAGTTGGATCCGGAGGTATTAATTTACTTCCGGGTCCATTAATTGAAATATTTCATACCTGTCATCGTATTTCAACAGATTGGATTAAACTAATTTATAATATCCTGGTAATTACTCTTTTATTCACTCGCAATGACCATCGTTTCATTTTCTTTTAAACCTATTTAAATAATACTAAAAAATATATCATGAAAAAGATCAACAGGTACCTTATGGTTACCACACTGCAAATAAATATATTACTGATAAGTCTGCTTCTGCTGACAGGTTTGAAAACATATGGGCAGGAAATGCAGCGACAAAGAGGACCGGTAATTGTTTCTCCTGAAATATCTGGTGATAATAGTGTTGTTTTTCGATTGTTCTCAAAGAATGCCGGTACAGTGTCTTTAAATGGTAGCTGGATGGGTATGGGAAAAACAATGGAAATGACTAAAAACGAAGAAGGCGTCTGGTCAGTTAAAGTTGATCCGCTGGAATCTTCCATGTATCACTATAATTTCATACTGGATGGAGTAAGTATCATTGATCCGTCCAATCCAATGGCTATGCGCGACGGAACAAGATATGCAAGCACACTTATCATCCCGGGTAGCGGATCAAAATTATTTGAAGTAAACGATGTGCCTCATGGTACCATATCCAAAGTTTGGTACAATTCTCCAGTGCTGGGTCTGACTCGCAGGATGTATGTATACACTCCGGCAGGTTATGAAGACAATAATGATAAATATCCGGTTTTATATCTGCTTCACGGAGGTGGTGGTGATGAGGATGCCTGGACTTCTCTGGGGCGTGCAAATTATATCCTGGACAATTTAATTGCAGAGGGTAAGGCAAAACCTATGATTGTTGTTATGACCAATGGCAATGCCGATCAAACCGCTTCTGTAACTGACAGGTTAAAAGAACCGGATGCTTCATCTGTTGCTGGCCCGGGTACAAGTGGCACCGATAAGGAAATAATTGATGGTATGACAAAATTCCCAAACAGTTTGATTAAAGATGTAATTCCATATGTGGAAAAGCACTTCAGGGTAATAGCAAACAGTGAAAATCGTGCCATTGCCGGTTTGTCTATGGGATGCTTGCAAACACAAATAACTGCCATGACAAATCCAGGGTTTTTTCAGTACATTGGCTGTTTCAGTCTGGGTATCCATTTTAATAAGCCATTTGATCTTATTTCGAACAATATTTTGATTCCTGCTTATGACAAAAACCTGAAAACTATGAAGAACCGGCTGTTTTACATCGGTGTCGGATCAGAAGACTTCGTATATGAAGGGGTTCAGACCCTGCGTAAAAAGCTGGATGATAATAATTTCAAGTATGTATATAATGAAACCGGAGGGGGCCATACCTGGGCAAACTGGCGGACTTATTTGTCGGACTTTGCTCCAAGATTATTTAAGTAGTAAACTCATCAATTATTAAGAAATAGAAAATTATGAAACAGAAATTCTGCTTATTATTCCTAATATTTTTTTTGGGTGCGTCTATGGGTTTTTCACAATTTGGAGGAGGTCCTAAAACACCTAATGACACTTTGAAATCAGTACGGGTACTCCCGGGGGGGGAAATAATTCTGAGTATCTATGCTCCTGAAGCCAGGGATGTTACTATTGGGGGAGAACTGGTCCCCTGGGGGCAGAAGGTTGAGGGAGTAAAGTCGGATAACGGAGTTTGGACATTCACCATCCCCAATGTTAAAACCGGAACCTACAGATACAATTTTGTAGTTGACGGAGTGAAGGTATATGATCCAAAGGCGCCTAATGCATTTGAAACATCAGCTCTGGTTGATGTTACACCAGATGGGGAAAAAGAATTCTTTGCCTTGCGCAAGAATGTACCTCATGGAGCTATGGCTGAGCTTTATTATTATTCCACTACAACCAAAAGCATGCGCAGGATGCATATTTGGACACCCCCCGGTTATAATGCAAAAAATATCAAGCTTCCGGTTTTTTATCTTATACATGGCGGAGGTGACAGCGATGCAGCCTGGCCTAATGTTGGACGTGCGGGTTTTATTATGGACAACTTGCTTTCAGAAGGTAAATGCAAGGAAATGATTGTGGTTATGCCTGATGGAGGAATGGATACAAAACTGTTTGTTAAAGATTTTGTAAATGACATTATTCCACTTATACAATCGGATTATAATGTTTATACAGATGCTGACCACAGAGCCCTGGCAGGCCTCTCAATGGGAGGGCTGGAAGTAACAGAATCATTTATGGCACACCCTGATATGTTTGCATATATCAATGTTATGAGTTCCGGCTGGTTTTCAAACAATAAAGAAATGTATGAGTCGGGTGACAAACGGTTGGCAGAGATCGCACCTACATTAAATAAAACCGTAAAGTACCTGATTTTTACACAGGGAGGCCCTGAAGATATTGCCTATAACAACGGGAAAGAGATGCTCAAAGTCTTTGATAAAAACGGAATAAAATATGAGTTCAGTGAAATGCCCGGAGGACATTCATGGATAGTGTGGAGACAGGATTTGAGAAATTTTGCCTCTAAAATATTCAGATAAGCCATACGATTCCTTGTGACAAATCAATTAAGAACGTTCATTATTTATTTTGACTGATGTTAGTTTCAATAATTAAAAGAGTTAGTGGTATGATTATAAAGAAAATTAAGTACTACAGAAGGATACTCGTTATCCTTGTTTTAGTGTTAATTGAGTTAAATCTCTCGGGTCAATTTCCTTCAAGAATAAAATCTCCGGTAGTAAACCCTGACTTAAGTGTTGCCTTCTCAATAAAAGCACCTAATGCCAAAGAAGTTTCTCTGAATTTTGGGGCAGAAATGAAATCATATCCCATGCTTAAAAATGATCAGGGGGTATGGAACGTAACAATTGGTCCGTTAATTCCTGAATATTACACTTATAGCTTTTTAGTTGATGGTTTAAAAATTCTTGATCCTTCCAATCCGGAAATGCAGGTCGGACAAGCTCCTGATTTTAGTTTGGTAAATATTCCCGGTACTCCGCCTCGCTTTGATGAACTACAGGATGTACCTCATGGAACAATTTGTATTCTCAGGTATTATTCAACCATACAGGAACTTAACCGGAAACTTTATGTATATACTCCACCAGGTTATAATCCTTCATCAGTACAACAGTACCCTGTGTTTTATTTACGCCATGGTGGAGGAGGGAATGAAACGTCGTGGTATGTTGAAGGTTGTGCCGCAAAGATTCTGGATAACTTATTAGCTCAGGGTAAAATAACTCCTATGATCGTTGTTATGACCAATGGAAATCTCGAGAAACAGGTTGAGGGAGGTGCATACAGTAAAGAGGGGGTCACAATCATGACCGATGAACTATTTACAGATGTAGTACCAATGATAGAAAAACAATATAATGTGTATACTGACAAGGATCACAGGGCGATTGCCGGTTTATCCATGGGAGGCGGACAGTCTTTTTATATGGGACTCAGGAATGTTGACAAGTTTAGCTGGATAGGTTCTTTCAGCTCGGGAATTTTTGGAGGAATCCCGGGTTCCTCATTTGATGCAGAAAAGGAAGTTCCCGGGATCCTGACCAATACCAGGTATTTTAATAAGGAACTGAAGCTGTTATATATATCAGTTGGCGAGCAGGACCCGAGAATGGAATTTACAGGTAAAGTGGTAGACCAGTTCAGGAAAAACAATCTCCACCTGAAATATGAGACCTTTGAAGGAGTTCATGAGTGGAAAGTATGGAAGCATTCACTCGAAAATTTTCTTCAATTGCTTTTTAGGTAGATAAAGCATGCTTTTTTAGAATAAAACATATTTAATAATCTATCAATATGAATAATAAGCACTTAAGAATATGCCTTGTTGGATTGTTTTTCGCTCTTATAAGTTCCATAATATGTGCTCAGGAGATCCCACAAAACAGAGGTCCGCGTATTGTATCTCCTCTTGTGGCAGATGATAATTCGGTTACGTTTAATATATTCTCTAAAAACGCTCAGACTGTTTCTCTTACTGGAAGCTGGATGGGTATGGGAAAGACTATGAAAATGACCAAAAACGATGAAGGTGTCTGGTCAGTGAAGGTTGGTCCGCTCGAACCATCTATATACCTGTCTGATTTTGCTCCAAGACTTTTTAAATAGTTAGAAAATCAAAAGGTTATGTCGTCACAAAAAACATCTAAAATTCTGATATCAATAGTGATTAGTCTTATGATTATTAACCAGAATAACTTTGTTTATGGGCAGGAAACCATTGATGTAGGGGAGACTGGATGGAAAGTAAAAAGGCCGGTAATGGCTGCAGCCTGTGAGGCCGGATGTCCATGGGGAGAGTTGGGCGACTTTGTTAAAGAATCCATGAAGCCTTTCGGTTATTCTGTAATTCTTTGTCGTAACTGTAACCGTGTTTATGGGCCCCGGCTGGTCTCAGAGAATGATTATCCTCCACCGCTTGATGAAGCAAATCTCAAAGACGGGACTATTTACAGGTTAAACGCTCGCGTTGATTTTGGAGTAACATCAAGCGCTATTCTCTATAACGCCTATAATGGAACCCTTGGTAATACCAAACCTAATAACAACCTTCGCCTTATTGCCAGGATAGAAGATCCTTTCTACCTTTTGCTGGCAACCAGAAAAGAATCAGGGATTACAAGTATGGCTCAGATAAAGCAAAAGCATATGCCTGTGAGAATTTTCAGTACGGATGCCGGATTATCAACTATTTTGAATTATTATGGAATAACAACGGATGATATTGAATCTTGGGGTGGTAAAATGAGAGTGCCACTGGATGAAGCTTTAAAGGGAGATTTTGACCTTATTTCAGGGTTTTTAGCAAGCCCGAGTCTGAATCCTGAATCATCGTACTGGACAACCCTGAGTGAGAAATTCGACCTTTATTTTATGGAACTACCTGAAGATTTACTTGATCAGATTGCCAAACAGAATGTTGATGCTGAAAAAGTGATTGCTCATAATTGCCTGCTCAGGGGTATAGACAGGCGAATAAAAACACTCGGAAGATCAGGAGAATCCGTTTTTGCCAGATCAGATACTCCTGATCAGGCTGCCTACGATCTGGCAAAGGCCATTTATGAAAACCGGGGTGGCCTGAAATGGTTCATTCGGGTATACTCTTACGACTCAAATACCGTGTGGCAAAACTTTGGAGTTCCCCTGCATCCCGGTGCTGAAAAATTTTATCGGGAAGTTGGCTTTATAAAGGAATGAATTAGTTTTCCATGTAATCTATTTGCCATGAAAAGACCTTTAAATGTACTGTTCAGGGACAGTCTGGCTATTTTGATCTTCTTAACCTTTCAGGGGATTAATCCTGTTTATTCGCAGGCAGGGTTACAGGATATAATGGAGAAGTTGGATCTTTGGTTGAAGAAATACCCTGAAGAGGCGGTGTATTTCCAGACAGACCGTTCTGTGTATTTTCCCAAGGACAGGATATTCTTCAAAGCCTTAATTACGGATGAAACAGGAAAACCACCGGAGATCACCGGAAGAACACTTTATATTAAACTTTATGATATTTACGGACTGGAAGTCGCAGGATCTGAATTTTCTTTAAACAATAAGTGCTCCGGCGGATACCTTGATATACCCAAAGATATTCACAATGGTAACTACATACTTTCAGCATATACAGACTGGATGGAGAATTTTTCAGCAGAAAGAGCTTTCTTTAAGCAGATATCTGTTTCAGATACTAAAACAGATGCCATGGACGTAACTATTTCACCAGCGGAAAATATGTGTATACCATCCACATCTGTTAAGTTCCGGTTGTCATTTAGGGGGAAGGATGGCCAGCCGTTACCTGCTGCTTTCGATTATGAATTAACCGGATTATCCGCAACAGGTCTGAAAGGGAAGAGCAGAGCAGATAAGGAAGGAAATGCAGATATAAGTCTCAGATTGCCTGATTTCACCGATGCTGATAATCCTGTATTAACTATACATGCAGCTTACCGCAGCTTAAAAATAAATAAGGGACTTGTCCTGGTCACACCCTACAATAATCTCGATGTTGCATTTTACCCGGAGGGTGGAAAGTTGCTGGAGGGGATAAGGTCAAAGGTTGCATTCAGATCATTTAATAATGTAAACAGACCGGTCGACTTTAAGGGTGTTGTATTTGATAATGATGGCAAACAGGTCTGCACCGTATCTCCTGTATATAAAGGGATAGGATATTTCTATATAACTCCCGGGGCAGGGAAGAAGTATCTTCTTAAGATAACAGAGCCGGATGGTTACTTAAAGGAATTTCCGCTTCCTGATCCTGAAAGATCAGGGCTTGTTATAACGGTAAATGATAATTCGGATGATACCCTTACACTTTTACCCAAAGCTATTGGTAATCATGCATCAACCTGCTACCTTTTACTTCATATGAAAGGCAGGATCCTAAGGACCCTGACTTTGCCTGCTTCAAATCTGAACCCGGTAAAGATATCCGTAAGCGACCTGCCGGCCGGGATTGCGGAGATAGTTGTTTTTGATCCGTCAATGAATCTTGTTTCTAAAAGACTTGTTTACCTTCATGAAAACAGGACCTTGGGGATCAATATTGAAGCAGGAGATAAGGATAAGGTTGCTGACGGTGAGTCCACGATTACAATAAGGAGCTTTAATGAGAATGGGAACCCTGTTAAAGCAGATCTCGGATTATCGGTTGTAGAGAAAGATTTTGGAGTACAATTTTCTGATAATTATTCAGTTACTTCCTGGAATAAGCTTAGGAATGATCTTATCGGGTATCTTCCTGTGCCCGACCATTTTCTTGACTCATCCTCACATGAGATCCTCGACAATCTGATCCTGGCCAATACCTATAGCCGTTTCACATGGCACAATATTAAAGATGTGAGATCGACCGATATGCCATTTAAAAATATCAAAGCAGGCAGTGAACCAGATTCCAGGTACAGGAATGATCTGTGTCTTGTTGCTTCAGGAGAACTGGTCTATAGTATGAAATCCCCCGGACTGCCTTTCACCATTCAAGACAGGAATAAAAGAAGAGAGAGAAATGTGGACGACCCAAAGGATAAAAGAGAATATGACAGCAATATAGATGTTATGAGCCTTATTGCAAGAATTGAACCTTATCGTCTTGTTAACGGCAAAATAGTCTTTTCAAAGTCAGGACCAAACAGTAACAGCAAGCAGGATGGTGCACTAATTGTTATAAACGGGACCCCGGCAGGTGATAACCCATCTGTCCTGAAAAGTATACCGCCGAATGATATCGATCATATAAATGTTTCCACAAACTTCATTGATATTCAGAAATATACAGGATTCAATACTATGGGTGTAATAGAAATATATACCAAATCCGGTCAAAGAAATAATGATGTGACAACAGCGAAAGGTAGCAAATCCGTCAAAAACAGTATTACAGAGCCTGGTGTAGAAGGTCGCTATGTCAGTTCAAAAGGGACAATCCTCTGGGTAGAGGATATCCATACCGACAGTACAGGTAAGGCTAAGATCAACCTGGATGGTGTCAAATCCCCCGGCAATGTAATTATTACTGTTGAAGGATGTACAGAAGGTGGATTGACGGGTACAACCAGTATTGAATATGATATGCAGTAATGAAGTAGGTTAGTTTGTTATAATATCAATTTCAGCAGGAGAAATTCCTTCTGCTTCTGCAACCAGTTTTATTTTACCCGCCCGGGCAAAAGGTCTTATAATGGCCAGGCACCTGCCATTATAGGTTTTACAGGCAGGATTCCGGAAACTTTGCATGTCATCAGGTGCTCCATTGCCCGATGCCAGTAGTTCCCCGTCACCCCTTACGGAAATAGTGACTTTTACAGCACCGTTTGGTACCAGGTTGCCATCCTTGTCCCTGACTTCAATTGTAACATAGGCAAGGTCATTACGGCTGGCATTTATCTCCTTCCTGTCGGGGATCAATGCCAGGGTGACCGGCTGACCGGCTGTTTTGAATGTTTTACTTGCAAGCTCTTTGCCATCAGTGATGCCCACAGCTTTTAATTCTCCGGGAGAATAGGGGACATCAAATCCGGCAGTCAGTCTTGTCTTTGATGAGACGGTTTTTTGGCCAATTACCTTACCATTCAATTCAAGTCTGACCTCCCGGCAACGCGAATATACCGACACATGGAGCAATTTTCCTTCTTCCCCGGGCCAGGTCCAGCTCTGGAATTCATCAGGCCAGCCCCAGTAGGATATCCCTTCTTTTTTACCTTCAGGGGCCGGAGCATGGACAGCCATCTCAAGCTGACTCCTTCTCCAGACAACATCCCTGAAATATGATTGGGCCTTCTTCTGGCCGGTGATATCAATATCTCCACACCATGCATCATACCAGGGCCAGGGCATGTTGAACCCCGAATTTTTTTTATCATAATAAACATGTCCTATACCTGATTCTCCAAGATAGTCCATCCCTGTCCATACAAAATCACCTATAACCCATGGATTTTTTTCCACCTGCTCCCAGTTGTCATAAGCTTCCATCGGAACGGATTCGGTTCCCATCATTATCCTTTCAGGAAATTTTTTGTGATCACTTTCATATTCCCTCCACTGGTAATTGTAACCGCCTAAATAAAGATAAGCAAAAGCAGGTTCGGTGGAATTCCATTTCAGACCAGGATGGTCCCAGAACCCACATATTGCTGCAGTTACAGGGCGAGTATCATCGAGATCTTTCACTACCTTTATCATTTGACGGGCAATACGTTGCCCTGATGTATCTGCCCGTTCATAAATTTCATTTCCAATGCTCCATGCAAATATGCCCGGATGATTGCGATCGCGGAGTATCATCGACTCAATGTCAGACTTCCAGTTGTCTTTAAAATAGTTACTGTAATCATCGGGATTTTTCGGGTGTTCCCACATATCAAACGCTTCATCTATCACAAGCATCCCAAGGCTGTCGCAGGCATCAAGGAACTGTTTTGAAGGCGGGTTATGACTTGTTCTTATCGCATTAAAACCATTTGCTTTCATTAATTCAACCCTTCTTACTTCTGCCCTGTCGAAGGCTGCAGAACCGAGCAGCCCGTTATCGTGGTGCAAACATCCTCCCCTGAGTTCGACAGGCTTGCCATTCAGTAAAAAACCTTTCTCAGCACTGAATTCCATTGTCCTTATTCCAAACGGAACCGTATAACTGTCAGTAATTTTCCCATTTATGAGTATTTGTACTGTAGCTTTGTATAAATGAGGATTATCAGGTGACCACAGGATTGGATCAGGTAAATTTAATGTTGCATCTGCATGAACAGATGCCCCGGCATCTGTTGTTAAATTTGTTTCTTTTTCTGCTATTGTACTGCCCCCTGAATCACTTATCAGGGTGACAAGTGTGATGTCATTGAGGACAGGGGATGAGTTGTTAATAATCACTGATGCTTTTATCTGTGCAGTATCCCCTGGCTTCATCACCGATCTTACAAACAGGCTGTTGTCTTTAACACTAACCGGATTTGTCAGTGTGAGACTGACATGGCGATAGATCCCGGATCCGGTGTACCATCGACTGTTCTTGCCTGGATTTCTCACACGAACAGCAATTATGTTGTCTGCACCGGGAATAAGCATCCCGGTAATATCATATGAGAAGGGAGTGTACCCATAATAATGGTCTCCTGCCTTTTTCCCGTTTACCCAGACTGATGAAATCATATAGACACCATCAAAATTTAATGATATCTTTTTGTTTTTAAATGTGTTATCCACCCTGAGATGCTTCCTGTACCAACCGGTACCTCCCTTTACATGACCTGTTGCTTCCCCACCTTCTGAAGCTCTGGAGAAGGGTCCGGTGTGAGCTGATGTATCATTGCCGGCAATATTCTCAATGCTCCAGTCGTGCGGAAGATCCACTTCCATCCATCCGTTATCGTTAAAACCCGGATTCTCAGCTCCGGCTGTGTCAGACAGCAGGAAAAGCCATCCGTTATCAATTTTTATTTCATGCCGTGAGGACTGATTGTTAATATCACTGCAATGGGGCAGTACAAGGAATAGCAGTGATGAAAGGAAGATAAGGGCAACAGGTAGAAATTTTTTCATTGTCGCATTTGTTTTATGAATAATGACTTAAATATTGTATTGAGCAACCGGGTTGAGTATAATATTAAATACACGCTGTCAGATAAAGTTATTAATTTTTTGATACATAGGTTTGTGCTATGTGCCTTTTTAATAATTTTTGCCTTAATGCAATTTAGTTACATCCAATAATAAATTATTACTTAATCCATATGAAAACATTCAGGTTGCTTTTTACAGGCCTTCTGGCTCTTTTGGTTTTAACTTGTCGGCGCAGATTGTAATAATTGATCCTGTATCTCAGGGCAATGGGAGGTGGCTATTATGATGATTTTGTCAGGAATTTTTATCCTGAAATTAAAAAACAGGCGCTTATTATTGATGTAAGGCATGGTTTTACTGGGCTCCCGGGGTTGGCAAACCAACTCCAAATATGCAATCGGCATTCACAGGACACCTGGTGCTGCTTATGGATGAAAACACTGCCTCAGGCAGGGATTAACTACCTGCTGAAACTGGTTAAGGAAAACTTGTAACAACCCCGGAGATACCAAAGTATCCTGACAAATCATTTGACTATAAATAATATTCTTTTTAAAGATTAATTTTCTTTTTATTGTGTTTCCCTGCGACACGGGTTACTGCGCCGGGGCAATTCCTGTTGCTGAAATTACTGTTTGAGCAATCAAACCTATTTATGCCCTGATTGTTGTACAAGTAGTTTCTGGTTAAAAAAACATATAACAGATTAAAGGTCGAATACATTAAATCAGACAAA
>Ga0102950_1000454_pt1 | contig 11553 bp, 10 predicted proteins | sample SalPon2A_B_D2_MG_FD_78505 | JGI IMG/M metagenome (GOLD analysis project Ga0102950, IMG submission 78505) | Soil microbial communities from South San Francisco under conditions of wetland restoration - Salt Pond MetaG R2A_B_D2_MG | ecosystem: Environmental > Terrestrial > Soil > Wetlands | place...
CTATTTCATCGTTTACAATGTGATAATTTTAGCATAACGATAATATTATTTTTAATACCTTTCTTCTGCGGATAATTATAACCTTCGATCTTTTTAAGTAATTAATAAAATCAAAAATGTATGAAAATTACCAAACTTTTTATACGGTTAATTATTTTAACTTTCGTTTTATCTCAAACTACTTTTGCTGGTCCGCCATTCACCACTGACGACCCCCAGCCAGTTGATTTTATGCATTGGGAATTTTATGTTTCTTCAGCAATGGGTTTCACAAGTAATGAATCAGATGTTACTCTTCCCCATTTCGAAATAAATTATGGATTAGTACCTAATATTCAGGTTCACCTGTTAGCGCCAATGGATTACAATCATTCTCCGGATGGGACTATCTATGGATATTCCGATACGGAACTTGGAGTAAAATACAGATTTATAAATTCTGATGACGGATCATTTCAAGTAGGAACATTTCCATTGGTTCTTGTACCAACAGGTAATAAAAATACAAATCTTGGTAATGGATATACGCGAGTTTATGTCCCAATTTGGATTCAAAAAAATGCCGGAAAATTTACAACATACGGAGGAGGAGGATTTTGGTATAACCCTGGACAAGGGAACCGTAATTGGGGTTTTGCAGGTTGGGAAGCTCAATATGACCTTTCAGATATAGTAACTTTGGGCGGCGAAATTTATTATCAAACTGCAGATAATATAAATTCAAAATCCAATGAAGGTTTCAGCATCGGCGGTTACATAAATTTGAATGAACATAATCATATCCTTTTTTCAGCAGGGAAAACTCTAAATGGTGAAAATTCAACAACCGGTTATTTGGGATATCAATTAACAATTTAAAATCAAAGATTAGGGTATTCATAATTTGTAATTTTGAACTTACCTTTGATCTTTTGGATAATAAAATATTCACCTAAAATTCCAGAAGGAAATTTAGTTGATTTTCCCCTACTATCTTTTGCTTTAAAGTAGATTTTTATAGCGTTTTCAGAACTTTGAAGAGTTACTGAATGTGAATAAAAATTATTTTCTATCTCTTTCATTTATAAGTTATTTCTTTGGCTTCATTATATTTTAACACATACATTTTTACACTTGATTTTACTAAACCATAGCTGCTGAAAACGAAAGTTTTAATTTCGAGCTTTGCATTATTAACTTCTAAAAAAGGGATATTTGAAAAAGCCGGGCCAAAAAATGAAACTGCTTTTTCAGCATCTGGTACACCCCAGCCGTATAAATTATCCGGATTGTTTGATTTAGAAGAAGTACTTTTAATTGCATTTATTACTTGTTCATTAGATAGTTCAGGATGTGCAGATAAGATAAGTGCTGCAATACCTGCACCTATAGGCGCAGATAATGAAGTACCATGGTTCCAGCTAAATTCCGGTAGTAATTTAGGTAAATAATTTGCAGTCCACGCTCCCTCTCCCGGCGTAACTATATCCGGCTTTATCCTTCCGTCAATTGTGGGTCCGCAGGAACTGAAAAATGAATGAATTAAATTTTTATCAATTGAACCTACAGATAAAACTTTAAATCCATCTGCAGGCGGTTCAATTATTCTCCATTGTTCTTCATAATTATTTCCGGCTGAACATACATAAATAACTCCAAGATTAACAAGACTATCCGCCGTTCGGGTTATTCTTGCCGTTTCACCGTTCATTTGATATGGGAAATAATAATTAGCGTTATCGAACTTATTAAAACTTAAAGATGTGGTAATAATATTAGCTCCGCTTTGAAACATCCACCTTGAAGCTTTTACCGCGTTATTTTCTTCTTCCTTCAACCGGTCCGTTGAAATATCCGTCTTTGCTAAAATAAAGTTTGCACCGTAAGCAATTCCTATTAATTCGTTAACTTTATACCCGCCTACTATTGAAAAAACATTAGTACCATGATCCATTCCTTTGATATGTCCGAAATTTAAAACTTCCGGCTTGTTGGTAACAAAATCAAATTCTTTAATGATCTTTGTTTTTTCAAAAACAACATGCTTCGTATAAAAGCCTGCATCTATGATTCCAATTGTGATTCTTTTCCCGATGATACCGTATTTGTGCAGACGAATTGTATTAACTAATTTATCCTGTCTGTATGAATTACCATACATATATTTGTTAGATGATTTGTTTAATTTAAACAAAAGCCATAATAATACGGATAATAAAAAAACTGATAATATTATGATCCTAATATTTTTCATAAATAAATTAATACGACTGATTAAAATTGCAATTATCTTTATTTATTCAAAAATTGGGAATTATATTATACGTGAAGTTTAAGCAAGAACTCTTTTTAATTCTCGTGTATTTAATTCGGTAGAAATTCCATTTTTTCGCCAATGTTTTTTACAACCGCTGCAGTCAAGTAAAACGCATTGCGCTGGTACGCCGTATCTCTTTAACTCCCAGCCGCCTTCTACAAGAGTAGTTACGCAAGCTGAAGCAATTACACCGCATCTTTGTTTCCCTTTTTGCGGAGACCACAAAGAAAGATCTGAAGCATGAGGAATTACGTAAACATCAAAATTTTTCTTTAACCCCATAACTCTCAATTTATTTACACTGCATTTTGGTACACAGTTTTTACATCTTAATCCTTTCTGAATTTTTTCCGCTTTGCAATTATCGTCATTATGAGCTCTCATACAGCCAGGTAATAGTAATACTTTCGAATCGGTATTTAAATATTCTTTTCGAAAAGCTCGATTCATTAATTCTGCACCTACCATATTTAGATGATATTCCAAACGACTTCGCGTACAGGAAATTCTATCCTCTCTCCAGCGATATCGTTTTTTAGTATCTGTAAGAAATCCTTCTACATTATTGCTATATTTTCCGAGAACTTCTATAGAACGCTCTGCAAACCATTTGTTAAATTCAGCGATGGATTTAAAAGTATTTGCTAATGTTTTTTCATCCAGGGTTCCCCAGTATGCACGCCATCGGATAAACCTAAGTGCCTGTTCTCTAAATTCACCAGTGGCTTCAAACCAAAGACAAACACGGTCAATATCTAATAGACTAGGAGGCGAGGGCAAATTCTTTTTAGGTCTTTGGGGTAAAAGGACTAGTGTTATAAGGAGTCCCCTAAAAAGATCGATTAAAGGTTTTAATCGTTGATGTCTCTTTCTCCATTCGCCCATTTGTGAAAGAGTTACAAAAGGAGCAAATTTTACTTTTAATGCATAACGTCCATAAGCTTGCCACAAAATTGCAAAGCTTAGCAATTCAAGAATATATTCTTCAGGTTCTCTTATTTCTTCAAGCTTATAATTACTTAAGTATTTAATATATGATTTGACAATTGATTTTATAGAATTATCAGCCTGGATAAGAACCTCGTCAGTGAATCTTCTGACATCCTGATAATAATTTTCAGAATTGGTACTGTCTAATTTTAATGAGTAAGTTATTGCTTCCATAATGCACTTATTAATTTATGTGCAAATTTAGGATTCCCTTTTAATTCAATTTTAGTAGCAATAATAATGTACTATTTTTTAACCACAATTTCCAAATAAGAAAATTTTGCAACTAATTTTTATTTGAATAAAAGCTGTGCAAATTCATGCAAGTAATCACGCCAATTATTCCAGGTATGCGCACCGTTAGATTCTTTAAAGCTCACATTAAAATTATATTTCTTTAATAAATCTACGGTAGCTAGAGATGTTTTCAAAAGGAAATCATCTTTCCCTGTAGCAAACCAAACTTCTTTAAGTCCATTTTTCAGTTCATTATTTTCAAGATACTTTTTATTATCATTTTCCCAGGTTGACCTTACATTATTGCCAAAAGAGCTTCCGCTATTTATTCCAAGAATACCGGAACTGAAAACTCCGATATAAGCAAATTCATTAAGGTGAGGAATTGCAATATTCAATGTCTGCGATCCGCCCATTGACAGACCTGCTATTGCACAATCTTCCCTTTTATTAATAATTCTGTAATGATCTTCTATATAAGGTTTAATATCGTTGTTGAAATCGACTACAAATCCATCTTGATTATTAATCGTAGCATTGAAAGGCATGCCGAAGCGGAATGGACCTGTATGCCCATCTGGCATTACAACTATCATTGGAACAGCCTTATTTTCTGCGATGAGATTATCAATAATGAAACCTGCGCTACCCACTGTCGGCCAGGAATCATCACAATCAAAAGCTCCATTTAATAGATATAGTACGGGATAGCTTTTATTATTTTTATCATATCCTGGCGGAGTATAAATGTGCATTCGTCTAAATTTCTTTAACGAGGTTGAATAATAAGTTACAGAAGAGACAGCACCATGCGGAACATTCTGAGTATCCATAAATGCTTCGCCAGGCACATAAACAAGACTCCATGCGTTCATATTAGACTCGCTGACATTCGGGTTTCTCGGATCAAGAACCGATACTCCATCGACATTGAAATTATAACGGTAAGCACCAGGCTCAATAGAATCAATTGTTACTCTCCAAACACCATCGTCTTGTTTTGTCATCTTTCCTTTGTGAAATAAATCCGGTATATCACTTCCGCCGAGCCAGACTTTTTCAGCATTTGGTGCGTAAATTTCAAATGAAATACTATGATCAGGATGAATAACAACTGAAGTAAGTGTATCGTTAGGGGATAATTTAAAATTCTGAGAAAATAAAACAGATGAAGTAAACAAAATTGCAGCAAACGTTAATACCAGTTTATTTTTCATAAGGCTTAATCCCGAATTAGTTGTTAATCAGATTACTAAAAAAGCAGCTGCCCTATATTAAAAATCCTACTATTATTATATAAGGAAAAAACCATTACCTTTGGAATAAAATATAATTAAATTTCTTTGTAAAAGCTTAATAAACAATTTCATATTTTAACAGGGTCATGAAATCATTTTTAAAATATATAGTCACTGCTACTTTACTTGTTATTCTTTCCTCCTTTAACATTAATTCATTACTAGCACAACAAGAAAACATAACTTCATCAGGAAAGATACAACCAAATTCTCCTAAAGATTCAGCAACAATCTGCTTTATAAGCGACACACAGGAGCCAATGCTGGTTGAGAAAATGATGCATAAATATAACAACAATGATAGTGCTCGAAAAGTTATATTCAATAGAATTTTAGAAATATCTCCAAAAGCAGTTTTTCATTTAGGCGATATTGTGTCTATGGGTTCAAGTAAAAGTGAATGGGAAAGAATAGATACAATTGTTAATAAATTATCATCAAAAGGAATTCCGTTTTACCCTATTCCCGGAAATCACGAATACTTATTTTTCTCAAAAAGCGGCATTAAAAATTTTTCTAGACGCTATCCTTATGCAAATATTACAGGTTATGCAAAAGTAATTGCAAACACTGCTGTTGTTTTATTCAATTCAAACTTTAACAAATTATCAAAAGGACAGTTTAATCAGCAGTTGGAATGGTATGAAAATACTTTAAAACAATATCAATCCGATTCTTCAATAAGTTTCATAATCGTGGGATGTCATCATTCTCCATTTACAAATAGCAAAGTTGTATCTCCCTCAAAGGAGGTTCAAAAATATTTTTTGCCGGATTTTTTTAACACACCTAAATGCAAACTTTTTATAAGCGGGCACGCTCATGCATTTGAGCATTTTAAAATTAAAGGAAAAGATTTCTTAGTAATCGGAGGCGGCGGTGGTATTCAGCAAAAACTGTATACCGGAACCGAAGAAAAATATAAAGATCTTTTTAATACAAATTTAGAAACAAGGATGTTTCATTTTATAATGATCAATATCGACAAAGATAAACTTATCATAAGGTTGGAAATGCTTAATAAAGATTTTAAAACATTCGATAGCTCTTATAAATTCACTTTACATAAATTCTAAATAATTTAAAGGACACTTAAAAAAAGGAAGGGCATTTTGCCCTTAAAAGGTTCATCCCTTTTCTAAATAATTTCTATACACATATTGATTTTTTACATAACAGCTTGAGTCGCTTAGTTATTTGGCTGATTTTTTAACTATGAAGCTAAAGAATAGTTATTGAACTTCGCAATAAATAATTCTTGATTTTGTTTTTTTGAAATCGATACTATTTCTTCAAGTTTTGATGCAATTTTATCTGAAATCCATTCTTCCCCACATTGCATGCATACTTTGGCTGGAACATCTCTTACTACAACTACCCCAGTATTATAATCAACTGTAAAACTTGTTGTCGATTCAATTTTCTTTCCACCGCAAATTGGACAGATTTCATCTTTCATTTCTTTTTCCTTGTCTTATAATCGCTTTCAAATATTTCTAAATTCGGTTCATATGATGTAATAATATATGCTTTATTTTCTTTTTCATCAAATGCCACTATAGTATGTAATGGTCTATTATTTATAAATTTAAAAAATAATGCACTTGGGAAGGGTTTATCACCTTCATAGTTTTCTATAATTTCACCTTCCAAAATAACTTTTTTTATATCTCTTCTTTCTATATCTCTTTCTAACATTCTTTGAAAAACGTGCTTCCTCCACTCAATATTATCTCTTTTGACAGCAATTTTTAATTTTTCTATATCCATATTATAAAAATAGAAAAATAATAAATATAATATTGAATTATTTCTGCCGCATAACGATTTTTTTAACACACTTAAATGCAAACTTTTGATAACTCATATAAAGTTGTTCTGCTTAAGCCCTAAACTTTTATAATTACAATTACTTCAAACAATCTATTCTTCTATTTCATCAAAATTAATTTCTTTGATTCTACAAAACTTCCTGCCTGCATTCTATAAATATACATGCCGCTCGCTAGTCTGCTCGCATTAAATTCTATTTTATAATTACCTTGAGATTTTTCACCATTTACCAATGTTTCAACCTCTCTTCCTAATACATCATAAACTTTTAAGGTTACAAAACTAGTTTTCGGAACCGAATAATTTATTGTTGTCGAAGGATTAAATGGATTGGGATAATTCTGAAGTAGTTTAAATTCTTTTACTTCGCTTATTTTATTATCCTTAATATCAGTAATAGCTAAGCTTTTATTCCCTGTTCTTTTATTATCTCCCTTAAATGTCGGCCATTCATAATTAGTCCCGGCAGTTTTTTTCAAAGCGTTATTACTAAGCTTTAGATTATAAATATCACCATTTAAATTACCAAAAATAGCCAGACCATTATCTGTTATTAAAACCGGCGATTCGATTGGGAAATTAGTCTTAAATAACCATAATAGATTTCCCTGGTTATCAAGACTATATAATGTTCCGCTATCATTGCCTATTAGTATTTGTCCATCGTTAGAAATTGCGGCAGTGCCGTTAACAGGTGCGCTAGTTGAATAACTCCATAAATTTTTACCATCTTTACTTAAACATATAATCTTATCATTCGAGCTGCCGGCAATTATTTCACCATCATTAATAATAATTGGTGAGGATTTAATTTTACCGCCTGCATAATAAGACCACATCTTGTTTCCATTTGGATCCAGCTTATAAATATAACCGTCATTCGAACCGAATATTACACTGGAATCGTTTCCGATTGCTGGCGATGAAAATATTGAATCGCCGGTTGTAAAAGTCCAATTAAGATTTCCGTCTTTACTTACCGAATATAAATTTTTATCACAGCTTCCTACATAAACATCTCCGTCTAAAGAAACTGAAGGAGATGAAACTATTGCTCCTCCTGATTGTAAATTCCATAAAATCTGACCTGTTCCATCCAGGGCATATAATCTTCCGGTACTTATTCCGACATATACTACTCCGTTTATCCCTGCGGATGGTGAAGAAGTAATTATTCCGCCCATAGCTTTATCCCACTTAGGTACTCCGTTTTGATCAAAGCAGTATAATCTTGTATCCGTTGATCCCACATAGATATTATTTTGATCACTTATACAAGTAGTTGATTGAATTTTTCCACCTGTTAATAAATTCCAACCTACAGTGTTTGTTGAATCGAACTGATAAATTTTATCGTCAGCGGAAGTAACAAAAAATGTATTATTATCTAATTGAGCAACCGCCGAGTATATCCCGCCGTTTGTTTTCATTTTTGATGCATAAACATTTATATACAATGTTGTTCGAACATTCCCGGCTTTCGGATTGGTTAAAGTTAGAGTTACGGCATTCGTTCCGGTTTTCAATTTTAGATTTACTTTGGCTCCGCTTGCAGCAGAATCCCCATTAACCGTCCAAATGTAGGAATAGATACTATCATATGTAATACTGCTGCCGCTGCCGTCAACCGTCCTTTCTTCATATCCATTGTAATCAGTGTCCATCCAAATACTATCTGTTTTTATTACGGGAGTAATAACAGGTGCAGAAAGGAAATAGTTCCCTACAGCAACTGAACTGCTGTCAAAATTATTTCGATAGGCTATGGCTTTTATTGTTTTATTTATCGTTACGCTAATTGGTTGAGAGTAAATTGCAGAATTTTTATCAGGTGTTGAACCGTCCAAAGTATAATGAATAGAAGCTGAATCTGTTAGTGTGCTCAAACTAACTTGCTGCGGAGAAGAATATGTACCCGGCTGAGGATTAAAATTAATTGTAGCAACTTTCATTTGGTAATTAGTTGTTGCTAAATCTGACTCAACCCAGTTATTCAAAAATGCTTTTGCTTTTAATATATAACTTTTATTAGCATAAAATGGTGCAGTATATTTTTTTGAATTCTGATCCGGTTCATTTCCATCAGTTGTATAATAAATTTCAGCACTAGTTGTAGCACATGAAATACTTACATTTATTCCATTATTTTTCTCTCCGCCATTAGGTGCAATAACAGGCGTTTTAACTTTTGCGTAAATTGTAAAACTGCTTTGACTTTCGATAAAATTGCCAGGATTATTATCATCACTAACTCTTATTTTGCATTGATTTGAAGCAGGTGCAACAACCGGAACTGTCCAGCTGTAATTTTGATACTGAGCGGGGATGCTGTCTTCAACTAAAATCCAATTGGTTCCATTATCAATTGAATATTCAATTTTGACATTGGTTTGAAATTGATTTCCCCATTGAATATTTATTGATGATAATGAACGCAATGAATCACCTACACCTAGAGAATCTATATTAAATTTAGGAGCATTATTTAATTTGATTAATCCGTCCCAGCTTCCGATCCATAAATTATTATTCTTATCAACTTTAATTGAAGTAACATCGCGATTGCTGGGAAATCCTTCCGCTTGATCATACCTTGTAATATTAGTTCCGTCAAATTTTATTAAGCCTCTTTCCCCTGCATTATAACCTAATCCCGCCCAGATATTTCCTGTTGAATCAACGGCTAATTTTGATATCCAATTTGAAGTAATTTGATTACTTAAATCATATCTATACCAATTTGTTCCGTCAAATTTATAAAGAATAAGACTGTCCGCTCCAAACCATATATTACCTTTTTTATCCTCGGTAATGGAATGTACGTTGTTATTTGTTAGTTTAGAATTTTGTGTGGTAAATATTTGCCAATTGCTTCCGTCAAATTTTGCAATCCCACCTTTGTATGAAAATTCATCTGCCATGGCAATCCAAATATTGCCGTTCCTATCTTTTTTAACATCATACACCTGATCGGACGGAAGAAGAGAATTTGATGTATTATAATTAACTACATTTGTCCCGTCATATTTAAATACACCCATATCAAAAGTCCCGATCCATAAATCTCCCACATTGTCGGTATCCATTGAACTAATATAGTTAGATGTGAGGCCCGAAATTGTAGACCAATTTTTCCCATCAAATTTAGAAAGTACCGTATTAGGAAAACCCATCCCGCCAAAATAATATTTCCCCATAAATTGAATTATAGCATGAATGTTGCTTCCTTCAGTAAAAATTGAATTACTTTTTGTATAACTAGTCCAGGCGTTTCCGTTTAATTTGGAAACACCTCTAACTGTTCCGAACCAATAAGTTCCGTTATTATCGATGTAAATTCCTGTTACGGTATCTGAACAAATACCGGTAGAAGATGAATGGTAAACAGTCCAAATACTCTGTGAATAAGTATTTGTTAAAAGTAATAAACTAGTCAAAATGTATAGAATGGCTTTCACTTTGTTCTCCTTTATTAACTAAAATATCAATAAATAAAATTTTTTGTTTTCAGATTATATTTGATTAACATATTTTTAAATGAAATAACCGAATTTAAGTTTGGATAGAATATTTTTATGACTTATTTGAATCTCCTGAATTAGATAATTCTAATAATTTTTTAGCTAGATGGCTATTTCATAATATTGAATTCGGAATCAATTATAAAAAGAGATGGAGAAAAAGTTTTTCTCATTGGAAAAACATTTTTTACTTTAGGTGTGGCCCCATATATGAATAAATGCGGAAACAGCATCCCCATCATTATTTAGTACAATAATTCAACAAATATTTATTTAAAATTAAAAATTTTTTTTATTAAATACACTAAAAAAATTATTTTTCCACTTTGAATACAAAGAAGGATATAAGAAGAAATTGATAATTCATATGGCATAAAAAGTAAAAAACATTTATTATAGTAGTGGTTATTATTAATTATTCATTCTGCAATTAATTAAATAGGGTTTATGAAGATAAAATATATTTTTCTTACATCAATCGCAGTTTGTTTCTTTTGGGGAACTTTCTACGCACAGAAACTCTCCAAGGAATCAAAACTAATAGGAAATTGGGAGTTTATAAATCAATACAACGGCAGAGGTTTAATGATGAAACTAAAGCCGGATCATTCGGTAATAATTCAAATGGTGCTTGCTGACGATTATACTTATAAAATTGAAGGTAAAAAAATTATTACCAAACTGGAAAAAGGATCTGCCGGTAAGGTTATTATTGATACATCTTATTTTGAGTTAAATAAAAATAATTTAATAATGACCAGCCATCAAAATGGTAAAATCGATAAGAAAATTATGAAAAGAATACCGGTAAGCAAATACAATAGTAAAAATATTGTTGGTCTTTATACCTGGAAATATCCAAATGGACACATAGCTTTATCAGAATTCACAAAAGATGGTTATTGGAAAATACGTTTGCCAATGGAAAACATAAAAGGGAAATTTTCAGTTAAGGACAGTATAATTATCTTTAATTATACCAGTCCTAAAACTTATACCGAACAAGAGAAATATAAATTTGAAGATAAAACTTTAGTTTTAACTAGAATGAAAACTGGGAAAAAGGAATTCTATAAAAAGGTAAAATATTTTTTGGGCAAATAAATTAGTTCTTATTTAAGACTTAAAAATCTAACCGAAAAATTAGAAATTTAAAAAGGAGGTTTTAATAATCGATTATGTAAATAATATTTTGGCATAAAGATAAAACAATCAAAAAAAAGCCCGGGGAAAGAATAAATAACTGTCACTACTTAGTTCCTTTATTTTTCTTCCTCTCTTTAATGCGGATTAAAATATTCTTACAATTTTACATCTCAATTATAATTTTAGCAGAATGTTCTTCATTTTCATCAAATGTAAATTTATTCTGCCAAAC
>Ga0102950_1000455_pt1 | contig 11552 bp, 10 predicted proteins | sample SalPon2A_B_D2_MG_FD_78505 | JGI IMG/M metagenome (GOLD analysis project Ga0102950, IMG submission 78505) | Soil microbial communities from South San Francisco under conditions of wetland restoration - Salt Pond MetaG R2A_B_D2_MG | ecosystem: Environmental > Terrestrial > Soil > Wetlands | place...
GGTGGCCACACCCACCATGGCGCGCTTCTTTTCCTGTGCGCGGTTGAAGATGCCGATCGGTTCGGTCGGCTTCTCGAAATGCGATTTGACCTGCTTGGTGAAGTCCTTGTACCACGGACGCATTTCCGTGTCGGGAAGCACCTGGCCGCGGGAATCTTCAGGGACCTGCCGCTTGCGGGTCCGTCGCCATTCGCGAAGGTTTTCGATGAGAGACGACAGCAGCCCTGGAGTCTCCTGCACCGAGAAGGAAAACTCCTCCGGTTTCGACCGAGACCTCATTTTGTCCGTTTGACTATTGCCAGGACCAACATGGGTGTCAGTGATTGGCATCAATTACCTTTTGAGCGGGGCACCGCTTTTTGCCCCGGATGTTCTCGTTACAATAGATGTGGCTGCAAAGCCCGGAGTTGTCCCACCCCATCGAAATCTACCCGACGCACAACAGCAACCGCAACCGCAATGAAATCATTTTACCACAGCGAAGCACTTGCAAATCCTATGTGACTCACCACTCCTGTGCAGCACCATTGTTATTTTATCTCATTTTCCTCAGAGGAGTGCGCCGGAAATCCTGTTTCTTTTGCGAAAACATGCGGATGGGACTGCCGCCGGAAAGCTTCGTATAGATTGTGCTAACATGATGGAATCACGGCGTCAATTCCGGGGACAAGGCAACATGAGCAAAAAAAGCAATGAAGCTCGAATGAAGAATTTTGCCCTCAACCGGCAGGCGGCCCATTATTATCACTTCCTTGAAAAATTTGAGGCGGGTATGGAATTGCGGGGGACCGAGGTCAAATCCATCCGGGAGGGCAAGGTGATTCTGAAGGACGCCTACGCCACGGTGAAGGGCGGCCAGGTCTGGCTGGTGAACTGCCACATCAGCACCTACGGCTCCGGAAGTTATTTGAACCACGATCCTCTCCGCGACCGGCGCCTGTTGCTGCACCAACAGGAAATTAACAAGCTGATGGCCAAAACTCAGGAAAAAGGACTGACGCTTGTTCCCACGCGGCTTTATCTCAAAGGGAATAAGGTGAAATGTGAGCTTGCCCTCGCCAAAGGCAAAAAGGTTTACGATCAGCGCGAGACCTTGAGGCGCCGAACTATCCAGCGCGAAACTGAAAAGGCCATCCATGATTACCGCCGCCGCGCCGGCTGATGTTCTGCGTTCGGCCTCGCCTTGGAAGGACGTTCAGGACAACAGATTGCAGCCACTCACACATAGAAGGAGCTGATATCCATTGAAAATTGAGCTAAGGCGCGAGCCGGCGGCCACGCTGGCCCTGCCTGCCGTCACGGCCTATTGTTTTGAAGACGATCCCCTCGCGAGCGGAAGCGCGGCACTGCTGCCTGAGGAAACCCGCAAGTTGCTGGCTGAGTTGAAGGAGACCGGGGAACTGAAGGGCAAAGCTTTTGAGCGGACGCTCATCCATCGTCCCGCCGGGCTCGCAGCGCAGAAGCTGCTGGTGGTAGGCGCCGGTAAAAAGGAGAAGTTTAAACCTTTCCATGTGGGGCAACTGGCCGGTGCGGTGGTGCGGCATCTGCGAGCGCGTGGAATCCGAGAGATGGCCTGGCTGGTTGGCGATGATGCTGACGCGGAGCAGGTCCAGGCCGTGGTGGAAGGATCTGTGCTGGCCGATTACGATTCTGACCCTTACCGCACCGAACGCAATGGCGACTTCGGGGTCGATTCGTTCGTCATCGCCAGCGAAAATCTCAATCCTTCGGACGAACTGAACGCCGCCGTCGAGCGCGGCCGCGCGATTGGCGAGGCTGCCAACTTCACCCGCACGCTGGTGAACGAACCCGCCAACCGCATGACGCCCAGCATCCTGGCGCAGCAGGCGCGTGAGATGGCAACCCGCTCAGGACTGGAATTTCAGGAGCTCGCCGAGGAGGAAATCCGCAACCTCAAAATGGGGGCCTTCCTGGCCGTTGCGCAGGGCAGCGAACAGCCGCCCCGATTGCTGGTGCTGCGCTATTCTCCGCCGGACGCGCCGGAAGCGCCCGTGATCGGTCTGATAGGCAAGGGAATTACCTTTGATTCAGGAGGCATTTCACTCAAGCCCAGCCACAACATGCATGAGATGAAAACCGACATGGCGGGCGGAGCCACCATGCTGGGAGTTATGCAGGCCATTGCGCAAATCAAGCCGAAAGTTCGCGTGATCGCTATCGTCCCTGCCACAGAAAACATGCCCAGCGGCAAGGCCTGCCGCCCGGGCGACGTGGTGACGTCCATGAGCGGCAAAACGGTGGAGATTCTCAATACCGACGCGGAAGGCCGCCTGGCGCTGGCCGATTCACTCACCTATGCGCGGCAGCTTGGCTGCAACGTGCTGATCGATGCTGCCACGCTTACGGGCGCCATCGTGGTTGCGCTGGGCAACATCACCACGGGGGTGTTCGGCCGCAATCAGGAATGGGTTGACCGCGTCGTGGCCAGCGGCACCGAAACCGGCGAACGCATGTGGCAGATGCCCGTCGATGACGACTACCGCGATCTCTTCAAAAGTTCGATTGCCGACCTGGCCAACACCGGCGGCCGGCCGGGCGGCTCCATCACCGCGGCCATGTTCGTGGGCGAATTTGCTGAAGATACTCCCTGGGTCCACATGGACATCGCAGGCACCGCGTGGTCGAATGACGAAAAACCCTGGCTTGCCAAGGGCCCTACGGGCATCCCTGTCCGCTCTCTGGTCCACCTGCTGACACACCTGGGTGGGTAGCGCCGGCGTTTGGGAAGGATGCCTATGTCACCCATCAGACCCATCACATGCTTTGGAACGGCGAGTAGACCTTGATCCTCAGACCTGCGGTCGCCGTGACAAGTTCGGGAGACGGAGACCCGAACACCTCAAAGGTCCAATCGCCGACTGTGAGAATTGTTGCCAGGGTAGGGCCCAGATTGCCAATGTGCTCCAGGACGGCTTCTGAGTCTGTGTAAACCTCTTGAACCACACATTCCGTTTGGGCTTGGTTGAGAAACCAATCGTACTCCAGAGTGCCCGAGTCCTTTTCACGAACCGTTTGCATGCATTGGGCGGCGAGTGCGTTGAATTCGTCAAGTTTTCCTTCGTGGACCTTTGCACGTCCGATCACTTGAATTTGGTTCATGCTCTGCTCCTGCGCTGATAAGGTTTATTGAAATTTCACTTGTTCACTCCGGCATCGAGCGTGATCATACTCCTCTTCGCTGTTCAATGGAAAGGTCGGCGGCGGGTGGCGCGGAACAGGTGCTTTGTCGTGCCTGTGATGCGACGCAGCGGGAAGAGTTCGCGCAGAGCGTTTGGAATGGCGCAGACACCCGCAACAGGCGTCCGCGCCATTTCCGTGTCCCTTTCAACTATCCCCGACTGATGACGACGGTGAAGTTTGTCACTGGACGTTTAACTTTGCCAGAGCCTGATGTACGGCAGCATACATTGCAGCAGTGGGTGCGCCGTCCTCCATCTCCACGGTGGTTGCCAGGCCGCTGTAATGGCCGTTCAGGCCGGCATATTTCTTTTCAGCCTTGCTGTCGCCCTGCTGTTTCGCCTTCTGCCAGTCCTGGTAACTTTTGCGCATTCCGGCCATGAGTTTCTGTTCCAGCGCCAACTGGTCCGCAAACCCCGAGGCTGTTGCCGTCACGCGCGGGTCGCGCTTCACCGTCAGCGGCTGGGTATAGGTGTGCCCATCGACAGTGAGCTTGACGGTGTACTTTCCGGGCACGGCCAGCGGTCCCTGGGGCTCGGCAGGAGTTTTGTGAGGGACGGCGGACATGGGATAGGTGTGCTTCACCGCCGGTGGAGACGTGTAGCGAAGGTTCCACACAAAGCGGTTCATGCCCATGTGGGTCGACAAGGGTTTGGGATTCGCCATCCAGTAGTCTGCAACGGTGGGCCACTTCACCGGCCGCTTCACGCTTTCCGGTAAGGGAGCGCTGCTGTACTGGCGCACCAGATTGCCATTCGAATCATAAATGGCCAGCTTGATGTCCCGCGACGGCGCGGACCGCAACGTGTAATCGAGAATGGCGCCGGCAGGCGGATTGGTTCCGGCGGGCTCCTCAGGCGGCAATGCCGTATCGGAATAGGTGTCCCTGCGCACTCGATAAGCAACCGCCGGCTTGAAGAGGTGAGCAGGATCGGCGGCCACCTGGGCAGTGAGCTGGCGCAGCGGGCTCAAATCGTCCAGAACCCAGAACGCGCGGCCAAAGGTCGCGGCCACCAGATCGCCATCGTGAATGGCCAGATCGCGCACCGAAGCGGTGGGCAGATTGAGTTGCAGAGACTGCCACTGCTTGCCATCATCAAAAGATACGAAAACGCCATTTTCTGTTCCGGCGTAGAGCAGCCCGTCGCGTTTCGGATCGGCCCTTACCACCCGCACAAAGTCTCCGTTCGGAATGCCGGACGCGATCTTTGTCCAGGTGCGACCGTAGTCGCGAGTCCGGTAGATGTAAGGACGGAAATTACCCCAGAAGTGCCGGTCCATCACCGCGTAAGCCTCACCGGCATTGAACGGCGAAGCTTCAATCATGCTGATGGTATCCAGGGGCTTCACGCCCGGGATCATTGACCGCTGCCAGGTTTTGCCTCCATCGCGCGTCACCTGAACCAGCCCGTCGTCGGTACCCACCCAGATCAAGCCGGCCTTCAGGGGTGAGGGTCCCAGCGCCGAGATGGCGGCCCAGTTGTGGCTGATTTTGCTGATCGGCGGCGGCATCGGATGCGCAGGCAGATCAGCCCGATGCGTCAGGTCAGGGCTGATGCGGTGCCAATGCCGGCCGGCGTCTGTGGTTTCGAGCACGTACTGCGTGCCCTCGTAGAGGATGTTGCCGTTTTCTGGCGAGAATGCCAGCGGCGGTGCCCAGGAGCTCCACCACGGGCCAAAATTGTAACGATAGGGTCCTCCGTCGCCGAGGTAGGGCGATACATCGAGGGTTTGCCAGGTACCTCGAACCCTGCGGTTAATGCCAGAGCCACATTGGCTGGAAAAAATCCACTTTGGATGCGCGGGGTCGGGAATAACAAGACCATATTCGCAGGCGCCCATGGAAAGCCGGTAGTCCATAAAGTTGATGTCGCCGAACGCGCCGCGGCTGCTGACACTCACCGAGCCGTTATCCTGCTGCGCGCCGTAAATCCAGAAGGGAAACCTGTTATCAGTTGCGACATGGTACATCTGCCCGGTCGGCTGGTTGTACCAGCTGCTCCACGTTTTGCCTCCGTTCAGGCTGACGCTCGCGCCCTGGTCAGCGCCCAAGATCATCTGGCTGCTGAGGCAGCCCTTGCCGTTACCCAAAGGCTGGCACGGGCCTTTGGGATTGATCCACAGGTTATGGTAGTCGTCGCCGCCCGGCGAACTTTTTAAAACCTTGAACGTCTTTCCGCCATCAAGCGAGCGATAAAATCCGGTGTGAACCACGTAGACAACATTCCAATTGTTGGGATCCATAAAGACCTGGTTGAAGTAGCCTGAGCGCCCGCCGGGGGTCAACCGCGGATCTTTCGTGATGCGCCGCCAGGTTCGGCCGCCGTCGTCGGAGCGAAACAAGCCTCCTGGAATCAGATCCATGTGCCCCTGGGACCTGGAAATATTTGCGAAGACGCGACCGTTGTAGGCCGCGAGGCCAATGCGTTCCATCGGCCAGGTGGGCAGCCCGTGACCGGTGATGGGTTTCCAGGTCCGTCCGCCGTCGGTGGATTTATAGATGGCGCCTCCGGCCATATCATCATCGGCAGGCGCGGGCGGCAGTTGGGCCTGATGATGCCACAGCGACGCATAAACCACTCCGGGGCGGGCGGCGTCATACGCTAGCCCAACAGCGCCCGTCGTGGCATTCTTGTAAAGGGTTTTGGTCCAGGTCTTGCCGCCGTTTGTGGTCCGAAAAACGCCACGCTGCGGGTTGGGACCATAGGCGAATCCCAGCGCCGCCACCAGAACCACATCCGGGTTCTTGGGGTCCACCAGGATGGCACCGATGTGTGCCGTTTGGGCCAGGCCAATATGGTGCCAGGTGCGTCCGGCGTCATCCGAACGCCACACGCCGTCTCCCCGGTTGGCCGCCCCCCAGGCGGTGCTGGCGATGCCAAAATCGCCGGTGCCGACGTAAATAATGTTGCTGTTGGAAGGCGCCACGGCCAGCGCGCCGATGGATGCAACATGGACCTGGTCAAAGATCGGCTTCCATGTAATTCCGGCGTCCGTGGTTTTCCAGACGCCGCCGCCGGGACTCGCCATGTAGTAAACATTCGGGTTGCCGATCACTCCTGCCACGGCAGAAACACGCCCCGCGCGAAATGGCCCCACCAGCCGCCATTGCATGCCGGCGTACATGTCCGGGTCGAACTGGCCCGCTTTGAGTGGAACAACGCCCACCAGGCTGATGATTAAAAGGATGAAAACATTGATGCAGATTTTACTAAGGTCAGGTTTCGTTTTAGACATATCCTCCCCTGTCATGTGCTGAGTTCGCTTCGGACGTTAGAAAGTATGCAAGAAAGCCTCTCGGTTCGCATACGTTTTGAACCGGACACCGGCTGAAACTACGGTGCCCCGAAAGTAAGGAACGTCAACCTCTGCAACTGCTAAGAAAGACTATTACGCGTATCATGCCGGCCCGCCGGGCGTCAAGTCGGTTGCCAGGCGAGCGGCGGCTACAGCAGGTTGTCAGCTCTAAAAACCATCGGCCAGATGGCAGCAGACACCAGGAAGCAGGAAATAGGGGAGGGCAGAACGGCCCTTCACCCGGTGGCCGTTGAAAGAGGTGAGAAATGGGACCTGACCCAGGTGTTCCGGAAACACCGGCTGTGCCAGCCGAGCGCATCAGGCCATTGCCGCGAAGAGCGCGCTTGTTCGAAGCTGGCATTAACATGATCAACTTTGCGTCGGTGCTTTTGCTGCTTGCGGCCGTTGGCAGGCTCTGGGTTTACCACACCGTACGAATGGGGCAGGAAGTGGAGGCGCTACACCGCTCCGGGAGCGAGACGACAGGCGAGATGAAGCGGGTGTGGTTCGCAGGCAGGCGGGCGTCTGCGGCGGCCCACCAGGAAGTTTGTATCTTTCAGAATCCAGGATGCTAAGCTCACAAAAGCAGCATGAAAACCTGCCGGAATCCCATCCCCCGGACGGGGTAGGACTCCACCCTTAAGGCGGGGTCAAAGGTTGTGGTACCGATGGCCGATTGCAAACTTTTGCACAAATTGGTTCAATAGGCCGTGGGAGGAGGAGATATGACGATGGCAAACAACGCAATCACACTGGTTCCCGTTAAAGAGTTCAAGTGGACGGCCGAGATTCAGTACAAAGAAAGTCTGGCCAGCCGCGAAGATGCCATTCGTTACGCTGGCCTGCACGGTTGGAACCTGATTGTGAAGTACGATCGGCGGACCGGGCCCCAGTTCGATGTGATGAACGATCCGAACCTTGCCGGTATGTCCGAGGCGTACGCCGATACAAGCGAAACCGTGTCCGTCGAGTTCGAGCCCAAACGGGCCGGCCTGGGCAAAAGGATGGCTCGCGGGATGTTCGGTCTCTTCTCCAGACGGCTTGCCCCTGCCGCAAGCACCGCCCACTAAAAGAGCGCGATGACCCCGGTTTACCGCCGGGCCGTGGCCGCCAGATAGTGGCGCAAGAGATTGTTGATTGTCTGATTTGCACGTTTGTAAGAGTTGAATTAGCGGAAACACTCAAATAACGCGGGCCTCGGAATATTGAGGTCCGCGATTTTTTTTGTGCCGGCGTTTACAACCATGAAGCAGGGAGCAAGAAGTAAAAAGACTCCTCAGCCGGCCCTGCTGAAAGACACCGCAACGGCGCGCCGGACTCCAAATTTCAGATTGAAAATTCAAGATACAAAGGGGCCAGGTGGGGATGGAACTTTAGTTCTATTGCAACGCTAATAACCAGAAAGTTATTATAGCGTTCTAACGGAGGGGGGAATGGAAGGGATCCGATGCATTTGGGTGAAAGGCACGTCCTGACGATCCAAGAGACCCCCCTGATTCTGGAGGCCCTGAGCACACTTTCGGCGGATGTTGAGCAGGATGGCGGCGATTCTCTCCGAACGCTCGTCAAGCTTGAGGAATTCGCGAAAGTGGGCTGCGGCCGGCTGATCCTGAATCTGGACGCCATAGAAGAACCGCCTGGCGGAACGTCTGCGAGGGTCAGCAACATTGATGCCAGCCTCGTGGGCGGAGTCCTGATCGTAACGTGCCAGGTTACCTCGCCTGAATTACTTCGAATCAAAGTGCTGACGCGCCGTCACACTCTTCCACGACAACTGATTTCAAGCGTCGATGGCTTATTTTCATCCGCTGCCGCCCGGATCAGGCACGCCCTGTCACGGATTGGCAACCCAAAGCCGAACTAAATAGCTTTGGGCCGCGTTCCCGCTCGAGAGAAGGAAAGCTGTTCACTATGGGAAAATCTGGCAATTTGACCGTTGCCCGCCCGGGAGCAGAACGCTAGGCTGGCACGTCATTACTTTATCGGAGGTTGTTATGGGCCTTAGTTTTTTAAAGCGGCAACAGCGGCAAGGGCTCCGCGCGGTGCCTGACGAGGAAGTCGTTGCCTTTCTTGAACCCGGAATTGAGATTGAGGGCCGGATGAATGTTACCGCCGGAATGGTGCGACTGAACTGCCAGTTCAAAGGCGAGGTCTTCTCCGCGGGCACCATCATCGTGCCCAGCCAGGGAGATATCGAAGCCGAAATCGAGGCGTTGCAAATCAGCATAGCCGGCAAAGTGAAAGGGAAAGTCCGCGCCACGGAACGGCTGGAAATCAAGGAAAATGGCATCCTGCTGGGCGACGTCGAAACCCCCACGCTGGTGGTCGATCCCGGCGCGTACTTCAGCGGCCACTGCGATATGCCCACGGACGAAATTGAGAGAGCCGCACCCAAAGAAGTTGATTCTGACCGCGAACGAGCATAAATTGCGCCCCATGAACACTGAAAATGCTTTTGCCCTGTTCGCACAGCCTGCTACGCCGCAACGGCTTCGCGCCCCGGGCTTTTTGCGCACACCAATTTGCCCGATGGCGGCGTGAAGCCGCCACTACCCCAAGCCCCCCGCGTCCGTCACGCAGGCCGGACACCTTTTGCTTTGCCCAGAAAACAGGAATAAACTGAAGGTTCATGGACGCGGAGATGAAGCGGCGAATAGTTCGCGTTTTCGTTCTACTCTGGCTGGGCTGGTATCTTTGGGGACCGCTCGACCCTGTGGTGGACTGCTGGGACTCGCCGCGCCAGACAATGTCTGACATGGAGCGCACGGCCAACGGCACGGTGGTGCTGATTGCGGCAGTTTTTGCCTTTGCGCCCCTGCAGGTCCGGAAATTGCGTGAGCGTTTCCATCGCTCTCTGAAGGTCGTGCAGACGGCGGTGGCCGCACCGCTCGAGCCTGTGTGTGCCGTTCTGGCTCCGATTCCCGTCCAGCCCATCCACGCCCCTCCTGTCCCGCTTCGAATTTAAACTGCCTTCCATAAGTCTCCATCTGTGTGCTCGCCGCAGTGTTTCTGCGCGACGCATCTAAACCATTGACAACTTCGGCTCATCGCCGGCCCTGGGGCGCCGGCTTCGAGCCGCGCATTCGACGCAATATCCGGAAAGGGGCACGGTTTATGAAGCGGCTTGTTTTAGCTCTTGCCGCTGTGGCGGCGCTCACAGCTTGCGGGCCCGTGGTGCGCTATCAGCCCAAACCTATCGCGCCGGCGGTTACGGCCAGGCGGCTTGAAAGCCGCTCACTCCGAGACCTGGGACTGCGCAAGTTTATCCAGGCGAACCTGCACGGGAAACTCTCTGCGTGGCCGGTAAAGGCGTGGGACCTTCAGATGCTTTCGCTCGCGGCCATCTACTTTAGCCCGGCGATGGCGCAGGCGCGCGCGCAGGTGAGCGCCGCAAACGCTGCGGTTATAACCGCGGGCGAAAAGCCGAATCCCATCTTCCACCTGCAGCCGGGCATCCCCAACCCTTACCTGTTTGCCCTGAATCTGATTTTCCCGATTCAGACGGCGGGCAAGCGCAGGATCATGGTGAAACAGGCCAAAGATCTGACGTTGGCGGCGCGGCTGAATCTGGCGGCAGCGGCGTGGAATGTCCGCAGCAAGGTGCGCGCCGCAATGGTCAGCTACTTTATGGCGACGCATCAGCTTGAGTTGCTGCGCGCACAGCGGGGCCTTGAAACCCGGCGCGTCACACTGCTGAGCCAGCGGCTCACAGCGGGAGAAATTTCCCGGCCGATGGTCGAGAATGCCCGGCTCACCCTGTTGAAAACCCGCGTGGCCATTGAAACCGCCGAAAGCCGCATACCGGAAGCGCGTGCCACGCTGGCGGCGGCAGTGGGAGTTCCGGTTTCGGCGCTCGACGGCGTGCACCTTGCCTGGCCGGCGTTTGGCAGCCCGCCGTTCTCAAAGTCAATCTCCGCTCAGACCATCCAGCGTGACGCCGTTCTCAACCGGCTGGATGTGCGCAGGGCGCTGGCCGAATATGCCGCCGCCCAGGAAGCGCTCCAGTTGCAGATTGCCAGACAATATCCCAATTTTCAGCTCGGCCCGGGTTACTCCTTCGAGGAGGGCCACAGCTATTTCACCCTGGGGTATTCGGTCACGCTGCCGATTCGTAACCGCAACCAGGGGCCGATTGCTCAGGCGGAAGCTCAACGTAAGGCGGCGGCCGCGGCCTTTCTTGCCACCCAGGCCAACGCCATCGCTCAAAGCGAAGAAGCGCTGGCGCGCTACCAGGGCGCTTTGCGCGAACTGAAAGGGACGGAGAATGCTCTTGCACAGCTTGAACACGTGGTGGTTCCGACCGAACGGCACACGGTGGCCGCCGGCCAGGCGGACCAACTGGCGCTGAATGCCGTTCTGCTCCAGCGGCCGGCGCTGGCGGAAACATGGCTTACGGCGCTGGGCCGCGCGCAATCCGCACTGGGAGCGCTTGAGGACTCCGTCCAGCGGCCGCTCGGACCGGATGAGGTTGCTGTGCCCGGTCCACTTGCTTCGCACGATTCAGAAAAGAGGGTGCCATGAAAACAAAAATTGTCCAATGGCTTGCCGCTGCTGCGGCGCTGGTATTTCTCGCTGCAATTCTTGCCCGCGGATTGAGAGGCGCGCCCGGAGATCAACAGGCTCATCAAGCCAAGGCTGCCGCAGCTTCGCCCCAGGTGAAAGTGACGCGCCAGAACGGACGGGTTGTTATTCATCTCGATCCGCAAACGCAGGCCCGGCTTGGCATTGCCGAATCGCCTCTCAAGGCGGCGCGCCAACGGAAGCATCTACAGTTCCCTGCGACGGTGCTGCCGGTGGAGAATCTGCAGAGCCTGGTATCCGCTTATGACGCGGCATCTGCAAAGTTGCAGAAGGCGGAGATCTCGGCCGGCGTCAGCCAAAAGGAATACGAGCGGCTCAAGAAGCTTTACGACGACCAGCAGAATGTTTCCGCCAAAACCGTGCAGGCGGCTGCCGGCGTTTACCACGCCGATGAAGTGGACGTCGGCCTGGCTCGGCAGAACCTTTCCTTTGCCGCCGCGGCCATCCGCCAAAGCTGGGGCGAGGCCATCACAGGA
>Ga0102950_1000456_pt1 | contig 11543 bp, 18 predicted proteins | sample SalPon2A_B_D2_MG_FD_78505 | JGI IMG/M metagenome (GOLD analysis project Ga0102950, IMG submission 78505) | Soil microbial communities from South San Francisco under conditions of wetland restoration - Salt Pond MetaG R2A_B_D2_MG | ecosystem: Environmental > Terrestrial > Soil > Wetlands | place...
AGTGTGCTTCAATTCGTTTTCCATCTCTCCTCGTTTCTGCCCTTGGATCGTGCCGGGCTAGTGGTAGGGCTTTTCTCCGCGTATCAGCGTCGCGGCCCGGCAGCGAATTTCGTAGCTATTCGAAAATTCTGTCATCTTTCCCGCAACATTCACAATATCCCCCAGGAAAAGACCATCGGTGTGAGCCAATGAAGCACAGAACACGGCAGATCATGGAGCATTTTCCCCCCGCCCGTAAAGTAATGCACACCGATTACTTTTTCTTTCTGTTTCTTTTCCATGTCTTAGCCTCCGCAAGCATTTCTTTCAGGTTTATGTCGCCTGAGTAGGTTGTTGGAGAAAATAGGCCAACTTCCTTCATCAAGGATATTATCCGAGGATAAGGCAGCCTCCATAACTCTGGATGATCTAACAGCCACTTGACCCGAGCGGGGCGATTGAGGCTAGCGCGGCCTCGGCTTATGAAGAACTCCCATTTTTTAGGAATGGGCATGATATTACTCACAGATCGTATCGTCCGGAGATTCTATTTCTACCCAGGAAAGCGCATAGAATCCCTCGAATTTGTGGACTCTCAATAGTTGCTCAGTAATGGTTACTAAGCTCAACCAATGGGTGTTGCCGCATTTGCACTCACGAGGTAAAAAGGCAAATATCCGGCGTTTTCTAATGTCTCCTGGCTTGTGTAGTTTATTGGTTTTCCATTTCATTTCGGATATCCCTAGTATTGACCCTTCAAGGCCTCGGACAGTTCGCGAGAGACTTCGCGCAAAGTCCTAGCCTTTTCCTTTTTGAAAATCGCAATCAGGTCGGGGCATACCGGATCGTCTTTTTCCTGCTCCAGACGCGATGCCTGTTCGGCCCATTGAATAGCCAAGCGCACAAACGGATCGAGCCGGGTATTCCGGCAGAAATCGCAGGTTGAATCAGGCAAAGAGGAACAATAGCAAAAGGGATGTCCCGAGAACCTGTTGCCCCTTGGCAGTTTGGGATTTGAATGCTTGCCCTGCTTAGTTTCGTTTTCCATCTCTCCTCGTTTCTGCCCTTGGATCGTGCCGGGCTAGTGGTAGGGCTTTTCTCCGCGTATCAGCGTCGCGGCCCCCAGCGAATTTATGGAAACAAAGTTTGACCATTCCAGGGGCAATCAGGATGCTCGGCCATAAAGATAGGCTCGTAGAGTGACTTCCACTCGGCGTATGCCTTATTCCGCTCGGCGTATGCCTTATTCCACTCGGCATCTACCTTCGCCCACTCGGCGTATGCCTTCTCCTGCTCGGCGTATGCCTTCTCCTGCTCGGCGTATGCCTTCTTCCACTCGGCATCTACCTTCGCCCACTCGGCGTATGCCTTCTTCCACTCGGCATCTGCCTTCTGCATTTCGGGGTGCCCTACATATGGCTGCATCCACGTAAGACGCGCTTCAATTTGATCTTCGGGCTTATTTTCCACAATATACCTGATGCGGTGCTCGATAGGCTCCCGCAGGAATTCACAGAAAACTCCGTGGTGCAAAAACAGCACAAGGGTTTCATGGGGTTTGTTGTGGCCTTCGAACCGCCGCAGCGCTTTTTCAGCTAGTTTGTCGGTTTGGCTTTTTGTCATCTGTTCTCTCTCCGCGTTTTTTCTCCTGGCGTTGGTACGCCTTGTTTGCCCTTGGATCGTGCCGGGCTATTCCACGATCGAGGCTATTGAAAGTCCACGATCGGAATCCACATAACCGGGGTTAGCTAATGTCCTCGAATCTCCGGTCGCCATAAGATAGGCGTGAGTCAATCCTTTTAGCGTTCCAATTAGTCGATTAGGGACGCCGTACGCTTTGATGGAATAGACTTGTGTGGTTTCCCTATCGACCAAATAGAATCCGCACGATCCCGCGTCGCAGGCGATAAACTTCCTACGAGTTTTGGCGTTCTTGGTGTATGAACGGCTGTCATAATCAAGATGGGTATATCTGCGCTCAAATTCCGCGCGACCGTTCTCGTGCCAAACTTCTAAAAACAGTTTGATTTCACTTGATTCGGCATTCAACATCTTACCGCCCTCCCATCTCTGACAGCGCCTCTGGCATCGTCTCGCCCGGCAGCATGGGCTTGTAGCATCCGCCGTAGCTGGACGTGCGGAACACGCGGCCATCGACCGCCAGCGCCCATACCTTCTGGAACCTTCCATCGCGATTGTGGGTGGCTCGGAGTCCCAAATTGACTTTCTTGACGATCTCAACTTTCTCGAACTTGCCATTGATTTTAGCTCTGATTTTCATGTCAACTCCCACGCTTAACGCCCGGCGGCGGATTTTACTACCTTGCGAATACTGAGAGAGCCTGAAAGACGCCGTGCGATGCCATGAACGCAATCGCATAGACGGCCACGCCGGCCACGGCCAGGGGCAGAATCCAGGCGGGGCTGATGAAACCGGCGTCATTGCTAACGGTTGCCTGTTCCTGCGGGTCAGGTGTGATAATCCCGGCTTCGTCATAGTCGAGAGCCAGCTTGAAAGCTGCGGCCCTGGTAGACCCTTCAGCGCAGATGTAATCGCCAGCGTAGACTGCGAAGGGGCAGTATTCCCTTCCCGTTGGTCTGACGTTGGCATTTGGGTACTTGCCTCGAAATTCCCTTTCAGCTTTGCTCATCATCGCGTTTCCCCTTTCATGCAGCCTGCCTCTTCAGTGCGCGATGGCCAACCCGCGCAGACGGGGAGCGGCCCCCGTTTCGGCTATCGCCTGCAACATGGCGCAACCGAAAAATCATTCTCGGTAAATTGCTGATCCTGATGGTGAAAAGCTTCAAGCTGGGAAGTTACGACCGCATCAACATCAGGGCCTTCAACTGTCCATCCCGAGTCAACAAAGGACCGCATCTCTTCCCGCTTGATATCGGCGCATCCCGCCTTGTGTATTCTCATGATGCCGCTCGGCATTGTTACTATTGTGAAATTCGCCATCTGATTGCCTCCTTCGGTCTGCTTGTTACTCATCATGCAGACAGAATAAGGCATATAATTTGTCAAGTCAATGGTACTTTAGTTCTAGGTATATTACCTGATAGTGGAGAGTGTTATGACACGCCGGACGGAATAGCCCATTTCGCGGGAGAGTTGCAGTATACGCTGCCGGGTGACGCCAACAGCTCGGGCGATCTCGGCAAAACTGTGGCCCTGTTCCAGCATCCTTGCAACCTTGCGACGTTTGGACTTGTCAATCTTGCTCATACTGCCACTTTAATTTAACTTGTGAAGTTTGTCAAGAGTGATATAATTGAAGCATGAACAGCATGAAGCGCATGATGGAATACGCAAAACTCTACAACCTGCGTCCCGCCTCGAAGAAGATCAAGAATAACAAGCACAAAATGCCGAAGTGGCTGAGAAACAAGAAGCGGCGGCCCAACATGACCGGCGGAACGATTGCTCAGCGGGCTACAGATATGCGAAGCAATCCCACCCGGCACGAAGAGATGTTCATGAGGATATTGCCGCGCAAGTTCCAGGGACGATACGCCTTCCAGCACGTCATGGCCCCGTACATTGTTGACTTCTACTTCTGGAAAGAGAAGCTGGCCGTAGAGATAGACGGACCCAGCCATTTCCAACAGATTGAATACGACCGGAACAGGGATGAAAGAATTCGCTTGCGGTATGGCGCGAAAGTGATAAGATTCCTGAATTCAGATGTGGAGTCACGGTCAAAGAACGTTCTCGATCGTCTTCACAGAGCACTGAAATACCAAGCAAGCGAGGCCTCTGAGTCGAGGTTTCCACGGGTTGTAAGCGCTCCGTCGCCCAAAGGCGGCACACCTGAAAACAGGGTTGAATCCAGGGAGCACGCAGCGCAGGTGGCTAAGGTCCACCAGCCCCTCGACTCATAGACCACGCTGATTATCTGGAAACCGAAAGTTGTAAACCCGAACTGTACCTTGCGCGTCATGCTTCAGAGCGCCTCATAACATTCAATCACCCAAAGCCATCCTGATAACCCCACCTACAGTAATTACACCTCCAACGGCTTCCAAGCTTGACAGTCCTTGATACAATCCAAATGTGAAACGACCCAGCCTCAGTCAAGCGGACTACGCCGAGAAATACGGCGAGCTTATCGCCCTAGTAACTTCAGGGGTTGAAGTCTCCAAGGCTTGCCACTCCGTAGGTATAGACTACAATCGCGCTGTCTACGTCTTACATCGAGCCGGTTACAGGCGTAAGTGGGTCAAGATCGAGGACGACGGCTCAGAAACCCAGTTCGATGCTTGGTGATTGTTCCAAAATAGGACAGTGTGTAAAAATGGGACAGTTAAGGAACGACACACAAACAAGTCCCTCTTATAACTCCGCATCTTGTTGATGAAATGGGAGTTTTGAAAACGTCGGACTAGAATGACGGTGGGTGTAGCCGGTAGCTTGCCTTGGAAAGTAGCCTATCGGATTGTCGTGACGTGCTGATTTAGCGGCAATCGTCGCTTAGGCGAAACTAAAGCGTAGTTAACAGAATATGAGTTATCAGACACGACAGTTGCAAGTTGCTGATAGTAGGATGCTTACAAAAACACCGATAATTGTCCTGGAATCAATCCGGGCGATTGTCGGGGAATTGTCGGGAATTGGTTGTCACATGGCCGGATCACAGCCAATACCCGGCATGGCAACGACATCAATCACTGAAAGCTGATGATTACAAAGGACTTGTCTCGGAACGAAGGCTTGTTGTCGCCGGAATTGTCCAGGGGGTGCCGATACGCGCTCGCGTTTGCACGACTTCACAGATATTTTTTCTTTGGAGGTAAAAATGATTCAATTCCAACAAATTCCTTACAAGTGCCCTGTTTGCAACGGATCAGGAACGGTGTCAAGGCCACATGGGGTTGCCGGTGACGTTGAACAGTATTCTACGTCGAATACGGCGGATTCATATTGCCGTTACGGCGGATGAACCGGGGTTTTGTGGACCCCAAGGCGAGGTAATATTTTCATACTGTACCAAAATGACACACTGTTCATTTTTGACACGCTTAATTTTTCGTGGTTGGAAAGTTTCCCATTGACTCTGTACATTTTTGTGCTAGATTGTTTACATCATGCCGATTTTGACCAATTCGACCAACGGTTCGACGAGGCCGGTAACGACGAGGCTTTCAGACAGCACCCGCGAGCTGGTCAAGGCGCAGGCGAAGCTGGAGAATCGCAGCGTCTGCAACATGCTGGCGGTGATTGTCGAGCGGTACTTTATGATGATTTCTGAACCCAATCCTGGGAGGGTTGAAAGCCAGCCGATTGTCGAAAGCTTTTCTAGAGGACCTAGTGAGGGGGTCTTATGACCTTCCGAAACCGAATATTAATTATTGGTCCCAGGAATCTTTCCAGAAAGTGCGTGTGCTGGGTATTCGGCCACATCTGGGACGGGATTTCGGACGGTGTGCGGTGGTGGTGGACTTGCCGGAGGTGCCGATGCCGGTTGAACTAAAAAGCTCAAACATAAAATCTGCCGATCACGACCACCTTTCGGGAACCATGACCGTGAATTTCAGGGACGGATCGAGCTACCGATACCTGAACGTTCCACGCGATGTGTGGCTGGAATTCTCTAAGCATCCAAGCCCTGGGAAGTATTTCCGAAGCAGCATCAGAGGAATATTCCAGCACAAAAAGGTTTGAAATTGCAGTCCACTAAATGTTCAAAGTGCGGAGGGAAAAGAGACAGGGACGGCCAGAGGTACTGTGCCTCTTGCCATACATCAGCGATGCGAGAATATCGGCGAGAAGGACGCTACAAGCCCCATGGGAAAGGACTTGAAAAAGCTTCCTGCCGATCACATTCCAAGATGTTGTGCCGAAGACTTGGAATCTCTAGTAAGCCCTGCCAAGTGTGCGGAAATACAAAGTCAGAAAGGCATCACCTAGACTATAAAGACCCCTATCGGTGGATTTGGCTTTGCGTTAAGTGCCACAGGGCTTGCGGCTCTGGAAGTCTAGATGTTAGTTCATTGGACGTGTTCGACTCAGTTCTATTTCTAAAAAGACCAAAATCTAGGATTAAAACAGGGAGATCGGAGCGATGATCCTCTGGTCCGGACATTTTCGTGTCTACTTCAACAATCAGCACGATTTTCCGTTCATCTGGTCTGTGGACCGTGGCACGGCGGAGACGGAGCGCAAATTCCAGCAGGTGTCGATTGCAGTTCCCGTTCATGGTTCGGCTAATATGAACGCCAACAACCGCACGGAACCCAAGGCGTGGATGGAGGGCGAAGGAAGGGTCAAGCAGATGGGCGATATGTGCCTGATTGGAGAGATAAATGGCTAAAATGTCCCACCTCCAGGCTTCGATTGCGAGTCAGGCTTACCGTCGGGAGCTGGACGCGCTCGATGAGATCAAGCATAACCCGGTTCTCAAAAAACAGTTGTCGTCGCTGTTTGCCGGATTGAGGCGGGATATGGGACTCGCCAAGTCGGAGCTGGCTTTATTGCTTGACACGACCGTATCCAATCTGACAAATGTAGAGGAAGGGCGCTGGGTGCCGAAGCTCCCCATCGTCCACAAAGCCAGGTTGTTAAGGAAGGGGCTGAATTATTCCACCAACGGGAGGAACCAAACCCATGATTCCCGACCCGACGAAGAATGAAGTTGACGAATTGATTGCGCGGCAGGAAGAGGTTGAGAGGCTGAGGAACCAGCTTTACGTCGTCCCCGTTCCAACTTTTCATAAGCCTTGTTCGGAAAATATATCGTACTTGTGGACGTGGAAAGACTGGCGTCCATTGGAGGAAAAATGAAGCGACCCTACTACGCCCTTAACGGCAACGAAATCATTGACGTGATCCTGAGCGAAGTCAGGAAATCTCTTGAAGCCTCCGGAAAGTTCGGCATTGCCAAAACCTTCCCGCAGGTGTCGTGGAACTGGCGTCTGGAGATGGACGTTTACCCGTCTGAGCCCTCGAAGTTCGAGGTATCGGCCACCGGCGGTAAAAAGACAGGAGAGACGACGCTGGAACCCCTCAGCGTGGCGCTGGAAGGCGGCAAGGATGGTGTCGGGGTGAAGATTGCGCCCGATCAGGTGCGATCCGACGAGGGACTTCAGTTGATGCAGCCCGTCCAAAAGAAGGGCGGCATCGTCGATGAGTTGATGGATTCGCTGAAATGATTTTATGAGCCTCATTGAGCTTCATCCCGATTTTTCCGCTATTCGCGAGCAGTTGGTCAGAATTGCCGATGCTCTTGACCGTGCTTTTCCTCCCCCGGCTTCCAGAGAAGTTCTTCCTGTTACCCGAGACGACATGATCCAGATTTCAGACGCGCAACTATGGGAAAAAGAGCAGGAAGAAGAAGCGAAGAACGCAAGGAAATAGCCGACAAGCTTCAGGATTTCAAGAGCCTCGGCCATCACAAACCGAATGGCGAAAAGATCACTTCGCCTGTCACCCTCCGCAAGACCCTGGAGCTTGCCGCTTCCAAGATCGAGGGCGGACGCTGGGCGTTCGTCGAGTACGTCCGCATGGCGGAAGACTCGACGCCCGAGGTCAAGCCATTCCTGGCGCTGTGGGACTCCCAGACCCAGTACATGCACGAGAAGCAGACGCTCGACCAGTATTGCAATTTGTCGGGAGTCAAGGCTGAGCTGCTGGTTTCATCCGCCGCCGCCGCTGCCTACCGCTACAATGCCGACGTTTCGGACCTCATGGCCATGACCGCCATGCCTTCGGTCCTCGAAAAGGGAATTGAGAGCGCCAAAGGGTTTTCAAAGAATTCCCACAAGGACCGGGAAATGATCTACAAGCACGCCAATTTTCTGCCGGTTCCGTCCGGGTCGGTCGTCAACATCTCAAACAACAATGCCGCCATCGCTCAGGCCAATTCCAGTTCCGGGGTTCAGGGGTTTTCAGAAAGCGTCAACGACTTATCGGACTCGGTGCGCGATGCGTGGGTTCCCCCGGAAGAGGGGACTGAATGAGTTTATTGCATCCAACTCCGGGGGAAATTCACAACAGGTTGTGCGTGGTGAACCTTAAGATATCCGCGTTCATCCAAGCGTCAATCGACACGTCATCGTTAGAATCTGAGAGAAAGGAACTTCATGAATTGGCGTGGACAAGATGCGCTATGGAACCTATCCGGATCGCTGGCCTTGTTACCGAGCTAACGAATGCCAACTGTGAAATTTGGACTATGGAGGACGAAATCCGAAATACTGGCGAAGATACGGTTGAGCATCTGGCTCTCGTTGGCAAGCGTATTGCGCGTTACAACGATGAGCGCAACCGGCTGATCCGGGAAATCGACGAGGCGTACGGATGCGAGAATCCTGTTGAGGAGAAGATTTACCGTTGTACAGTCCAAAAGTAATCGAGCAGCGGACGAAAGCCGCATCGGAGAAGCTGGGGTTTCAGGTCATGCGACACTCGATCCCATCGGTGGACTCCGCCTGCCGGCACTTCAAGGGGCTGCTCGACTATGAGACGGGACAACTGGCGCGTCCGTTGAATGAGAAAGAAAAGAAGTGGATCAAGAACGAACGGGCGCTATGCCAGTGCGATTTCAGGTACTGGTCGAGCCGCTACGCCCATATCCTCGACGTTGAAGGCAAGCTCGTCCGCTTCAAGCCCAACATCGCCCAGCGGCAGGTGATGGATATCTGGGCGTCCATGGAAGAGAAGTATCAGGCCATCGCCGTACAGGAACTGAAGGCCCGGCAGTTGGGCGTATCGACTCTCACCGAACTGGCCGTAGCACATCGCACACAGTTTTACCCGAACGTCAACGCCGTCGTCGCTTCTTCCGACCCCGACAAGAGCTGGAAGATGTCTCAGATGATGGAACGGGCATGGTCGAACCAGCCATGGTATCTGGTGCCCCGCATGACGACCTACCGGGCAGGAGTCCTGATCGAGTTCGGCGGCCACAACTCGGGCGTCACCATCCAGCACGGCACGCAGTTTTCGGGAATTGCAAGAGGCGATACGCCCACTTCAGCCCATCTTTCGGAGTTGAGCGATTTTGAGAATCCCGAAGAGCTGGTGGACGCCTCGCTGCTGAGAGCCATGCACGACTCCCCGTGGATGTTTCTGGTTCTCGAATCGACCGCCGCAGGCATTCACAACTGGTGGCACAAGAAGTGGGAACTGTCAAAAGAGGGATGGCCCAAGGGCAAGTCACGCCTCTGCCCGCTGTTTCTGCCGTGGTTTGTGGGCCGGGACATCTACCCGACGCCAACCTGGATCAGAACAAGGCCGGTTCCCGAAACATGGGAACCTTCCGGCATGACGGAAAAACACGCTGAACGCGCCAAAGCGTTTGTCAGGACCAACGTGCTGCTCTCGAAGCTTCTCGGTGAAGCGTGGGAGATGCCCCGCGAGCAAATGTGGTACTGGGAAGTTTCGCGGGACGAGTACAAGTCGCAAGGCAATCTGGCCAAGTGGTATCAGGAGATGCCCGCCGACGATACAGAAGCTTTCCAGTCCACCAATATTTCAGCCTTCGATACCGACATCATCGCCGAGTACCGGGAGCAGACGCGGGTTCCGATTGGCGTGTTCGGGTTTGTGGGATCGTCGGTTCCGCTCAGAGTCCAGCCTGACGCACGGGAAATGGACCTTACGAAGCCCAAGATTCCCGTGGTTTCAAAACTCTCGGACGGCACGATATTCCGCTGCGAACTGGTTCCGCTGAAGTTCAACGGCTATGCTGAAACCGACTTCAACAACAAACTTTTTGTGTGGGAGTTTTCAGATGAATATTCGGAGTACGGAATCGGTGTCGATACTTCTGACGGAGTGGGTCAGGATCGAACCGTTATGCAGGTGCTCCGCAAGGGCGATGACAGGAGAAATGACTTCCAATGCGCCGAATTTGCATCAGCCTACATCAACTCTTATGATTTACCCAGCCTTGCCTACACGCTTGGTTGCATCTATTCACCGACGCGAAACAAGGACGAAGGCGTTGAAGCAAAGATGGTGATCGAGTGCAACCGCAACGGTGAGGCGACCCAGTTGGAACTGAGAAAGATGGGCTGGAGGAATTTCCACCGCTGGGAGCGTTACGACAACCGCCGGATGAGGCTCTCCAACTCGAACAAGATCGGCTGGTGGACAAACGCATGGTCGCGCTCCATGATGATGGACCTGCTGATCAAGATGCTTCGTGACGGATGGGTGGATATCAATTCTCCGTGGTTTGTTCAGGAAATGCAGGACCTGGAGCGCGACGAAGTGCGACAGTCAATGAGGGCTATGGGCGGAGGGCACGACGACCGGATCATGGCGGGTGGAATTGCGCTGTTCAGTATGCACGTTCGAGAATTGCGGGGAACGCAGCGCGGATGGGTCAACCAGAAGATCGTTGAAGGGCCTAAAGACGTGGACGAATTTCCCCTGTACTCGAATTTTCAGGGAACAAGAGAAGGCGGAGACCACCGGGATTCCATCGTGGAATATTACAGGAGCGAGACGGAATGATTTTGCATGACTACTGCTGCAAGAAAGGCCACTATTTTGAGGCGATGGTAGCGTGGGATGAGGAATCTAAGCCGTGCCCTCAGTGCGGGGCCAAGGCGAGAATGGTATTCCTCCCCCGTGGCCGCAATGCCGTCAACTTCGATCCTGTGGTCATCTTCAAGGGTCCGAAGGGCAAGGTCAGGTTCCCCGGACGAGCCAATGCCCGCACTCCGAAAGGCTACGAGCGCGTCGAGTTGACTTCCGTTGCTCAGGTACGAAAGTTCGAGGGCCAGATGAACAAGCAGGAATACGCCCGCTGGCAGGACAAGACTGAGCGCGACGAGAAGATGTGGGGCCCGTACCAGCGCGACATGCGCGACCGTCTGCGCCATGAGATGCAGCACATGAGTCCGGAAGGTCGCGCTTTTGCCGAAGCCGCCATCCGCAGGAATGACGCGGCCCCAAGGAAGCGTTTTGATCCGGGGTTTTATTCGGAGGCATTTTCTCAAAACGCCGGAAATCGTGAAGCATGGACAGATCGTGACGCTAGCATGAGAGGACGGAAATAGTGGCCAATCTTAACAGCAGCAATTACCTGATCCCGCCGAAAGAGACTTCAGAATCCATGAAGCTCGGCTTCCTGAAAGAGATGGTGTCGGACGGAGAATCCTTCCTCAAGAGCCAGCGAGCCTACAAGGACATTGACCTAGCCGTCCGCATGATGTCGTCGGATGAAGATGAAAAGATTCCCAAGTCCCTTTCCCGCGTCCGAACCAATCCCATCAAGCGTAACATCGAAGAAATTGTGGCCACTCTGGCGAATCTCCGTCCCATGTGGGGCTATCACTCCGACAACCCCGATTATCAGCAGAACGTCACGAATCTGAACAAGCTGATTCTAGCGTGGTGGTATAACGCTTTTCCCGACAGAGGTATCAGGGAAGCGTTACAGTACGCTGCCGTCGAAGGAACGGGATACGCATCGCCGGTCTGGGAGCGCAATTTCTGGTTTACCGGGCGCGGTGATATTGCCGTCAACACTTACGGGGCCAAAAACGTCATCCCCTACCAGTTGGGCAAGGATCACGACCTGCAACGCGCGTATGCGGTGACGCTGGTTCAG
>Ga0102950_1000457_pt1 | contig 11537 bp, 20 predicted proteins | sample SalPon2A_B_D2_MG_FD_78505 | JGI IMG/M metagenome (GOLD analysis project Ga0102950, IMG submission 78505) | Soil microbial communities from South San Francisco under conditions of wetland restoration - Salt Pond MetaG R2A_B_D2_MG | ecosystem: Environmental > Terrestrial > Soil > Wetlands | place...
ACGTCTTTCTTGAGGACCAAGTTCTTGACCCCAATGTCTCTCTGTATCTAGGGGAGGAGTAGAACTTAAACTTGTTCTATTTTGCCACCCATGTTCAATATCTCGTTCTTGAGCACGTATTCTATCGCGTCTTACTCGACTAAGTGCAGCATCTCTTTCTTCTCGTTCTTTTCTCGCTTTTTCAACTGCTGCTTGACCTGCCGCCATTCTCTGACCTAACCTACTAGCTGTAGCTGCTCTAGCTTTATACGCACTTCTAGTTGTAGTAGTCCCGCCACCGGCTGGAGGTAACTCACCTCCATACCGAATAGGTTCACTTTTTGGTTGTTGGTGTTCCCTCCGATATTTGCTTCTTAATTTTTCTCTATTTTTATCTTTTAAATTTTGAGCCTTTTGACGCATTTTAGAAGGGGCGCTTTTACTCTTCCAATTTCCACCTTGTACCTCATCTATATTTCCGAGTTCATGCAAATATATTAGATATTTTTCTGCTAATGTAGACATACTAACTCCAATACTTGGATGGTCCGCCGTTTCTCAGACCAGTACCCTTTGCATGAGATTGAGGATTACGACGATTTTGGCGAAGTAGATAAGAAGAAGTGGGAATAACTTGTTTTCTCATTGGATCACTTCCTTTATCGTAACGAGAAACAACTTTCTGTGAAGAATTGGATACATTATCTGGTTTTTTGGCAGCTTGATTACCCTTCCACATAGGGTCTCTTCTCTGATCACCAGGAAGCTCTGGTTTTTCTGGAGGAGTGTCTGGAAGAGTGGGCTGGGTTTGCTGCTGACCAGCGTTTGGATCTAAATCCTGTTGAGCTTGGGGATCATTTCCCTGTTGGGCTTGGGCAGGATCTTGTTGGTCTTGATTTGGGTCTTGGTTTGGATCTTGTTGCTGATTTGGAACTTCATCCTGTTCGTTACCAATAACTTCTCCAGTCTCAGGATCTATTGGTGCTCCAGTTTTAGGATCTAAAACAAGTCCACTTTTACTTTTTAAAAGACGACCAGCTTTTGTAGCTTTTTTATTGGCTTCAACCTGTTGTCTTAATTCTGGATTCCACCTTGTGCTAGGATCGGGATCATATCTATCATATTCAGCATCCATACCAACTGTTGGGCGTTGAATAACATTTTGATCTGGTCTATATCCTGTTACACCGTCAAGTTCTCTAATTATCTTAAGAGCATGACTCAAAGAGGGTCCAGTTTGTGCGTGTCTAAATTTGGCACGTTCAAATTGTACCTGTTGTTGAACTTGTCTACGAACTTCTCTAGGAATTCCGAATTCGAAAAGTTCAATCATATATTTAGATTTATTCATCACCTCTCAAAAGAACTTGACATTTATAATATTATAATTCGTTTTTATTAGCTTGCAATTTTGCTAATGCAGATAAAAGATCTTGAGCTGCCACTGCATCCAACCCACTTTCACTTGATGTTGAAGCTTCTTTTGCTTTAACTTGCAAAAGCTCTGTTTCAAGATTTGACCAATCAGTTGCTTTTAAAGTCTGCGCTATGAAATCTGAAGATTCTGTCAGAGCTTTCGTTGAAAGTTGATATAGTTGAAACAATTGTTTTGGTTCAAGTTCTGTAATCTTTTTAGGGTCTAACAAATTTTCTTCTAATTTACAAACTAATCCACCTAACTTCGACAACCGAAGAGCTTGAACCTCTGCGAGACCAAATAAAACTAGCCGAAGTCCTAGACCCTTTATCTTCCACGCTTCAAAGTTATCCGCTTTACTATCAACAAGTTTTAGTGCATCTTCTATAGTTGGAGAAGCACTTTTTTCATCTAAAATCATTGTCGCTTACCTTTCCAAATAATTCTAACATACCTACAATTCTTTTTCTTGCCCTTTTCTTGAGCGCCTCTTCTTATTTTTTCTTCTTCATAACCAAAGATATCATCTATGATTTTTCCACGATCATCAACTAATACCTTTTCTATTGTAAACATATTAGTTCGATTGGCTATAGCACTAAAATCTCTAAAAACCTTATTAGTAGAAATGTTAGGGATTTTATTCTTTATATGTACAGTTGATTCAACGATTTCACCTTCATCCAATAATTTCGGAAATTCTTGAATCAAATATTTCATTTTATACTGTTGAGATTCTGTAAGCTTAGATGAAATTTCCTTTAATATATCGCCAATATATTTAGTTTTCGCATCAGAGTCTTCTTTTATGTGGGAAAACATTTCATCATACACTGATTCAACCACATCTTTCCCACGTCCGGTATACCCATATTTTATACTGTATATGCATCTTGAATGACCTGATCCATTATTAGAAACAAAATCAACAAGTAAAAAATCTATCATTCTTTGTTCGATTACATTTAATTTACGAATTACTTCTATTGTAGATGAATTTTTCCAAACCTCTTTTGATATTTCTCCAACATTAACTAGAACTTCATTTGTACTTTCTAGTTCAGTATAAAAATCAAGTAATTGACAAAAATACTTATATTGGTAGGGGGTTAAACATATTTTAGCTAATTTTCGTATTGAAAGATCTGACAAAGATTCCTGCGATAATGTTTTAATTTCATCAATAGAAAGATTTAGAAAAGTTTCCAGATCTTGTTTTGGTAAATCAAACCATTCGCCCCTAACACGAAAAGATTTAAAGTATTGATGAAGGGCAATCTCTACGTAGTTTTCCAAATCTATACTTCGTAATATTTCTAAAGGAACTGGAGACCCTATTTGAAGACTAACTAACCGACGAATCGGATTTTTTGAAGACCCAATTTTTACTCTAATAATACCACTATCTAAAGGAGTGTATTCAGGAGAGTATATTAGGTATATCATTCTGGTACCTTAATGTATAAAAGTTTTCCATCTAAATTTGACTAATCGATCTCGACTTCTTCCGCCCTTTTTGGTCTCTTCTTCCAATTCAATTCTATCAGAAGCATGACCAGCATCATCAAGAGGAGGTAATTCATAAATTAGCCTACCATTTAATCGTTTTGAAATCAATTCAAAATTTCGTTTTACGTGATTCGACCTACAACCCATGATACTTGCTAATTTAGTAGTATATGCAGAAATTTCATTCCCATCAAAAAAATTTGGGTATACTTCAATTACATTTTGAAATTTTTTCTTTTGGGCTGTTGTCAACATTTTCAACGCAAAATCTAACATAATTCACACCCTTCAAACAAACTGACACAAAACGGTGTTGATAATCTTCCCCTTTATTGCGGCTCGTACCTATACTAGTAGGGCGGTCAGACTATATTTTTCAGTGTCCAGTGTCCAAGTAATTGAAAAATAAAGAGTTTTTTTTAGTATTACTTTATAAACTGACACTTTTTTGTGTCACTTTCCATTCCTCCTAAACCATTATCCCTTGACATTTTACACGAATTCGCCTATCATTTCAATAGTGTGGTTATTACTTCTTGACATAAATCACATTCTTTCGTATACTTTTTTGTATAACGAAACTTTGAACAATTTTTAAAGGATACAAAAAATGAGTGGATCATATGTCAACATCACCGAAGAAGAAATGGATGAATTCTTGTCCGAACGGGGATTCATTGAAATAAGTTTACCAAAAACCTATGAAAAGGTCTATGGAAAACTTGTAATCGAAGAAAATCCTATGGTTACGCTTCGTGTCTATACCTCTATAGAGAAGCGACAAGCCACTCCTAGCAGTCGTCCTGTTGGTTCCGATGCCATTCGATTAGTTTTAGTTACTAAACTCCCTAATGGAAATATAAAACCAATCGGGCAATCACAACGAGTGTACCGAATTGCAACATGGAAAAATAATCTTCAAAAGAAAATGGACACTTGGAACGAGTTTTTTGGACCACCTTGCCCTGTATGCAATCATCATACTGTTTCCAAAGAAGGAAGGTATGGTGTATTCTGGGGATGTGTTCAATATCCTAAATGTAGTGGTACTACTAAAGATTGAAAAAAATGGCAATTGAGCCTCTGGGATGAGGCTCATCATGCTTATGGTTTTATATCCTATACATTAAAGGATTGAAAAATGTTTCTAGTTTCTGTTTTAACTGTTCTATGTTATGTATGTGTTTTTATTGCTCTAATCTCCTCTGGACTAAATAGTATAAAAGAAGGACTCACCAATAATAGTTTAGATGACTTTATTAAATTCCTTTTAGTTGTTTATGGATTTTTTTCCATAATCGCCGTAATTCTATTGCCCTTACATTGGTTTGGGATTATTCCACCGCTTGGAGATTAATAAGGTAATGATAGAAAACATTGGTCTTGGTATTCTGTGTTTAATTTTAGCTATCTATATCTTCGCGTATATTGTGCGACCTAAAAAGGATGATTCAAATGATAATTCCTGTTGACTTTACATCTTTACATACGTATATTATATTATTAATCCAACTATTAGTAGGATACCTGGGGTGGAAGATGATTGTGGGAATGTATACACAACCTACTGCCCTTAGAGGGGTTGGGTCAATGTTTGGTGCATTGGCATCTGCAATCATTTTCTGTTTAGTACCATCAATCGTACATTTTTTATATAACGTGTTAGGATAAAATAATGAAAACAAAAAATGAAATTCTCGATGCCCTTGAGGATATGGATGCCCAAATTCTCAATGGTGGATTCTATTTTTATTATATTAATGTAATAGAGGGTGATAACGATACTCTTATGTTAGTACATAATGCTGCTCTAGTTGGATTTAATAAAAATTTTGAGGGTTATCATGTTCTCTTTTTATTATTAGAAGCTTTTTTACAAGCAACTGCTAAATATAATAGCCTTCCAAAAACGTTCGATCAAGATGAACTTGAAAAACGTGAAGAGTGTTTTATAGAAAAAATTGAACCTCTGGATGATGATTATTATAAAATTGGTGATGTCATTCGTTCTAAGTTCGAAAAAGTTGCTCAACTTTTGAGCGAATTACAACAAAATGAGGAAAATTCTCCTTGTATTGAAGACGATCCAAATATATTTGACCTATTTTGGCCTAATTGGACATAATGACTTACAACGGGGTTTTTTAATAAAAATCTATATAAGTATTTGATTTTATTGACTAGGAGAGGGAAAAATAACAGTAATGCCCTCGAAATGCCTTCTCCTTTTGATAGAGTATTACTTAAAACTCAAAAAATTTAGGAAAAATATGAGTCCAAAATTAGGAAAAATAGGAACATTTATGGTATTTTTTGTTTTTGCTTTATCGGCTGGACTTGTTTGGTTTCTTCAAACCGGACACTCATGGGCTGAAATTATTAATTCATATTTAGGAGAATAGTCATACCTATTTACGAATTTCAATGTGTTCACGGACACATAACTGAAAAAACATTGAATATATCTGACGACATTAGAGAAATTTCTTGCTATGAATGTCGTACCTTAGCAACTAGAATTATTTCTAAAAGTTCATTCCAATTCAAAACTGGAGGTTTTTATTACACTGATTATGTAAAACAAAACACAACTGCCGGAAGCGAAGATTGATGGAAAATAAAAATGAATGTAGATTTGAATACATAGCGGAAAATATTCCAGAAATCACTGCCCCACGAGCAGAGTACTACTTACATTGTCCTGAAGTTGAAACAACACAATCCTGTTTGAACAGCACAGACTTTGTTATGACACATTGCCGACATGACATACAAGTCATGTTAATGCGTATTTTACAAAATCAAAAAACTATCCTTACAAGACTAGGAGTATAATATGGCTATCATTAAAGCTGTTGAATGCGACAAATGTAAAAACCTCATGAAAGCCGATGGTAATGATTTCTTTACCATTTATGGAAATATCACGATTGGACTACAAGGTGGTATCGTGGGGGGTTCTAACAATATTGAAGAAGGTAAAATAAAAACAAATTCTTATCTTTGCCACAGTTGTTTTAAAATGCTTACGGAACAAGCCATTGCCTCTGCATCAGGTCAAACTGTGAGGGGAACACCTACTACTGTTTTTGATGATGACGATAGTAGAAAACCCAAACAAACGAGAACGAGTGCGTGACACAATACAGAACTGATGCTGAACTTCGCGTTATAGCGAGGGATCTCGCACGAGGGCTCATCTTCACGGATTGGCAAATCCAAAGAGATGAAGATGTTCCTCTAGTTTTTCAAGCTCTAAATCTCATGACTGAAGCTCAGAATTTAGAATTACAAACAAGAGACATCGCATGTTTGTATGAATACAAAACTGCTGCCTATGATACCGACCCAAAAACTGGAATACCTGTTTTTGTTTCCTTTAACATTTTAACAAAAGAAGAATCTCTGAAAGTAGCAGAGTGGTTCACTGAATATCATAAAATTCTTCACACCGAAAAGAGTGTTGAAATATGATTTGATTCTATACCAACGAATGACCAGAGCTTTATCCGCACTTTATGACATAATTGAAAATATAACTTTGGGAGAATAATATGTGTGAAAATCCATCCATATTTCCAAATATGAAGACTATTAGCGAAGCACTTGAAATATATGATTCAACAAAAAAGAATAAAAATTTAACAAGACCAACAAGTATGTATCCAATTCCAAATCCGTGTAGTGAAATAGATATAAGTCAGGTCGATATGGGAAGGGGATTCACTCCCCCAACTCGACCGGCTCAACCCCAACCAATTATATATGGAAATCCTCCCAAAGAACATGAATTTAACAAACCAATGTTTATGGTAAGATTAGAAGAAATCGAAAGTCTTTATACAAAACGAGTAATTATCACAACCCGTAATAAAGTTGAGACGGAGTTAAAGTATTTCTTTAAAGACTTGAGAAAAAAATCTTATATTCCTTATATTGATAAACAAGAAACAAGTATTTATGAGAGAATCGACAAAGCGATTGATTTTCTGTTGACACTTTCCAGGAAAATTGATAAAATTCAACAAGATGAAAAAATTTATGCTAATACACAACATATTGAAGTAGTTTTCGACTTACAGTAGGGTTTTTTGACTCTGACGCATATAACTTACAATAAATCAACAGTTTATGCGTCAGAATTACAATGAATGGCTTTTTCTGCCTTCTCCTTTTGAAGGAAAACTATTATATGAATGATGAATTTTACATTCCAGGCTTCGATGTTTATATGGTAACAATGGGTAAAAAATTATCAATTAATGTAAAACCTTCAGGTAAAAGTGGACCTCTAATTTCCCTCCGTGAAGATGGGAAGTGGGTTGATCCAATAACCCGTAGTTTCTTTAAAATCGATTCCAATGGTACTCTTTGGATACAAAGTACTAAAAAAGGAACCGATTTAAAAACCTTCGTGCCAGATGATAATAAATATGTGCCAAAGAATCATTTGGCAACATTAAAATTCAACGCTGCACGAAAAAAAGATAGAAACGTCGAAAAACGACGTAAAAAGAAAAAAGGGACTACTCGTTAGAGTAGTTGGAAACTTGAGTATTCACGGTTCTTTACGGTTCTACTTCCATAGTTCTATTGGTAGCGAGATCGCAACAAATAGACTAAAATAGTAACCTAAAAATAGCACGCCATGTACCAAAACCTGCATGGTGTTTGTCGAGACGGAGTAGGAATTGACCAATTGCTGGGTTCCAAGGGGCGTCTCTAAGTACACTCTTTAAACACATTCTTTTCCAATTTTTGGTTTTCTTGCCTGGCATAGTGGGAAGTACTTGATCTTCAATGGGATATACGTCCAGGTCGTAGTTCACAGTAATAAAGAACAGTGGTATTAGAAAGAGCCAATAGATGGGGTAGTGTCCATCTGGACTAGTTTAACAGCTAGTGGTAGACGACAAGGTGCTTGAAATACTCAATAGAAGAATAAAGGGAAAATCTTCCCCTCATAGTTAGACGGTAAAAACAGCCGCCTAGTGATTGATTGAGGGGAATATCCCACCTTATCGTCAAAAATAGACTCATTGAAGTATTACTTTAAGTATTTAAGGTGTTTTTATGAAAGAAATTGAGGGTACAAAGGGGCGTACTACTAATGTTAGGTGATTGTTTTGAAATATCAATTTTAAATTTAATTGTTGACAACTATATTGGTTATTCTCGTTTATCTGTCCATATTAATATACGTTGTCGATTTTGTGGAAACAAAGGAGAGAGAACGATAGAGGTAGATAATAATACTCATATTGTGATGGGATGTACTCAATGTAAATTTCAAGAACGTTTTCATATTCAACATCTTCTTCATGAGTATTTATCTGATTTAGCTGTTCGTAGTTTTAAATATGGAGTGTTATGGGATAAAATATGTAAAAATATTGTTTATGGATACAAGGGGTGTTTTTTATAGTGTATATAAATCATATTAAAAAGAAAAGTATTACTATAAAATAGTAAAAGGATATAAGGGATGGACTATGTAGCTTATGTTTCAGATTCTACTCCTGTTAAAACGATTACTTTTACATTTAAAATTATCTGTGATAGTTGTGGGGATAGAGGTATAAATTGGGATAAAGTTAATATTGGTAAAAGTAAAAATTTTAAGGTTCATTATGGGTGTAAAATATGCAAAGATGTGGCAATAACCCTTAGTGTTTCTCCGCTTTCTATTGTTTTTCACCAACCATTTCTCACGCATTGTATTACTCAAATAGATGATATTAAGGTATATTCATGAGTTTTGAACACGTAACAATTTGGGCTTCTGGTCCATGGATAATGTTGGAATGTGAATTTGTAGTTGAAGCACATTGTAAAAAATGTGATAGGTTTAGTACAACCGATTCTTGTGTTATAAAACCAATGAGAACTCTATCCGTAAGGTGTAGAGAGTGTGATGAGGTGTCAGCTAAAATTCATATTGAAAAGTACCAAATTTATAGTGAATCTCTTTACGACAATAACATAAGGGTAGGAAAAATAGTTGTAAGATGAACGAAGAATCAGAAATGGTGGATGTGTTCTTTTCGTATGAGAAGAAGATTTGTAGAGGACTAATTGCAACATATACTAATTGTTTTGCAAAACAAAGCTTTGGGCATATACGATCTGGTAATCCTATAGATGAAGTAGTAATTGATTACTCAATAGGAAAAATGCAATTTTTTCATGAGCGACAACTTCTTGACACCTTCACGATTGATTTATTTATTAATGATGGTACAGAGCCCGTTTATATACCAGAACATGATGAAAATGAAGGCGGTAAGTATACAGAAGAGATGATGGATCAACCAAAACAATATATGGACGCACAGGTTGCATTAGCTATGATTGAACAAAATTTGTCAGTTATGCCACAATCTAATTTTGGCGCTCCTAATCTTTCTGATACATTTGGGAAATATATAGAAGAGAATAGAGAGAAAGATGGATTACCCCCTAAAGATGATTAAATATATACCTCTCATAATTTCACTAGGAGTATTTGGTGTTTTTTGGTATTGGGTTATATTCAAAGTATGGAAGACTCCACCAGAACCAAATGATAATCCTGGTAAAGATGTTTCGTGGAGAAAAGCGGCGTGAATATAAGAAAAGGTGGTTTTTTTATTCAATTACGAAAAATTCATCAAGGCCGAGGTGAGGATCATCCAGACTACTATCGAATAATAAATTTAGAATATCTTTCTCGTTGTGATAGTTGTTTTTTTACATATAAACGACCTCATCTTTATTGGCGACGCACATTCGTTCAAATAACATTAAAATATGGGCACAAAATACCTCGTCTGTTTTTTCAATGTAAAATTTGTAAACACCTTAATGAGCAGATAGAGGTTAGGTTAACACCGGAAATTATACTAATTCTTATTGACTCAAACATGAACGAAAAAATAATGAGTGAAAAACTTAAAGAAGTTTATGGTGAGAATGTTTTTTTATGTTGACATATTCTCAAATAGTTTATATATTGTATTACATCACGCGGCATTGCCGCATAAAGTCAATAATCCCAACCTAAACAGGAGACGGGACAAATGAAATGGTCAAATTTCCAAACAGATATTTTTGATGCAACTCAAGCCGACAAATCCAATCTCATGATTCAAGCTTGTGCAGGTAGTGGTAAAACTACTGTTTTAGTAGAAATCGCAAAACGTTGCAGTGGTAACATTATTTTTCTTGCTTTTAATAAATCGATTCAAGAAGAATTGAAAACCCGTCTGGGCAACAATGCTGATTGTAAAACTTTTCATTCTTATGGTCTTAGTCTTATAAAACAAGAAATTGGCTGGTATCCCAAAGTTGATAGTAGTAAAGTCTACGAAGCCGTAAAAATTCGCTTTCCCTTTGTAAAGGGTGAGTGGAGTCCTCGCAAGCTTGTCAATCGTGTCCTCAAAAAGATGCGAGGTCTTGGGTTCATGTCTTATGATGAAGAAGAGATTTATGATTTTTTATTGAACAATTCTCTTTGTTATAATTACAATCCGAAAGAGAAAGCAGTTGAACAAAAATGGGCTCTTCAAAATATTCATGAATTTCAATTTCTTCTTCATGAGTTAGACCAACTACCTGTAAAGCAAGAAATCGGTCCACGATATAGAACTGTCATTGATTTTGATGACATGGTGCGATACCCTTGCATTTATAACATTGCGGCTCGTAAAAAAATTTGGATCAACACTGCTTTAGTGGATGAGGTTCAGGATACTTCTCCGTATCAATTTCATCTATTGAATCAATTATTCAATCGCAATGTTCGTATTATTGTAGTGGGTGACCGACTTCAAGCCATTTATGCATTTCGTGGTAGTTATATCGATTCGATGGATCGTGTGAAAGATCACATTAGTGCCAACGAACTTCCTCTTTCGGTAACCTATCGTTGCCGTCAAAATATCGTGAATTTTACGAATGAAAAAATTGATAGTTCTGAAATGATTGCTCATAAAGATGGTGGTGAGATTGAATATATTTCAAAGTTGGACTTTGTGAATCAAGTTAAAGAACACAACGTTCCAATGATTATTGGTGCAAAAAACAAATCTCTTGTCCGTGCATGGTTAGAATTGGCTAAGTATAAAATTGCTTCTACATTAAAGGATAAGGGAATTACTCTTGAAATTCGTCGTGTTTTGGAAGATTTCAATGTTGTACCCACTAATGGCAAACGTGGTACGATTTCAATTTCTAAATTTATAGAGGAACTTGATGATACTATTTATAATTCTTCATCTGTGAATGAAGAAGGTGAAACGGTACAAAATCTTCCTATGTCTACGTTAGATATTTATGATTGTATTAAACAAATTATTCAGATTCATGAAATTAAATACTATACTGAGTTTCTAAATCTTTTGGATGAAATGGATCAAGACTCTGATCATGAATTGCACACGGTTCATAGTGCAAAAGGATTAGAAGCGGAATCAGTAATTGTATTATGTGATTGGTTTGACAATGAACAACTCAGCAATATGCAGTATGTGGCATATACTCGTGCTGAAAGCCGGTTAATACTTGTCACGGATTGGGAAAAAGAGGATGATGTTCCTAAGGTCACAATACAAGAAATAGAAGAGAAAATTTCTGAACAGTACGAAAACTTCGA
>Ga0102950_1000458_pt1 | contig 11522 bp, 10 predicted proteins | sample SalPon2A_B_D2_MG_FD_78505 | JGI IMG/M metagenome (GOLD analysis project Ga0102950, IMG submission 78505) | Soil microbial communities from South San Francisco under conditions of wetland restoration - Salt Pond MetaG R2A_B_D2_MG | ecosystem: Environmental > Terrestrial > Soil > Wetlands | place...
AAACGAAACAGGCTCAGTGGAGTGAATCAGTGCATGCTACAGGTACCAATGCTGCTTATGCTGACAGAACAGGATGTGTTCGTTGTCATACAAGTCAGGGTTTCCTTGAGTATGTAGCAGAGGGTTCAGATGCTGATATCTCCGTTCCCACTGATCCTATGCAGATCAATTGCTACACATGTCACCAGATCCACACCACATTTACATCAGACGACTGGGCACTTACAAAGCCAGGTGCTGAAACTCTCATACTCCAGTATGACGGTGCGGCTATTGTATATGACAATGGTAACAGCAACCAGTGTGTAGGTTGCCACCAGGCACGTGAAGTGTCACCGGCACCTGTCCTTGACGGAGCTGATTTCGAAATCACCAATAACCGTATTGGCGTTCACCATGCTCCTATGGCTAACTTCCTTCTTGGCAAGTTACCATTCGAACTCCCTGGTGAAACATACCCGACTTCCAATCCTCATTTCGGTACCGACGGATGTATCACATGCCACATGGCAACACCTTACGGATACCAGGCAGGCGGTCATAACATGGGTATGACATATGAACAGCACGGAACTGAGGAAGTTAATACAAATGGTTGTATGACATGCCATTCAACAACTCCTGATTTCGAATCACTTCAGGCAGAAGTATCAGCCAAACTCGATACACTTCGTTCACAGCTGACTGCTGCAGGTATATATGATCCTTCATCAGAACTGGCTAACAAAGGTACATTCAGCGCAAATGCAGTTCTTGCTTATCTTAACTATGATGCAGTAACACAGGACAAGAGCCTCGGTGTTCATAACCCCGGCTACATTAACGCATTGCTTGACAACTCAATCTCTGCTATGGTTGATCTTGGTTATCCTGCTGCCCTTACAAAGTAATTATCTTACTACAGATACTTTAAAATTTAGAGGAGGGTGTCTCAAAAGGCACCCTTTCTTTTTATCTTTTCATTTGACTGCGTCAAGCTCCGCTTCGCTCCGTTTCTTTTGCTCCTCCAAAAGAAACGAAACAAAGAAAAGGAGTCCGGAACCAAGCCGCAGGCGAACTCGGCAAAGCCAAATGATAACTTCAGCCTTTTTTGGCAAAATGGCTCAGGCTTCACTCTCCCAAAAAAGGGTGAAGTTCGCGCCATTTCCGGGTTGCCTACCCACCGCTAAAGAAGCAGGTTTATCTATAATAGCAATCGAAAAAAAAACAAAAAACAGACAAGTCAGCGGATTTCGAGCGGCCTCAGAGGATTTTGGGATCAGCTAAAGAATGGAGTCATGCTGCGGAGGGCAAAAGTAAGCAATACTGTCTGAGGAGGCTCTGAAACATAGTGGAGGAGCCGACGAGTTGTATTGCGTGGGCATGACGGAATGATTGAGCCCCAAAATCATCTGCAGCCTTGAATTTTCTTTGGTTACTTTCTTTGTTACAAGACAAGGAAAGTGACATAATCTTCGCCATTTCCGGTTTGCCACCCCGCCTGCTAAAGTTTTAATTTGTCGATAACTATTGAAAAGAAGGGGGATGCCTCATGAGAAATACCTCCAAAGCCCCCCTGTTTTGTTTTTCAATGAAAATCTAATCCCTGTGATAGCCTGTTATCATACCCCAGAAAAGTGATGACGGTTTAGCCCCAAGGGTACAGGTATAAATATGTATAAGCATAAATACAGAAAGGAAGAATCCCATCGTGATATGAAGAAGATCGGTATAAATAAGACCACTGACACCAAGAAACTTGGTTATTGTTATTTCCGGAAAGAGAAGGCCCAGTCCTGATATTATCAGCAGGGGCAGAGCCAGGTACATAGCCAGGACATAACTGAATTTCTGCAGGGGATTAAATTTCTCCTTCTCTGTTATCGGGAAGGGTTTTTTCTCTCCTTTAAACATACCGAAAGAATAATACTGCATCTGTTTTGTAAGGTTTGTGACACATTTCTTTCTTTCGATCCTGTAGTATCTTCCGTTTTTAGTTAATAAATTACCAGTAACAAAAACTATATAGTTTATAGTAAGCAAGATGGCAGCGGCATTATGCACTTTTACGGCTTTTGCAAACCCGACAACATAGGCTGCATTTTCCTTCCCTGTATATTCCATGCTCAATCCTGTTATAATCAGAGTGATAAATAATAAAGCATTAAATATATGCCATATTCTTATCCATTTTGGGTAAAGATACATTGCTTTCTCCTTTATGATTAATTAAGGTTTCTTAAGAAACCTGAAAATTATATGAACAATTATCACTGCAAGTACTCCAAGGAATATTATCTGGCTTGCCAGGTTCAGATATTCATTCCTGTTGGCGCCGATGACATACGACGAGTTCAGGATTATAGCATTAAAGAACCCGTTATGGCGGTTTTCCCTCGACTCAAATTTATACAGTGAGGCCATTAGAAGTGAATTCCGTGAATGGCATTCGTTGCATAATCTTACAGCCTGCTCCTTAGGCAGTATCAGGTGAGCCACAGGCACACTGTCATTAACCCTTGTATGGCACTCAATACATCTCACATTGGCAAAATGTGCGGCCTGGTTGGGCAGCCAGTCATGCTTCTGAATGATATTGATTTCCTTCCTGTCGGTAAGAAGCTTGAATTTATTGAAATCGGAATGACAATTCAGGCAGATAGCGTTATCGTATGCAATCTTCTCCTTGTAATCTTTTGTATTCGCATTTACCCTGTAGGTATGAGGATTATGGCATTCCCAGCATGAAAAACCGTCTTTTGCAAGCTTCAGATAATGAACGCTTTGCTTGTATTCCTTGTCTATTTCTTCGAAATGATACTTTGCAAACCGCTCATCACCGGCATGGCAATCGAGGCATGTGAACATCTGTTCCATCCTTAATGCTCCGGGATGAGGGAATGTTGTATAATCATAAGAATGGCAATCGGTGCAGCTGAAGCTCTTGTGGTTCGACCTGTAAAAATCTTCCCTCTTGATAATCTTATCAGAACACATCAGGTCGCGTACCTGTCTGCCAAGATTTTCATTTGTATATTCATAAACTGCCTGTCCGTGACATTTAAAGCATTTTTCGTTGTCTTCCGCATATGGCGAAACATAGGATGATGTATCCTGATCTGCACTTTCCCCCAGCCCTGAACCAAACCGGCCTGCAAATGTCGCTGAACTTATAAAGGTAAAAATGAACAGAATAATGATCCGGAACTTATAAAAGCTCATTCCTGAAACCTTGTTTTAATGTTAGAACCTTACTGTAATATTAAATCCGAACAGATACTTGCCATTTGTGTTAAACACGAGGTTTCTCTGGCTTATGATCTGGTTATAATTAGCCGCAAATATCTGGAATGTATGAGTAGCTGTATTTATTTCCCATCCGAAAGAGAGATTTGGTTTTGGCTGTGTATCGAGGTCCTGTTTTGTCAGGAGCTGGTCATATTCCACAATCAGTGAATGGTTGCCGAAAAGATTGGCCCTTGCTCCTGCCGACAGTCCGAAGTTCATATTTTTATAACCGCTTACATCGCTGTATATTGGCACCGAGTTGAAATAGATAAATGAAGGAGCTATCTGTGCTGAGATTTTTTCTGTGAATTTGCGGGCTATAATAAGCTGTGTGAAATATGAAAACCTGTGAATTTCCCTGAAGCTGGCAGAAGGCCCAAAGTTATCGCTGCTCCTAAGGTCGGCTACCACATTACCGAAATATGACAGGGATACCGGAACCTTATTGTCCTCTGTCTGGCGGAGGATAGCATATTTCCACTGTATATCCTGAAGCTGGTAGTCTTTTGTGGTACCGACACCTACCATGATCCTGTCTGTGATACCATAGTTAAGACAAAGACGGGTATTAGCCGATCCGTAAATACCATAAAGGTTATGATAATTTTCAATAGTACTGAATCTGTGCTGGATCTGCAGCTGCAATCCACCTTTGTAGGGAGATTCAATTGTCTGGTTATCAATCAGCATATTTGTTGAAAATGTACCGGTAACTGGTGTGGATTCTTCCTGCGCAGCTGCATTCTGCGCAAATATTGTACCCAGGAAGAATGAAAATGTTAAAAGGATCAAAATCTTTTTCATGTCAATTAGTATTATCAGGTTTGGTTATTTTAGTTATCAAGAGCCCCCTGGTTTATCCAGATAAGGACTTTCTGCTTATCGGCATCGGATGATCTCGGTGCATGATCTGCCTTGTTCATCTGGGTGTAAAGTATACTTGTTTCACCCGGCTGGTCAACATACCCTCCAGTGGTAAGTGCTTCGTATGACTTCCCTTCCCTCAGGTCCGGAGCCCTCAGGCTGCCGTGACATGTTACACAGTTAGCCGTGAAAATAGGCTGTATATCCGTTGAAAAATAAATTGTATCAACCGGATTGATGACGGGAGGCATAAAAGAGTACTTTTCACATGAAGAAATTCCGGCCATAAATGCAATTAATACCATTGCGACCAGAATCTGCTTTTTCATATTAAATTTCTGATTCATATTTAATTTATTGTTAATTTGTCAGGTTTATAATAAAGTGTTATTTTATTCACAAATATACCTGATTATCATCATAGAAAGCACCTTATATGGTATAAATTTGGCTACCATTTAATGCTGTTTGTCATGTCAATAATTGATCTATGTCACTGCTCAGGTTGATATATATTTTTCTAAATTTACGAATAATTATTTAAATATCTAAATCTTACGGCTATGGCTCAATCAGTTGCAGAATTATTTTTAATACTGGCAATCCATCCGTCAAAAGGCAGAATCGCGATCGACAATATTCATTTCAGGTATACCCTTACAGGAGCCGTGCTGATGGATTCGCTCGGCAACAAGGAGTTTACTATTGAAAATAAAAGACTGATACCTTCATTCTCAAGGAACGGTGACCCTGTTCATGATATGGTGGCTGACAGGATTATGAACTCTGGCAGTAAGAGGAGGATCTCTTTCTGGATAAACAGGCTAACAAGACGCAGCCGCTTCATATTCAACGAGATGGTAGCCCGTCTTGAGAAAAGAAATGTTATCAGGACAGATCACAGGACATTCCTGAATATTATTCCCTACAGGAGGTTCTGGTTTAATGATAAAAGTATAAGGAACAATCTGATAGAGAATTTAAGACAGTTCCTGCTTTATGGCAGGCAGCCTGGTAAAGAAGATATTATGCTATTGGGACTTGTTGAAGCATCCAGGTCTTACCGTCTCCTCGCCAGGGAAAGAGGTGAGGTAAAAAAGATGAGGAGGATAAATGGCGGGTTGCTGAAAGGAGATATTATGAATTCAGAAATAAATCTTGCCATAAGGGAAGTCCAGGCAGCCATAGCAGCATCGGTAACGGCTGCCACTATAGCTACCCATAGTTCTCACTGATAAGCGTATATTATTCTGACCTGTGATCAGAACCTGTACATATTATCTTCGATAAGTTTATCTGCTATCCGCCTGCGGGCATCTTTAACATTAATACATTCAACCCTTGTCAGGGTCTCTATTGCCTTAACAAGCGAAGGGCAGGTCTCAGGTGAGGAGAAAGAACCTACTGCTTCAAGAGATGATTTCCTTATTGTTTGTGCTGCATCGAAAAGGTATGTATCAAGCATATCCTTATAAAGCGACACATCACCTTTGACCGGCTCCATCTTTTCAACTCTTAAAGCCATCGATTCAGCCACATAGGTTACCATCATCATTTCTGCAATATTATTAAGCACTTCCTGTTCCTGGATAAGTCCTTTGCCGAAACGTTTGGAGGCTCCCTGTATACACAGCAGAACAGCCTTTTTGAAATTACCTGTATATCTTTTCTTAGTCACGAAATAGCTTTCGCCTTCGTTGCTGCCATCGGTTATGTTATCAAGGTTGGCATACAGTTTTTCTGCTTCACCGAAGAGGTCAAACTCACCTTTCATCGCCCTTTTCATTGCTGTATCAACAACAAGGAGCCTGTTAATCTCATTTGTCCCTTCAAAAATCCTGTTGATCCTCGAATCGCGGTAACCTCTTTCCACAGGCATCTCAGCAGAATATCCCATACCACCGTGTATCTGAACAGCTTCATCAACAATATAATCGAGCATTTCGGAACCTACCACCTTGAGTATTGCAGCTTCAACAGCATAATGACTTATTGCTTCAATTGATGCCCTGCCGTAATCACCGCAGTCGACAGTCAGTTTTTTCATAAGGCGGTCTATGTCATTACTTACCCTGTAAACAGCCGATTCGGAAGCAAAAAGACGAATAACCTGCTCGGCCATTTTATATTTAAGGGCACCGAATGTGGATATAAGGACACCAAATTGTTTCCTCTCGTTTGCATATTTTACAGAGTCTGTAATTGCCTTTTTTGCAGCACCAAGGACATTGGCACCTAGCTTAAGCCTTCCCATATGGAGGATGCTCAGGGCTATCCTGAATCCTTCTCCCCGTTTACCAAGGAGGTTTTCAACAGGCACCTTAACATCATTAAAGAATATCTGTGCGGTTGAGGATCCTTTGATCCCCATTTTATGCTCATCTGCACCTATCACAACACCGGGCAGCTTACTTTCAACTATAAAGGCGCTCAGTACCCTGTCATTATCTATCTTGGCAAAGACAACAAGTGAATCTGCGAAACCTGCATTGGTGATCCACATCTTCTGGCCGTTTAATATATAATATTTACCGTCTTCACTAAGGGTTGCATTTGTTTTACCTGAATTGGCATCACTACCTGCACCGGGTTCTGTAAGACAGTAGGCTCCTATAAGTTCTCCGGTTGCCAGCTTTGTAACATACCGCTCTCTCTGATCCTTGTTTCCATAATACATTATAGGAAGGGTTCCTATTCCACAGTGAGCCATATAGGCAACGGAAAAAGAATATCCTGCACCGGTTGTCTCGGCAACAAGCATCTGGGTAACGAATGACTGTCCGAAACCACCAAATTCTTCAGGGATGGAGACTCCCATTAATCCAAGATCACCTGACTTCTTAAGTATTGTTTTCATCAAGTCCCTGTCACCTGTTTCAAGCTGTTCAAGATTGGGATAGACCTCTGCTTCGAGAAAGTCAGTGCAGGTCTGGGCAATCATCTTCTGTTCCTCATCGAATTCTTCAGGAATGAAAACGTCGCTGGCTTCAACGTCACTTACAAGAAATTCACCACTTTTCAAGAGTTTACTGTTTTCCATTTTAGTCAGTTTATTTTTTGGATTAATTTAAATATTCAGTGATTGTACTATTAATTCTGCAATATCAAGGTTTTTAATCTCCTCCTCACGGTTTTTATATTTCAGACCATCGGTTATCATTGTCATGCAAAAGGGACATGCTGTTGCAATAACCCTGGCACCTGTTTCAAGTGCATCTTCTGTCCTCTCGATAAAAATCTCCTTATCCCCCTTCTCTGCTTCTTTGAACATCTGGCCCCCTCCGGCCCCGCAGCAAAGCGCAAAGCTCTTATGTCGATGCATCTCCACCACGCTGCCTGTAAGCTTGCGGAGTATGTGACGCGGTTCATCGTATATATTGTTGGCTCTGCCCAGGTAACATGGATCGTGGTATGTTACAGATACATCATCCAGGGCTGTAGCATCTATCTTCAGCTTCCCGCTGCTGATATAAGTATTAAGAAACTGGAGATAATTAACGACCTCATAGTTACCTCCCAGATCGGGATATTCATTTTTAAATATATTGAAACAATGAGGGCATATCGTAATGATCTTTTTTACCTCATACATTTTAAGGGTTTCTATCACCTGAAGAGCCTGCATCTGGAATAGCATTTCATTACCGGCCCGTCTTGCCGGATCGCCTGTACACGTCTCTTCCTTGCCAAGCACTGCATAACTTACCTCAAGGTATGTAAGAATCTTGGTAAAGGCTCTGACAACTTTCTTATACCTGTCATCAAAGGCTCCGGCACAACCTACCCAGAACAGGTATTCTGGTTTCTCCCCTTTTGCAAAGAGATCGGCCATAACGGGAACTTCAATCTTACGGGTTTCCATTTTATAATATTATACTTTTTACTCAGGTTTATTTAACAAGTTACTGTTCGCACCGGATTGCACCGGTTCAGTACTTTAATTAATATTTATCTCAAGGTCCTTTGCCCAGTCGAGCCTGTCTTCTGCAGAATACTGCCAGGGAGCTCCATTGTTTTCAATATTGTTGAAAACTGTTTTAAGTTCTCCGGGAGCTGAAGCTTCTTCCAGTACAAGGTATCTGCGCATATCCACTATAAGTGTCGGGTGGTTTATGTTGATAGGGCACTCATTGGCACAGGCATTGCATGTTGTACATGCCCACAACTCCTCCTCCGAAATATAATCACGCAATAATGATTTATTATCTGTAAAGTCCCTGCCATTTCTGACCATCAGGGGCCCTTTTTCTTTCATCCTTGCCCTGAGGTCCATCATTATCTTCCTGTGAGATAACTTTTTCCCTGTAATATTGGCCGGGCATACGGAAGTACAGCGTCCGCACTGTGTACATGCAAGTGAATCAAAATAATTCTTCCACGATGCATCCTCCGCATCCTTAACCCCGAATCTTTCAACAGGAGCATCACTTTCTGCTGCAGCAAATGCAGTCTCCGGGTCAAGCATCAGTTTGACCTCTCTCGTAATATTGTCCATGTTGGGAAGTTTACCCAGGGGATCAAGCCTCGACAGGAACACATTTGGTACCGACAGGAATACATGAAAATGCTTCGAATACGGCAAAATATTAGCGAATAGAAATATAAGTAATATATGCGACCACCATGATGCTTCAAAAACAATCCTGTAAGTATCAGCCTGTCCGCCACCAAACCATTTTGCCAGTATATTACTTACAGGGTAAACTCCTGCAACAGGTTCCCCCGTGAGTGTTTTATACTCAACATAGCCAGTGTTCATTGCCAGCAACGACACCATAAGGAGTAAAATAATTGTAAGTGCAATATTGGCATCAATATGAGAGATCCTTTTCATTTCTATTCCCTCAAACCTGCTGATATGGAAAAAGAGACGCCTGGCCAGGAATATAATGATAGAAATGGCTACAACAAGGGCAAAAATATCGCCGGAGGCCATTATAACATTATACACAGGACCCAGGAACTGCAGGATCTTATCCGTTCCTGTCAACCCGTCAATAACCATTTCTATACTGCCAATAAGTATCACACAGAAACCCCAGAAAACAAGTGCATGGAATAATCCGATAACAGGTTTACGGAAAATTTTCTTCTGACCGAAAGCCACGGAAAGCATAACATTGATTCTTTTGCCGATATCCTTAACAGGGAAAGCTGCACGTGTGAACCTGAAGTAGCTTATCAGCCTCCTGATTGTATAGGTGAATACTCCGAGAGTAATCAAAAGAGTGATTGCAAATACTATCTGTTTCGTCATTTTTGACTTATTAATTCTGTTTTTCTGAAAGGCCTTTGGATGTTTCGGACCCTGCTATTTCCTGGCTTTAACGGCTTCTACAAGTTTTGGAAGTACTTTCATGGCATCCCCTACGATACCATATTGTGCAGATTCGAAAATTGGCGCATCCTTATCGGTGTTAATCGCAACAATATATTTCGATGAGCTGATACCTGCAAGGTGCTGGGTAGCACCTGAAATACCCACTGCAATATACAGATTTGGCGCTATTATCTTTCCAGTCTGGCCGGTATGTTCATCGTGAGGTCTCCATCCTTCATCAGAAACAGGACGGGAACAGGCAGTGGCACCTCCGAGTAATGATGCCAGTTCCTCAAGGGGTCCCCAATTATCGGGTGATTTCATTCCGCGTCCGCCGGAAACAACTATATCTGCATCAGTGAGAAGCATCTTTCCTGTCTGCTTCTGAACATCATTTACCGTGGTCCTGAGCAGTGAACCGTCAACACTCATTTCACGATTTTCAATAACTGCGTTATTGTCCGTCTCCACAAGATCGAATGAGTTCTGTGCAAGGGTTAATATTTTAATATCCGAATTGATAACAAGATGAGCAAAGGCATTGCCTGAGAAGGTCCTCTTATATACTGTGAAAGGTTCGAGGCTGAGAGGTAGTTTACTAACACCTGAACCGGCACCTGCCTTTAACCTGACAGAGAGTCTGGGAGCAAGGGCTTTCCCCTCATTGTTATTTGCAATAACAATTACAGTTGCTTCCTCCTTTTGGGCTACATCGGCAAGCACACTTGTATACGCCTGGTTATCAAGAATATTCAACTGACTGCCTGTTATGTTAATTATCCTGGCTGCACCATAGTTACCAAGTTTCTTCAGCTCTTCTTCTTCAACTTTACCAATAGAAACAGCTGTTACAGATGTTCCGGCCATTTTGGCAACCCCGGCGGCATAAGATACAAGTTCATAGGACAGTTTTTTGAATTTACCATCCCAGTTCTCGGTATATACTAATACTGACATATTTTTACAATTTACTGTTTTATAACTATTTTCAGATTACTTTGGCCTCGTTCTGAAGGATCTCGATAAGCTCTCCTGCATTTTCTGCATCAATATACCTGCAGGCAGCCCGTGGAGCGGGCTTTTCAAACTCAACAACCTTTGTAAGAGGATCTCCCGCAACCGGTTCATACAGCTTAACGGGCTTCGACCTTGCCATCATTATTCCACGCATTGCTGCAATCCTTGGCTCTTTGGCAATACCTTTCTGTACTATTGCAGTAAAAGGAACCGGAACAGTTACTATTTCTTTACCTCCGTCTATCTCACGCGTAAGAACAGGCTGCCCGTTCTCAAAATTAATGCCTGAGACTGCCGATACGGAAGGGATACCCAAAAACTCGGCCACCATTCCACCTACCATCGAACCGTTGTAATCGCTCGATTCAATACCACACATCACTATGTCAAACTGCTCCTGTTTTACAACCTCTGCAATCTGAGAGGCAACAAACCATGCATCCGGGCTTTCTGCATTAACCCTTATTGCGTTGTCGGCTCCTATTGCCAGTGCCTTTCGTATTGTCGGTTCTGATGATGCAGGTCCGACATGAACCACAGTTACTGATTTAACTCCTGTGCTGGCGTCATCCCTGAGTTCCAGGGCCCGCGTGAGTGATAATTCGTCCCAGGGGTTAATAACCCATTGAATGCCGGCGGTGTCGATCGAGGCATTTCCTTCGGCAAACTTTATTTTTGTCGTTGTGTCGGGAACATTGCTGATACAAACCAGAATTTTCATCTAATCTACGATATTAGTTAATTAAGATTTCATACCGGGGTACTATGAAAAATATTATCCATTTTAATCCCCGCGGCGGCAAATATAATAATTTATGAATCACAATCAAACCAGAAAAACATCAATAATATCATGTATTCGAATTTGCACAAATTTATAACTTGCTGATTTTATGATTTTTACCCTATCGCAAAACACAACACAGCCATATTGGTCGAAAGGAATGCCATTTCGTCCCGGTTACATGCAAGATTTTCATGTACAATATTAAAAAATAGAAATAATAAAATTAAATTCGCACGCCGTAAATCATTGAATAATCAAGTGCCCTGA
>Ga0102950_1000459_pt1 | contig 11491 bp, 8 predicted proteins | sample SalPon2A_B_D2_MG_FD_78505 | JGI IMG/M metagenome (GOLD analysis project Ga0102950, IMG submission 78505) | Soil microbial communities from South San Francisco under conditions of wetland restoration - Salt Pond MetaG R2A_B_D2_MG | ecosystem: Environmental > Terrestrial > Soil > Wetlands | place...
CTAAAACTGAATCGCGCATGACTGCCATAATGGATGATCTTATCAGAACTCTTTAATTGTCTTATTCTAATATTTCACCACGCAGCCACCTGCAAATTGTAAATCATCCTTCGTGTACCATAGTAGTAAAATGATTTTTTATAAAGCAGTCATCTCCTTACTACAGAGCAGACTTTTTTGAACCTCTCCGTTTTACCATCTTTATTATAGACAGTTACCAGAAGTATATATATGCCGTTCCTTACATTTGATCCATCATCAACCGTGCCATCCCATGACAGGATTGCCTCCTCCCCGATCAACAGATTCCTGGCAAGTCTTTTCACATAACTTCCAGCTTCATCAAAGATCTCAACAGAAAGCACATTATCGCTTCCATTCATCCGGACCATTATTTCCAGGAAATCATCATGCCCGTCACCATCGGGAGTGATCATTGTTGAAGAAAGACTTATTTCATCATTTTCAACTGGAATATCTGTCATTACAGAATTAGGAGCACCAGGGGTACCCCACCCTGCAACTCCGGTAGCAGAATGCCAGTTGGATTTATCACCTGAAGCACTTCCCGGCACAGCTTTCTCCAGCGATACTCCTTCATCATCCGATAAAAGCTGATTATGCATCTTATCAGTATAAAGAACCTCATCCACCAAACCGAGCCTGCGATTGAGGAGGATAAGATGACCACCTGCATCGGGCATTGAAGGCATGGATTCAACTGCAAACAACTTATCAGGGTCTGAAGAAAAATAGCGTTGCAGAATTTTTTCCCTGTCTGTCGAAAAGGCAAAATAATTACCCGGAAGGAAACACCTGTTGTGATCTGAAAGGGCGAAAAGGGCGGAAGTATCTCCTGTATCATCATTTACAGAAGCAACTAGCAATCGTGCCAGGTCAGTAATATTTCCCGAAGCATTGTATACTTCTATATAATCGGGATCGCCGGGAAAAGGATTAAAGAGCAGCTCATTGAATAGTATGTCACGAGAAGCTGTTTTCTCCGGGATACCAAAAAGAAAATCATTTTTTTCAGCAGGGTTACCTGAGAAGTCCTTAAAATCGTCGCTTAGCTTTATCTCATAGATATTTTCCTCTTTCAGCTCACTATTAAGGGTAATAATATATTCCCTGCACAGAGGGTCCGATACCGTAGCAGAAGCTATGTCAGTTCCATTAATACTGAGCCATTCAGCATTAATGCCAGGAGGGACCGATTCCCTGAACGACAGCCTGATAGTTCTGTTATCAAGTGGGAAAGCATTATCAATCCCATAAAAAAAGGCATCAGGATTATACCCGGCAACCGAGTTTATCTCTCCCGGTGTTCCTCCTGACCAGTCAGTACTCGCCTTCCAGTTCTTCTTACCGGAAAATGGAAAATCAGTATCAATCATTTCAAGTGACCATCCTCCCGCAGATTTCAGATCGCTTTGATACCATGAGTCTTCATACTCCACACCATGAATAAAAACTCCGTTGCTGTCTGCCATGCAGAGAATTTTACCGGCATCAGTGAGAACCGGAAAAGGTTTGATCCCCAGTGTCCTCCCATAGCTACCCAAAGTGGCAGTATCCTGTACTGAACATAAGATCAGTTCTTCCCCCGGTGAAATTATACAGGAAGGTAACAATGCTTCCTGGCTGCCCGATAATAATGACCAGTTCTTTAAATCAAAGGGAAATACCGACCTGTTAGTCAGTTCAATATACTCCGAAACGGGAAGGGACACCGCCGGCTCAGGATCTGCCATTATCTCCGATATTATCACATCCCCGGCTTCCGGCCAAAGAACATTAAAAGCAACTGTTGTATCGGTAAGGCAATTACCATTATTGTCACAAAGGCGCCGTATAAGCATGTGATTTTCAGTCTTATTCCTGAAATCATTATTAAATTCAACGGTCCATTGCAATGAACCGGTTCTTGTAACCTTTGCTGCTGAAGTTTCATCACTGTTCAATATGAAGTTACCCGGATCAGCGAATCCTGATGAAGGCTCCTCATCAAGTGATAACAGCATTTGCCTGTGTCCGCATGCCAAACAGCCTGTGACTGATGGCGGGCAGTTATCATCATGAAATACTCCTGTTATACTGAGATCGTCGAACCAGAGAAGCCTGTCGCATGATGAGGTATACCTGTACATAATTATAAACCTGCCGGGATTAATAAGGTCGGGGTCATATCCTGAGGAGATGTCCGAGATGCTGCCATTACAACATTCGACAAGCATATTCCATACCCCGCCTGCGGACCTTGTAACAGAGATACGTGCAGTACTGTCGGTACCAATATCGTTCTGCCAGTTGAGATGGCTTTCAACTACAGCCTCAGTGCTCCCGTCCCTTACCTTCCATATCCGTAGTGTATCGTCATAGCCTTCCAGGTTAACTCCAACTGCAAAGCCATTGATATTTCCCTGAATAGTCCCGGCCGTATCATTCCCGGCGAGCAGGAAAACAGCCCAGCTATTTGAAGCAGATGGGGAATATCCGTACCTAATTGAAAAATCCCATTTTGTAATACCTTCGTCGATATGCAGATTAGACAGTGACAGTGATATAAGGTCTGTTGCAGCCTCGCTGTTGTCAAAAACATGATGAAGCGATAATGCTCCCGATATGATAAAGGAGGCATCAGCCCTCCATCGCGAAGAAGGGGTCTGGGTCCAGTTTCCGGTGTTACCGGCTTCAAAATTCTCAAATACCTGGCCCTTTGCCAGCAGTGGCAAAAAGACAAACAACAAAATAACTTTTTTCATGCAGCGGGACGGATTGAAAAAAAAGTTAATTTTGACCCGTTTTAGTCAGTATAAATTTATTAAATAACTAACATTAATCCAAACAAATAACTGCGGAACGCAGATAACGGCAATGCGGGATAACGCAGACCCGTTAACTTAGAAAAATATAAACCTGTATTAATAGAGACTAATAAATGAAAACAGCTGTTGTTGGAGCTACCGGCATGGTTGGCCGGACAATGATTAAAGTTCTTGAAGAAAGAAATTTCCCGTTAACTGAACTTATCCCTGCTGCATCGGAGAGATCAGCGGGCAGGGAAGTAATTTTCAGGGGAAAACCGGTTAAGATTGTAAGTGTTAAGGAAGCTGTTGCAGCTAAACCTGAATTCGCCATTTTTTCAGCCGGGGCTTCGATATCAAAAGAATGGGCTCCTCTCTTTGCAAGTGAAGGTACTGTTGTTATTGACAACTCTTCTTACTGGAGGATGGACAAGGATGTACCACTGGTTGTCCCGGAGATCAACAGCGACGTTATAAAAAAGGGAGACAAGATAATAGCCAATCCCAACTGTTCCACCATACAGATGGTAATGGCGCTGGCTCCACTCCATGAAAGATACAGGATTAAAAGACTTGTTATCTCAACGTACCAGTCTGTTACCGGTACCGGGGTGAAAGCTGTTAAACAGATGGAAAATGAGCGGCTGGGGATAAAGGGTGATATGGTTTATCCCCACCCCATTGATATGAACTGTTTTCCTCACGGGGGCTCCTTCCAGCCCGACGGTTACACAACTGAGGAGCAGAAGCTTGTGGATGAAACACGGAAGATACTGCGCGACAACTCGATACAGGTAACAGCAACAGTAGTAAGGATACCTGTTACAGGAGGTCATTCGGAAGCTGTGAATGTGGAGTTTGAAAATGACTTTGACATGAGTGAAGTGGTACGTCTGATTGACACATTCCCGGGCAATACAGTTTACGACAATCCCCCGGAAAACATGTACCCTATGCCAATACTTTCACACAACAAAGACGATGTTTTTGTTGGCAGGATAAGGCGCGATCATTCGAGAGAGAAATGCCTTAACCTGTGGATTGTTTCAGACAATATCAGGAAAGGAGCAGCCACCAATGCTGTGCAGATTGCAGAATATATGGCTGCAAACAAGCTTTACTGATCTGCCGTTTCGTACAGGAACCCGTTATACGGATATCTTGTCACATGTATCTTCCTGACCTCTTCATATAGCAGGTCCCGGAATTCTTCCACATTATCTTTCGACCTGGCAGAAATAAATACTGTCTTGTGGTGTTTATCCGAAGCCATCCAGGTCTTTTTCAGATCATCGAGCGAGTAGTTTTCCCTCTGATAAGGGGTAAGGTCATCTTCATCCTTAACCACATAAGAAAAGATGTCAATCTTATTGAAGACTATGATGGCAGGCTTATTATGTGCATCCAGTTCTTTAAGTGTTTCATCCACAACCCTTATCTGATCTTCAAAATTCGGATGTGATATATCCACTACATGAATAAGCAGATCTGACTCCCTCACTTCATCGAGTGTTGATTTAAATGATTCGACAAGGTCATGCGGGAGTTTCCTGATAAAGCCGACAGTATCGGAAAGAAGAAAGGGAAGATTACCAATTACAACCTTCCTCACCGTTGTGTCGAGAGTGGCAAAGAGTTTGTCTTCGGCAAAGACATCAGATTTACTCAGCAGGTTCATTATTGTCGACTTTCCTACATTGGTATATCCCACAAGGGCCACTCTTATCATTTTGCCTCTGCTCTTGCGCCGTGTGGCCATCTGGGTATCGATCTTCTTAAGCTGTTCTTTAAGCGAGGCTATCCTGTCGCGAATTATACGCCTGTCAGTCTCTATCTCTGTCTCCCCTGGTCCTCTCAGCCCGATACCTCCCCTTTGTCTTTCGAGGTGGGTCCACATACCGGTCAGCCTGGGAAGTAAATACTGGTACTGAGCCAGTTCGACCTGTGTCCGTGCATGTGATGTACGGGCCCTTCGTGCAAAAATATCGAGTATCAGGTTTGTCCTGTCGAGTATACGACATCCCAGTTCCCGTTCAATATTCCTTATCTGGGATGGAGAAAGCTCATCATCGAAAACAGCAATATCAATATCATTCTCTTTTACATAGAGAGCAAGTTCAGTTATCTTGCCTGAACCCACAAAGGTCCGGGGATTACGAAAATCGAGCTTCTGGATAAACCGTTTTACGGGAACAGCACCTGCTGTCTCAGCTAGAAAAGAAAGTTCTCCAAGAAAATCATCCACTTCACGTTCATCCTGTCCCGGATATGAGATTCCGACTAGGATTGCCCTTTCCACAGGTTTTCCGGTTTCTATCATTTAAAATAAGGCACAAGGCGTAATACATAAGACGCAGGGACGTAAAGGCACAAAGGCTTAACGGTGTAAAGGCACAGAGGCGTAAAGGTCAGATGGAGAAATCCCTGCTCGCTACTCATTTCTCACTTCTCACTACTTACTTTTAACTACTCACTACTCACAAAATAAATCTCCTGTCGTTGTAAATTGCACCCCGTATTGCCTTCTTAAGCGATTCAGTACAACGAATCACCATATCTATATCAGCCGGGAAAGGGACAACAGAAGTTTTTGTTCTTTCCAGCTGTTCAGCATTAAGTGCTCCAGTGTCACCCAGGGCTCTTGACGATATGTTTTCGAAAGTTGACCGGGCCCCGATAGGATCTTTTTTCAGCACCTTGTCGGGATTAGCCTGAATGAGTTCCACATCACCGTCTATACGGCATGCTTTTGTCTGAATTGTCTCTACGAGGGCACATTGCAGAGTTTTGTATTTCTTCTGTTTTATATCATTCCCCAGGGAGTCCTTCATGACGTTTCCTTTTTTGTCGAGAACGTACGTAAAGCCATCTTCAACATCTCTCTTGATGACAGAATCCCTCTCAATAGAGTTATCCGGACTGACAGCCACATTTTTAATAGTCACATTAATGAAATAATCATATTCGGTATTGCCATTCAGGTTTTCCGTATAGAACTCAACCCAGTCGGAGTTAAGGCTTGGAAAATCGAGAGCAAGCAGATCGTGCTGAAAATCTTCAGGGAATTTGATAAGTGATTTATTGTCAATTGAGACAAAGACCCTGCTCATACCTTTATATTTGGCTTCCTGAATCATGTTGTCGATACCTTCGTAATCGCCTACATAGTTCTTTGCCCTTACGAATTCCGCATATGCCTGCCTGTAGGAATCTTTAAGTCCGCTTTTCATCAGTTCATTGCCGTGAGCATAATAATAATCAGCAGCCTTCCTTTTGGCATTAACCATTTCAGGCATATAATCCACGTAGGGAAAATCGACCGATCTGCCATTTTCATTGAGCGGTGTCACAGTCTTAACGAGTGCCTGCCTGTCGCTGAGCCTTTTATAAACAAGGTATATCTCATCCCAGTTACCTGGTTTGTTTTCCATTTTCAGGAAACGTACTCTTTCGTTATCCCGGTCATTAGCCACCTGGTACGAGCGTGACAGAATATCTATTTGTTTTGTATCGCCCGCGTCTTTGCGCAGCTGCTTAACAGCCTTAGCAATTGCAGCATCATAGTTACCCCGCTGTAGTTGCTTTTTTGAAGATCCGCAGCCACCAAGCAGTAAGGTTAAAATGAAAAAAAAGGGTACAACTCTTCTCATAGGTTTTAAATATTGATTGTTAAATAACTTCCCCGGTTTGCGGGTCAATAAACAAGGAGTTTTTCCATCCATGCCTGTATTACAATACTTTGACTGATAATATGCCGATAAAGGTAATAAAAACAAAGAAAAAACAAATTTTCATGGTTAATGTGATTGAGAAGCGGATCAGAAGGAGAAATTGAGCTTTATTGAATACCGTACTCTTACCGGATGGCCGCGCTGCAATCCGGGTGTCCAGCGCGGAGATGATTCAATAACTTTAACCGCCTCATTATCTATCAGCGGATCCACACCCTTAACCACTGTTACATGCGATACCGAACCATCCTTTTCCACGATGAAAGTAAGATATACAGAGCCCTTGATCTTTTTTATAATGGCCTCCTGCGGATAGATGGTTCTCATCTGTATCCACTGCCTGAACTTATTTATACCCCCTCCCCTGAATGAAGGCATTACTTCCACGAAAAAGAAGGGCTGGTCGGATCCTTCACCTCCTTCACCGGGAATTATATTATCGCCTGCTCCACTTCCGGGTACTTCTTTTATATCGACATCCGTTTGCTCCAGGGCCTCGTCTGCTGTAGGAAGCAATTTCTCAATAGGTTTTATGCTATCGACTATCTCAGGAGCAACATACTTTACAATATCCTGGGGTTTTTTGGCACCCGGGGGCGGAGGTGCCGGTGGTACATATACCTGGTCGGCAGGAGGTTCAAAGTGATCCATATTCACAGATACATAACGACCGCCCCCACCCAGTACCAAATCGTTATGCCTGCTTATTACAAAAGGAATAACAACAAGAGCACTGACAATCAGGGAAGCTATTATTACCGACCCGAAAACAACTGCATTATATTTCTTCCTGAGCTGATACGCGCCATAGTCCTTGTTCCGCTTCTCAAAAAGCAGATCATCAAAATCAAGAACATGTCTTAGATTGTCAAACATACTTACGATGAATTATTCCTGCTTAAAAATCACTTGTTGTAAAAGTGAATTAAAAGAAGAACCTGCCCAAAATAATTTACCCATATCCTTATAAACAACAGCCGGAATATAATACCGCCGCTGTAATGTTTCACCTGTCGTGTTACAGAACAGCAAAATTACTAAATAGTGTATTTATGCCAAAACAAATAATATACCGTTTTATGAGTGTTTTATTGTTTTCATTTTTTTCGTACATTTGGCATCTCTTTTATGGGGGTTTAGCTCAGTTGGCTAGAGCGTGTGACTGGCAGTCACAAGGTCAGGGGTTCGATTCCCCTAATCTCCACCTCCGCCCTCCCTCGCTAAAGCGACGGAGGGCTATTTCCACATTGCTGCTTCACAATAAAGGCCGGGACAAATCACCATTAATTACAGAGGAACAGAATTATACTACGGAGCTTCCAAAACCGGTACTGACAAACACCCATAATATGAAATGATGAATATGAGCCTTAACGGCTCAAAGGATTTTATTCAGTAATCATCAACCGGATGAAACAGAAAATACAGCTTCAGGTTAAACCTTCAAAACAAATCCTTTATTTTGTTTAATTGTTCCTTTTTTCATGGCATCCAGAAATGACGATCGCAGCTTTTCACTCATCAGAGCCCTTTTCACCGGGGAGAGTTTAAGAAATCCACCTACTACTCCTTTCATCATCTTCTGGGTTATTTTTTCCGGATTTCCAAAAATCTGATGTTGAAGAGTGCCGCGCTCAAGGCATTGTAAAATGATTCTCTCAAAAGTTGTATCCGGATGAATAACTCTCTCTTTCCGTTTGACTAATTTAAGAGAACCTGTTTTTATACACTGCAAGGAACATACTCCGCACCCGATGCAAATCCCTGTATTTATTTTCGCTATTTTCCTTTTACCTGTCCCATCTTCTCCTGCTGGAATCATTTCGATAGCATTTACCGGACAAGCTTTCGCACATTTACTACACCCGTCACAAGTATCATTATTGACACCTGCAATAAAACTGGAAGTAACAACTGCGTTCGGATAGCCAAACCTGGTAAGACCAAGCAGTACATTGCAGCAACAGCCACAGCACTGGCATAAAAAGGAAACATTATTCTTAACATTATCACAACTAAACACCAGTCCCATTTCCCTTGATCTTGCAATACTTTCGAGAACCTGGCTCCTTGTTGCAGCTTTTGCAAAGTTGTGCTTTACCATATAATCTGTCGACTTTCCGAATGTTATACAGGTATCCAGCGGTACTTCACATTTCTTTTCTCCTGAATGCAGCTTCTCATGACGGCAGGAACATAAACCAACAGCAAACTTCTGGTTTGATTCGACTAATGCCGTAGCCTTTTCATAATCCAGTACTTCAGTATAATCTGTTTCAAGTATTGTGCCTTCGTGAGGCAAGGTTCTGAGAGGCGATATCTGCTGGCCTGATCCAAAATTGACCTTAACAGATTTTTCATCGTTCATATATTCAGAAAAGAGTTTTGCCAGTTTTTTTGAATCGACATCAGGGCCTGTCCTCATCATAGTAAACTCAAAAATGCCTACAAACATAGGTGAGGGCATATAAAAATATCTGTCTCCTATCCATAAATCCATTACAAGCCCTTTATTACACAGGCTATCCAGGATGGAACTTAATTTGCTTTTTTCAATTCCTGCAGATCTGGCTATTTCATCTGAAGGAGACAGAGAATATGGCATACCTGCAACCAGTTGAGCTTCTTCAGGGGAATATAACTCCTTCAGTATATTATAAAGTGTCTTATTTTTATTGACCCTTACAGAAAGATTATCAAGTTTATCCCCAAGGCTTTTGTAAATATCTTTTCCGACTAAATGTCCCATATCATTTAAATATTTGTTACACTCAGGATATTAAAAGAAATATTTAGCTATAACGCTCATCATAAACATTATAAATCAACTTATTATGTAAATTTACATTTACAATTACCCTTTGTCAAATTTATTATAAAGGGAAGATCCCAAACCGGGATTCCAAAGAAGAAAGGACAGTCTGGTCCCCGTGGATTATTGGTGGTCATCCAGTGGTCATCAATTACCAAGAATAAAGTCCGAAGTCACAATGACTTTAAATGACCGACGAAAGCCCAATGATAATGGATTATACAAATACTCACCCCGGCACCTAGAGATACTCCACAATTTCGTCAAGCGACTTTCTTTCCCTTCTGGCAGGTTTTTGATATCCATCCTCAGGAAAGCCCAGTGGTGTAATGGAATAGACAATATGGTTATCATCCAGCCCGAGTACCTCTCCCAGTATCTTAGGATCAAAGGCTGCTATCCAGCAGGTTCCTACGCCTTCATCTGTTGCTGCCAGTATTATATGTGTCATGGCAATTGCCAGGTCAGTTTCAAGTGAATTATAACCGTCATATCTGCGTACCCAGGCATGATCCTTTTCGCCGGCAATAACCAGGATAAGCGGAGCATTTGCAAACCATTCCCTCTTATAACATTTATGTATCTTTTCCAGCATCACAGGTGAAGATATAACAAGAAATCTCCAGGGCTGCAAGTTGTTTGCAGATGGTGCCACCCGACCTGCATCCAGTATCCTTGTAAGAGTATCATGGGGTACCGGTTTAGACGGATCATAATTGCGTACACTTTCGCGAAGCCTTATTAATTCTGAATATTCCATTTGGTATGTTTTTGTTTTTATCTGACCAAATTTAATGATTTTGAAATGAAATAAAGGTCCTGTTTCAGCCCCTGTAAATGCAACTGACCAATATTTTTTATATAAAAATTCCCTTTAGTATTTACAATTCCTTGCAATAATCATTTTACATTTAATTATGCAATAAATTAAATATGTTAGAGGAAATATATAAATAACCAATTAATCAACTGTTCCCGGGAGCTTGTTCAGGCTAAGGTAATCAGTAGTCAAAAATTAAACTGTTATTTTTGTTCATGTTTTATAAAGTTTTCAGTCCCCCTCCATTCTTAAAACCCTTCATTCATTCGATTCAGGTTATGGAAGTAAGCAAATCGGTAAATTCCGGCGGGCACAAGATAGTGCCTTATGGCTTTGCCGGTCTTATAATGCATTATAAGGATCCCTGTCTTCAAACAGACAGGGTAAACGGCACAAGGCTGCTCCCCAGGATATTTATTGCCGGACTTACCGATCAGCCGGTTATAATTGAAGGGCTTGGTAATATAGGCACCATAGCAGTTAATTTTTATCCTTCTGGACTTTACCACTTTCTTAAAACTCCCTCACATGAGCTTATAAATGTAAGCGTTGATGCATGTCATCTGCTGGGGCCGGGAACAGAACGTCTCATTGATGATATACAGTCTATTACAGATATTATAAACAAGGTAAAAAGGGTAAATCATTTCCTTGTGGAGAGATTTACATATTCAGTTATCAGGAGGAATATGCAGATTGAATATGCTCAAAAAAAAATTATAAGCAGCGGTGGTGATGTTAACATAACTGACCTGGCTGCTAGTGCCGGGATAAGTTTATCATCCCTTGAACGAAATTTCAGGAAACAGACTGGCTTCACTCCAAAATATTATGCCAAAATAATGAGGTTCAACCACGTTTTCCGCTTATTACAGTCAGGCAAAAGTACCTCATGGCAGGACATTGTTTATGAATGCGGGTATTACGACCAGGCTCACCTGATAAGGGAGTTTTCCACTTTTACAGGAGAGACTCCGGGTGAGTTCTTTTCAAACACTCATTTATCTGTTAGTTTTTATTCCGGGAAACATGCCAATCTTTAAATAGTCTGAATAAGTAAATGCCGATTTTTTACAATTTTCGGTTTTACTGTCTTCTTATCTTGCGGACCTTTCATTGTTTAACCTAATCATTTCACTATGATGTTAATAAAACGTATAACTTTTTTAGCATTTATCCTTCTTGCTCTTATTGGCTGCGAGGATCAGACAAAGAATAACACGAGCGGACTTGAAGCGTGTTTCACGACATCGCCTGATGTTCTGTATGCCGGGACAAGTGTATCGTTCAGTTCATCATGTTCCAAAGCAGCCCAGTCTTA
>Ga0102950_1000460_pt1 | contig 11487 bp, 8 predicted proteins | sample SalPon2A_B_D2_MG_FD_78505 | JGI IMG/M metagenome (GOLD analysis project Ga0102950, IMG submission 78505) | Soil microbial communities from South San Francisco under conditions of wetland restoration - Salt Pond MetaG R2A_B_D2_MG | ecosystem: Environmental > Terrestrial > Soil > Wetlands | place...
ATGACGTCGTCGACGTAGCCCCGGGCCGCGGCAATGTACGGGTGTGCGAAGCGTTCCCGGTACTCCTGTTCGCGCTCGGCGGTGGCTGCGGCCGGGTCGTCGGCGCCGGCGATCTCCCTGCGGAACAGGATCTCGACGGCGCCCTTCGGGCCCATCACGGCGATCTCCGCCTGTGGCCAGGCCAGGTTCACGTCGCCTCGGATGTGCTTGGAGTTCATGACGTCGTACGCGCCGCCGTACGCCTTGCGCGTGATGACGGTGATGCGGGGCACCGTGGCCTCGCTGAACGCGAACAGCAGCTTGGCGCCGTGGCGGATGATGCCGCCGTGCTCCTGGCCCACGCCGGGCAGGAACCCGGGCACGTCCTCCAGCACCACGAGCGGGATGTTGAAGGCATCGCAGAAGCGCACGAAGCGCGCGCCCTTCACGGAGCTGTTGATGTCCAGCACGCCGGCCAGCACCGCCGGCTGGTTGGCGATGATGCCCACGGCGTGCCCGCCCAGGTGCGCGAAGCCCACCACGATGTTGGTGGCGAAGCCGGCGTGGACCTCGTAGAAGTCGCCGTCATCGACGATACGAAGGATGATCTCCTTGATGTCGTAAGGCCGGGCGGGGTCGTCCGGCACGATGTCCAGCAGCTCCTCGTCCTGGCGGTCCGACGGGTCCTGGGTGGCCCGCTCGGGCGGGTCCTCGGTGTTGTTCTGTGGGATGTAGCGGAACAGCTGGCGGATGGCGGTCAGGCACTCCAGCTCCGTGTCGTACGCGAAATGGGCCACGCCCGAGACGGTGGCGTGCACGTCCGCGCCGCCCAGGCCCTCCATGTCGATGTCCTCGTGGGTGACCGTCTTCACCACGTTGGGGCCGGTCACGAACATGTAGCTGGTGCCGCGCACCATGTAGACGAAGTCGGTGATGGCGGGCGAATAGACCGCGCCGCCGGCGCACGGCCCCAGGATGGCGCTGATCTGCGGCACCACGCCGGACGCCAGCGTGTTGCGCAGGAAGATGTCGGCGTACCCGCCCAGGCTGACCACGCCCTCCTGGATGCGTGCGCCGCCCGAGTCGTTGAGCCCGATGAGCGGCGCGCCGCTCGCCATGGCCATCTCCTGCAGCTTCACGATCTTCTCGGCGTGCGCCTCCGACAGCGAGCCACCGAACACCGTGAAGTCCTGGCTGAACACGTAGACGAGGCGGCCCTCGATGGTGCCGTAGCCGGCCACCACGCCGTCGCCCAGGAACTTCTGGTTCTCGATGCCGAAGCCCTCGGCCCGATGCGTGACGAAGCGGTCCAGCTCCTGGAAGCTGCCATCATCCAGCAGCAGGTCCACCCGCTCGCGCGCCGACAGCTTGCCGCGCTCGTGCTGGGCGTTCAGCCGCTCTTCGCCGCCGCCCTGCTCCGCCTGGCGGCGCATCTCCTCCAGGCGCTTCAGCCCGTCACGCATGCTCATGGGCGCAACCTCCGGTGCGGCGGAGGCATGGTGTCCGCCCCCAGCGTGTCCACCGGCGGCTTCGGCGGGATGGCGATGGGCATCCGGTACTCGTCCGGGCGCGGTGCGGGCACCACCCGCCCCGCCTGGATCATGACCAGGAAAGGCGAGCGGACGATGTCCGGCGCATAGACCGAGAACACGCCCGTAGCGCCGCGGACGCCCACCATGAGGGACATGCGGCGGGCCACCCGTGTGGGCGTCGGGTCCCAGGTGGGCATGGACGCCAGCAGCAGGTGCGCCGCGTCGTAGCCCAGGGCGGGCAGCGGGTTGCCCAGCGTCTTGCGGTACTGGGCTTCGTACCGATCCACGAAGTCCGAGCTGACACCCCGTTCGGCTTCGCCCGCGTTCAGCGTCGCCACCGCCAGCACCCCGTCGAGCGCCCGCTGGTCCACCTGCCGGAGCACGTCCGGGCTGGTCCACGAGGCATCGCCGAAGACCTGCACGCCGGCGGAATCCAGGCCGTAGTACTCGACCTGCGGCGCGATCTGGCGCACGTCTCCGGGCGGCGCCGGCACGTAGAGCGCCCACGGCCCCATGGTGTACTCCAGGGTGTCGCCGTGGGTCGCCGGCGGCGGCATGTAGAACGACGGATAGGCCGGCGGCATGGTGTCCAGCGGCGCCGGGTGCGTCTGCGGGCCGGAGTCCACGTGCACGATGAACGGCTGCGTGGTGTCCACGACGGGCGAAGTGGCCATCATGGCCGTGCGCAGCGGGCCGGCGAACGTGGTCGTGCCGGAGTCGTACGGGGCGGTGGCCACCACGTCTCCGCCCCGCGACCGGAACGCGTCGGCGAACGCCTGCGCCTTGCGCACGTAGAGGTCGTCGCCATGCGGATACACGACGGCGGCCTTGTCGAACCCCAGGTCGTAGGCGTAGGACGCCAGGTCCGTCGCGCCTCGCGTGTCTCCGCCGTTCAGCGCGTAGATGTTGCGGTAGCCCGACGGCGCGCGCGTGGCGGTGGGACTGATGACGACCAGGTCCGGGTCCAGGCGGGTCTGTGCCGCCATGTACAGGCCCTGATCCAGCAGCGGCCCGATGATGCCCACCACGCCCCGCTGCTCCAGCTCGCGCGTCAGGTCGCCGTCCAGGTACGGCCTGGTGGAATCGTCCAGCACCACGAGCTGTACCTGTTGCCCGATGCGCTCCTGGTGCTCCTGCACGGCCAGTTGGATGCCCTCCAGCACCCAGTCCCCGTACCGCTTGAGCGACCCGCTGCGCGGCAGGATCACCCCCAGCACGGCCGGGGAAGCCTGCGCCGGGGCCGCCGAGTCCCGGGCCGCGAACATCAGGCGGTAGGCCTGCCGCGCCGCCGGCTCCGACTCGTCCAGCCGCGACGCGTAGTCCTCCGCGTACCGCCCCGCCGCCCGCCAGTCCCGCTGGGCGTATGCGGCCTGCGCCGCCACCCAGAGCGCCGGCGTCTCCGACGGCGTGCCGGCATAGTCGTTCAGCACCCGCTCCGCCAGCGCACGCGCGCTGTCCGGTTCCGCGATCTCCAGTGCCTTCTGCGCACGCCGCAGCAGGTCCGCCGCCGCGTCCAGCCGCGTCGGCGCCGCCGCTTCGGGCGGCCCGCTCGGCTGCGGGCCCGCCGGCGGACGCTCACCCACCCGGCAGGCCAACGACAGACTCACCATCAGCAGTGTCGCAATCGGCACGGCGCGCCTTCCGTACGTCACAGTTTCCCACCCCCTTTCCCGCGCGAGGGATCAGCGCAACATAGGCGTCGTCCCTACACAATAAAAGGAGGCGGGCCCACGCCTGGAGCCCGCCCCCGGAATCCTGCAGACGCGGTCGGGGCTACGCTTCGTCCTTCGCCCCGGGCTCGTCTTCGGCTTCGTCTTCGCTCCCGGCAGTGTCGCCGGCGCTGGCTTCCACCTTCGTCTCGGCTTCGGCGTTCGTTTCGGAATCCGCGTCGGCTTCCGGCTCGTCTTCGGCCTCCGCCTGCTCGGCGTCCGCCTGCGCGTCCGGTTCCCCGGCCTCCGCCTCTACGGCGTCCGCCTCGGCCTCGGCCTCACCCCCGGCATCGGCTTCGGCCTCCGCCCCTACCTCCGATTCCGGCTCGCCCGCTTCGGCTTCCGCTTCGGCTTCCGCTTCGGCCTCCGCCTCCGGCTCGACCGCTGGCTCCTCGGGAACGGGAGGCTCGTGGATCTCGGTGATGGCGAGGACGATGCGCCGGTTCACGGCGTCGGACTCCAGCACGCGCAGCTCCAGCTCCTGGCCCTCGGACAGGTGGTCGGACGGGTGCTGGATGTTCTCGATGGGGATCTGGCTGATGGGCACGAAGCCCTCCACGTCGCCGCCCAGGTCCACCACCACGCCGTCGTCCAGCGTGCGGGCCACCGCGCCGTGCGTCTCGACGCCCGGCGCGTACTGCTCCACGAGCTGGTACCACGGGTCGTCGCTCATCTGCTTGAGGCCCAACGAGATGCGCTTGTTCTCCGCATCCACGCCCAGCACCATCACCTCCACCTGCTCGCCCTTCTTGAGCACCTCGGAGGGGTGCTGGATCCGCTTGGTCCAGCTCATGTCGGAGATGTGGATGAGGCCGTCGATGCCGGGCTCGATTTCCACGAACGCGCCGAACGACGTCAGGTTGCGCACCGTGCCTTCGACCTTGGTGCCCACCGGGTACTTGACCGGCAGGGCCAGCCACGGATCCTCCTCGATCTGCTTCATGCCGAGGGAGATCTTCTCCTCGTCCCGGTCCACCTTCAGCACCACGGCCTCGATCTCGTCGCCGATGGAGACCACCTGGGAGGGGTGCTTGACGTTGCGCGTCCAGCTCATCTCGCTGACGTGCACCAGGCCCTCGACGCCCTTCTCCAGCTCCACGAACGCGCCGTAGTTGGTGATGGACACCACGCGGCCACGGATGCGAGAGCCGACCGGGTACTTCCGCTCCACGTCCTTCCACGGATGCGGCAGCAGCTGCTTGAGCCCCAGCGAGATACGCTCGCGGTCCCAATCGATGTCCAGCACCTTCACGTCCATGCGGTCGCCGATGTTCACGATCTCCGACGGGTGACCCACACGGCCCCAGCTCATGTCCGTGATGTGCAGCAGCCCGTCCAGCCCGCCCAAATCGATGAACGCGCCGAAATCCGTCACGTTCTTCACCACGCCCTCGCGCACCTGGCCCACCAGCAACTCCTTGACCAGGTGCTCCTTCTTCAGCTCCCGCTCCTGCTCCAGGATCACCCGGCGGCTCACCACGATGTTGCGGCGTCGCTTGTTCAGCTTGATGATCTTGAACTCGTACTGGTTGCCCAGCAGGTCCTCCACGTTGGGCACGCGCCGCAGCGCGATCTGCGAGCCCGGCAGGAACGCGTCCACGCCCATCAGGTCCACCGTCACGCCGCCCTTGATCTTGTGGACCAGCGTGCCCGGCACCTTGTCGTCGTTCTCGTAGGCCGTCTTGATCTTCTCCCACACGCGCAGGAAGTCGGCCTTCTTCTTCGACAGCACGACGACGCCTTCGTCGTCTTCCAGGCTCTCCAGGAAGACGTCCACCTCGTCACCCGGCTGCAGCTCCTCCGGGTTCTTGAACTCGTCGCGCGGGACCGAGCCTTCGCTCTTGAAGCCCACGTCCAGGATGACCGCCGTATCCGTCAGGCGCAGCACGTGCGCCTTCACGATTTCACCCTCCTCGATCTCCTTGAGGGTGTCCTCGTACATGCCGAGCATCTGCTCGTACTCGTCCAGCGAGTACTCGTCCTCGTCGAACAGGTCGACGCGGATGCCGACCTCCTTCGCGCGACGCTCGATCTGCGCTTCCGTCAGTTCCTGGCCCGGCGCGACGGGATCCGTCGCATCGTCAGGCGTCTGCACCACGGGGTGCTCCTGTTCGTCCACACCCGTGGTGGGATTCAGTGTATCCGTGGCTGCGTCTTCGGTCTCGACGGCGGTCTGCTTCACGTCCACCGTCTCGTTGGGTGTCTCGTTCTGGGCCATGCGATGGGCTGTCTCCGCTGGTCGGGCCGTGGCCGGTCCGCCAGGTTGAATGACCGTTACAAAAGGAGGGCGCCCCGTGCGCCCCCGAGGCTCGCGCGCGATCCGGCGCGAGACAGACGATAAAGGTATCCGCCGTGCGAAGGACCGTCAAGGCGCGGGCGCGTTCGCGCCGCGCGAGCGGCCGAGCGTTTCGATCATGCCCACCTGCTCATCGAACGTGAGCGCGGTGGTGTCGACGACGATGGCATCGTCGGCCTTCCTGAGGGGTGCGGCTTCCCGCTCGGAGTCGATGCGGTCACGCGCCAGGAGCCGGCGCGTTTCGGCGCGCACCTGGTGGGTGTCCGGGTCGGGGTTGCCCATCTCGGCGAGGCGCCGGCGCGCGCGGGTCTCGGGGTCGGCGATGAGGAAGACCTTGAGTCGGGCGTCGGGGAAGACGACGGTGCCCATGTCGCGGCCATCGGCCACCACGTCGCAGTCGGCGGCGGCGCGCAAGCGGCTCAGCAGCCAGTGCCGGACGGCGGGCACGCGGGCCATCTCGGACACGTGGGCGTTGACCTCGGGCGAGCGGATCTGCTGGTCGACGTCCTGGTCGTGGATGCGCATGACGAAGCGGTCGCCGTCGTCGCGGGCGCCGACGCCGAGCGCGTCGAGCCGTTCGCGTCCCAGGTCCTGCCATTGCTCGGGGGGCGGGCCGGCGCGCAGGGCGGCCAGGGTGAGGGTGCGGTAGAAGGCGCCGGAATCCAGGTGGCGGAAGCCGAGCCGCTCGGCCACGGCGCGGGCGGTGGAGCTCTTGCCGGACCCGGCGGGCCCGTCGATGGCGATGATCATGGGTTCACCCGGTGTGCGGCCTGCTGCAGCTCGGCCCAGAAGCGGGGAAAGCTGATGGACACGACGTCGGCGTCGTCGATGCGGATGTCGTTGCCCGGCAGCGCCGCCAGCACGCCGAAGGCCATGGCGATGCGGTGGTCGCCGTGGCAACGCACGGTGCCGCGGACGGGCGCATCCGTGCCCACGACGACCAGCTCGTCGCCCTCGTCGTGCGCATCCACGCCCAGGGCCCGCAGGTTGCCCGCCAGGGCCGCCAACCGGTCCGACTCCTTGACGCGCAGCTCGCCGGCGCCGCGGATGTGCGTGGTGCCCTGCGCGCGCGCCGCCAGCACGGCCAGCGCGGGGACCTCGTCGATGAGCGCGGGGATCTCGCCGCCGTCCACATCGGTGGCCGTCAGCGGCGCGGGGTACACGACGACGTCGCCCGCAGGCTCGCCCGCGTGCGTGGCCGACTCCACCTCGACGCGTGCGCCCATCCGCTCCAGCACGGCCAGCAGTCCGGTGCGCGTGGGGTTCAGCCCCACGCCGTTGATGCGCAGCGGCTCCCGGGCCAGCAGGCCGAGGGCGATGAAGTAGGCGGCGGACGAGAAATCTCCGGGCACGTCCAGGTCCAGGGGCTCGAGCTGCTGCGTGGGCGTGATCTCGGCGAACGGCAGCCCGCGCTCCACGCCCACCGCCACCGGGGCGCCCATGGCGCGCAGCAGCCGCTCCGTGTGGTCGCGTGAGAGTGCGGGCTCGCGCACGCTCACGGCCACCCCGCCGGTGAGCCCGGCCAGCAGCAGGGCGCTCTTCACCTGCGCGCTGGCCCGGGCGCTGGTGTGGTGCAGCGGGCGCAGCGCGCCGCCGGTCATCCGCACCGGCAGCCGGTCGGGCGCCCCCAGCTCCTCCACGCTGGCGCCCATGCGGCCCAGCGGCTCCGTGACACGCCGCATGGGGCGGCGGCGCAGCGACGCATCGCCCGTGAGCGTGGCCGGGAACGCCTGCCCGGCCAGCACGCCCAGCAACAGGCGGGCGGTGGTGCCGCTGTTGCCGCAGTCGATGGGCGCATCGCACGGCCGCAGGCCGTGCAGGCCCCCGCCCCGGATGCGCACCTCCGCTTCCGCCAGCGCCGGCACGGCCACGCCCAGGGCGCGCAGCGCGGACGCGGTGGACGCGGGGTCGGCGCCGTCCAGCAGGCCACGCAGCCGGCTTTCGCCGCTCGCCAGCGCGGCGAACAAGAGGGCGCGGTGGCTGATGGACTTGTCGCCGGGCACGCGCACGGACCAGGCTTCGTCGCCGACGGGGCGCCCTGGCGTCATTCGTCGTCGTCCCGGTACGGCACGTCGACCTCCATGCCGTCGAACGCCACCACGGCGGAGCGGAAGACGCGCCGGGCCTCCCGTTCCAGCACGTACGGGTCGTCAGCGTAGCGGGGGGACACGTGCGTCATGACCAGGCGACGCACGCCGGCTTCCCTGGCCACGTCCGCGGCTTCCCGCGCCGTCGAATGGCCCGTCTCGCGAGCGCGCTCCGCTTCCTCCTCCGCGAACGTCGCATCGTGGATGAGCAGGTCCGCGTCCCGCGCCAGCTTCACCGTCTCCTCCGAGGGCCGCGTGTCGCCCGTGTACACCACGCGCCGGCCCGGACGCGCCGGACCCACCACGTCCTCCGGCGTGATGGTGCGCCCGCCCACCTCCACCGCCTCCCCCCGGTGCAGCCGCCCGAACAGCGGTCCCTCCGGCACGCCCAGCTCCCGGGCGCGGTCCGGGTGGAACCGGCCCAGGCGCTCATGCTCCACCAGCGCGAAGCCCAGCGACGGGCCGCCGTGCGCGGTGCGGAACGCCACGACGTCGTAGTCGTCGCGCTTCACCTTCTGGCCGCCACGGAGGGCGTGAATGGAGACATCGAACGGCACGCGCTCCACGCCCAGGTGCACCGCGGACTCCAGGATCGCCTCGGTGCCCCGGGGCGTCCACAGCCGCATGGCCGCGTCACGGCCCTGCAGCCCCATGGTGCGCAGCAGGCCGATCACGCCCAGGAAGTGGTCCGCATGCATGTGCGTGAAGAAGATGTCCGACAGGGCGAAGCCGGTGCCGAAACGCATCATCTGGCGCTGCGTGCCTTCCCCGCAATCGAACATCAGCGACTCGCCCATGCGCTGCACCACGAGCGAGCTGACGTTTCGCCCCACCGTGGGCCGGCTGGCGGCCGTGCCCAGAAACGTGATCCGGATCATGTACGCTGCACACCCCTCCGCTTCGGCATCACCCACGTCAGTGCCAGCACCGCATACAGAACGCGCGTCCACGGCAACGCCGCGGGCGCGACGAGCAGAAACGCCCAGAGCAGGGCCACCACCGCGGCCCGATCCCGGGCACGGCGCGCCGCATCGGCCTCGGCCTGGGCGTCGCGCATGCCCGTCAGGTCTCCGCGGCGCGCCCGCGCGCGGGCGATCTCGGACGCCCACACGGCATCCGACACCCGGCGTGCCAGTCGCAGCAGCGAGCGCAACAGCCGCCAGATCACGGCGACGACGCCGACGACCGCGAGCCCCATCAGAACCCAATGCACGCACGAAGCTACCCACCGGCCCGGTACCCGAGCAACCCGAACGGGCGGCGTGGCATCCATTCAATGGACCCCGGGCACGCACGGACGTTGCCGCGGCCCGCACGTGAAACCCATTCAGGGAATGGCATCATGTCGAACCACACTCCGACCGCCGGCCACCGGCAGCGCGCACCGCTGTGGCTGTTTATCGCCCTTTCGGCGCTGGTCGTTCCGGCGCTGCTGGCCGCCCAGGAGCCCGCACGCACCGACAGCAGCCACTGCATCTGCTGGAACCAGAACCCCACGAACCTCGCCCGCATGTCCACGCTCTCCGCCCCCGGGCGCCACGCCATGATCGGCGTCACCATCGCCCCGGACTCCGGCCGCGGCGTGCACGTCGAGGACGTGACCGCCGGCGGCCCCGCGGCGCGCGCCGGCTTGAAAGCCGGCGACGTCATCACCCGCATCGATGACGTGGACCTGGGCGCGATGACTGGATCGAAGGCCCAGGACGCACTCATCGCGCACCTGCGCGACGTGCAGCCCGGCGACACCGTGGCCGTCACGGTCCGGCGGACTGGCAAGACGCAGCGTGCAAAGATCGTTACCGAAGAAGGCGGCGCCTTCGGCTTCTTCAGTGACCGCGACGGCCGCGCCGCGCGGATCTTCGTGAGCCCGGGCGCCCGCGGCCTCATCACGCCCGGAACCCCGGAGATCCGGGAGTTCGTGCGCACGCGCGTCGCGGGCGCGTTGAGCGGCATCCCCGGCCTCAACGTGGTGGACGTGAACCCCGCGCTGGGCAAGTACTTCGGGACGGACCGGGGCGTGCTCGTGGTGAACGTGGACAGCGACTCGGCGCTGGGTCTCGAACCCGGAGACGTCATCCTCCAGATCGGCGGCCGCACGGTGGAAGACGCCGGACACGCCCTCCAGATCCTGCGCTCATACCGGCCCGATGAGGAGATCCGCATGCAGGTCATGCGGGACAAGCACCGCACGACGGTGACGGGGCACACACGCTGATCGCCGCACGCACGCTGACACCGGAGGGCGCGCCGGCTGGCGGAGGGGGCGTCGGCCGGCTGAGGGCGCGCGCCGGCTGGGGGGCCGCGCCGGCCGGCTGAGGGTCGCGCCGCCGGCTGGGGGCCCGCGGCCGCCGGCTGGGAGCCGCGTCGCCGGCTGGGGCCGCGCCGCCGGCTGGCTGTCGCGCCACCACCGGTGCACGCGCTCCTCGGGGGCGGATTTCCTGGACGCCGGCGGCATCGCCCGTCCAGACGGGGCGCAGGGCCGGCCGGATCGCACGGCGGTCTCCGCGGCCGCCGAAGATCCGGCAATCGGCTCGTTCCCGGCGACGCATGCCGGATCTTCCGCCCATAGCGCGGCGGATCCGTCACGGGCCGCGAGCGAGCGCGAGAGATTGCCGGATCCTCCGCGCACACCGCGGTAGATTCGTCAACGGCGACGAAGAGTGCGCCGGTTGACGAATCCTCGGCACCCTGGCCAACCCAGGCGGGCATCGACCGCCTCGACCGGCCGCCGGAGAACGCCTGCGGCCGTCGAAGAACACACCACTGGCCCAGGCGAGCCTCGACCGCCTCGACCGGCCGCCGAAGAACGCCCGCGGCCGTCGGAAGACGCCCCACCGGCCCGGGCGGGCCGCGCCTTCAGCGGCCGCCGGGAAACGTCCGCACCCGTCGTACGGGCGCGCCTCTTCGGTTGTCCACACCTCCCCGGGGCCGTATCATCCGGGGAGGACCCGAGAGGCGATCCATGAGCGACGTCACGATGATCGAGAACTGCAGCACCGACCTGCCGGAAGATGCCCGCCCGGGCATCTTCGCACCGCCCAATCACATCGCCTGAAGGCGCCGGTCCGTTCCGGCGCCGCGCACCCGGGCGCCCGAGGCGCACCGGGTGGGCTACGCCTTCGACATTTCCGACGACGCTCACCTGCAGGGAGAGAGACATGGCTGAGATATCGGTGCCCGCGGACCGCGTGTTTCCGGTCCTGAAAGACAACATCCTCGTGGACGGCTTCCACATCGTGATCGACCTGGAGAAGTCGCACGGCTCGGTGATCGTGGACGCGCTCGAGGGCAAGGAGTACCTGGACTGCTACGGCTACTTCGCCACGCTGCCCATCGGGCACAACCATCCCAAGATGGCGGACGAGGCCTTCCGCATGTCGCTCATGACCGCCGCCCTGGCCAACCCGGCCAACAGCGACATCTACACGCGCCAGTTCGCCGGCTTCGTGGAGACGTTCCGCGAGATCGCGGTTCCGGTGGATTTCCGCTACCTGTTCTTCGTCGCCGGCGGTGCGCTGGCGGTAGAGAACGCCATGAAGGCGGCGTTCGACTGGAAGCGGCAGAAGAACCGCGCGTCCGGACACGACGAGGGCGGCGACAGGATCCTGCATTTCCAGGACGCGTTCCACGGCCGCAGCGGTTACACGCTGTCCGTCACCAACACGGACCCGACGAAGACGAAAGACTATCCGACGTTCGACTGGCCGCGCATCTCCAGTCCGTACATCGACTTCCCCCTGGACGAGGCGGCGGTCGCGGAAAAGGAAGCGCAGGCCTGCAAGGAGATCGAGGCGGCGTTCGAGAAGGATCCCCACGGCATCGCCGCCATCCTCATCGAGCCCATCCAGGGCGAGGGCGGCGACCACCACTTCCGGCCCGAGTTC
>Ga0102950_1000462_pt1 | contig 11481 bp, 5 predicted proteins | sample SalPon2A_B_D2_MG_FD_78505 | JGI IMG/M metagenome (GOLD analysis project Ga0102950, IMG submission 78505) | Soil microbial communities from South San Francisco under conditions of wetland restoration - Salt Pond MetaG R2A_B_D2_MG | ecosystem: Environmental > Terrestrial > Soil > Wetlands | place...
CATCCGCCGCACTGCCCGGCAAACCGTCTCAACGCTCCAAATAACGGTAAAGAAATTTCCGAGCAACAAAAAAAGCCCGGCGACTGATGTCGGGCGGTCACATACCGAGACCGGCTTCCGGAGCCGGAGAGGCTATCTGATAGTTCGGAAGTAAAGGGCGCGCATGGACTGTTTTCATACACAATTACGGGCGAGACGGAAGATTTGCTTTAAACTTTATACGCGATGCACCTCTTTCAGCTTCAATACAATTCGTGGAAGAGGCAAATTTGTGGAAGGGCAGGACGGCGGCCCAAATAAAGAAGGGACAGATGCCGCAACACCTGTCCCTTCGAGAAGAGATGTCTTATGAAACTACTTCAGAAGAATCATCTTCCGGGAGTCGATCTGATTGCCTGCCTGCAGGCGATACAGATAAACACCGGACGAATTGTCTGAAGCATTCCAGGTGACGGTGTGAGCGCCGGCGGTCATATTCTCGTCGGCAAGCGTCGCCACCTTCTGACCAGCCATGTTGAACACCTCAAGCGTGACATGGGCAGCCTGAGGAATTTCGAAGCTGATCTGGGTAGTCGGGTTGAACGGGTTCGGATAGTTCTGATCCAATCCGAAGCTGTACGGAAGGTCCGCTCCTCCGATCTGGGTAGCCTGATCCGTATTCGGGTTGTCGCTGAATACCGTACCGCTCTCACACACCTTCGTCATGGCATTGGACGCCTGGTCATAGGTGTATCCTGAGTAAGTCACGTTGGTAACCTCGAAGCAGTATTCGAGACCGCAGTTCCTTCTGGTCTGACTCGTCTGGAACGTGACCGAACCATCAGATCCGGTAGCCGCACTGCCGGTTCCACCGGTCGGGCCGGTTGCGGTCACATATACCGTCGCACCTGCAAGCGGCGTACCGCTACCGTCGACAATCGTGATCGTACCGTATCCACGGCAGCGTCTGCGACTCGTTGTCCGCGTGACGACGATACTGCTGACATGCATGCTGTTAGAAGACGGGTTGGTTACCGAAATATAGTTGGTCTTGGTGTTGGTATTCGAACCGTAGGCGTTCGTAGCCGTCAGTGAAACCGTGTAGGTTCCCGCAGATGAGTAGGTATGCGACGGATTCTGGGCCGTTGACGTACCACCATCGCCGAAACTCCAACTCCAACTGGTCGGCGCGTTGCTCGACAGATCGGTGAAACTCACCGCCAGCGGAGCCGTGCCTGAGGTCGGCGAACCGGAGAAGTTCGCTACCGGCGGATTCTGCTGCGGATTCGTTACGGATATATAGTTGGTCTTGGTATTGCTATTCGAGCCGTAAGCATTCGTAGCCGTCAGCGAAACCGTATAGGTCCCTGCCGAAGAGTACGTGTGCGACGGATTCTGAGCGGTCGAGGTACCGCCGTCACCAAAATTCCAGCTCCAGCTGGTCGGACTGTTGGTCGACTGATCGGTAAAGCTCACGTTGAGCGGAGCCGTACCGGAAGTCGGTGAACCGCTGAAGTTGGCTACCGGAGCGCTTCCGCCACCGCTAATCGATTGCAGCGCAGCATCGGCGTTCACTTCGCCGTAGCCGTAATACTGATCCCAGCCCGAGGCGCCGAGATCATCGGCCGTGTTCTGCAGAGCGGCGCGAACCTGCGACGGAGAGAGACTGCCGCCGGCTTTCGCGATAAGCAAAGCAGCCACGCCCGCAACGTGCGGCGAAGCCATCGACGTACCTTCGTAGAAGTAATATCCGAATGAACTATAGTTCGGAGCGGCGAACGTGTTTTGCAGGATACCATCGCCGTAGCCATCGCCATTCTGATCGACGGTCACATCGCCACCGGGGGCGCAGATGTCGATAGTCGAACCATAACTCGAATACGAAGCAATGGTCCTGTCGTAGCGAACGGCCGAGACGGAAATGCACTGCGAATAAGCTGCCGGGTACTGCGGCGCCGAGGTTCCGGCGTTGCCGGCCGCACAGACGATCGTGACGCCGGCATTATAAGCATTCACGATCGCGCTCTGCAACGTGCTGCTGCCCGACGGACCGCCGAGGCTCATATTGATCACCTTGGCGCCGTGACTGGTCGCCCAGTTGATGCCATCGGCGATATCGGTCAGCGTGCCGTTACCCTGAGAATTGAGCACCTTGACAGGCATAATGCTGCAGTTGTAGGCCACGCCGGCGCAACCGAGATTGTTATTGGTGGTCTGAGCGATGGTACCCGATACGTGCGTGCCGTGGCCCTCATCGTCATTCGGGTGCGAATCGTTGTTCACGAAGTCGTAACCGGCGACGAAGTTGGTTCCGGCAAGATCCGGCGCCTTCGCATAGGAACCGTAGTTCTCGTATGCCACACCGCAGTCGATTACGGCTACCACGACTCCCGACCCGGTCGACTGATCCCAGGCCGCAGGCATGTGGATCTGCGGGAGATCCCACTGGTACGGCGAGTAATACGTGTCGTTCGGAGTCATGAAGGCATGGTAAATGTAGTTCGGCTCGGCGTATTCGACGTTTGGATCCTTGTTAAGGGCCGCAACCATGTCGTCGACCGACTTGCCCGAAGGGACCTGAACCAGCGTGTAGTGGCTGATATCGCTGGACTTGAGGATCGTAAGGCTGTTGGAGGCAGCGGTACTGTTGATTCCCTTGGTATCGATACCCGATTTGAATTTCACGACAACCTGACCGGGGGCGAATTCCGGTCCGTTGTACGCGTTAGCTTTGACGGTTTTGAAATTCGGAGCGGCAAAACTCATGCTTGTCAAGACAAAGAAAGCTACTGCCACTCTAAATGATTTCGTTCCCATTTTGTGCTCCTGAATGTGAGGTTGAATGCTTTAAATCAGAAAAACACACTTAGTCAATTAATGCTGCCAGGACATCCCTCCTTTCCAAGAGCAAAAGAGTATCACGTCAACCGATTGAAAGCGTGCAACCTGCTTAGATTAAGTCAGCCCCCATAAACCAATCTACTGCCACTACACAGCAGGGCTTCAACAAGAGTCACCCTTGACTTTCAACGGACCATCTCCCCCAACCCGTCTTGAATCTTGCAGCACACACCGACATTCCTTGTCGACGATCCGACATCGGAGTGCTGTGGCGCTTATATTTTTCTGTTCTGTTATCTAAAGGGTGCGAGATCCGTTCCGCAGGTCCGCGCGGATCGCGGAGAGAAGGATCTCATCAACCCACTGCCTTTGAAATGATGCCCAAAGCCCGTTAAGGTGCATCCAGTTTACGATACACTCTCCAACAACGGGGTGCAAGTTTTTTTTCGTTCAAAGCTCAGCCGCGTGCAAAATATTTTTCGCCTCGCAGTTCGAATGCGATCGGTGATTTTCACATCACGACATCGGCCAGAGCCAACCGAAAGTTCCAGCTGTCACAAGCGCATAGATGAGTCCGTCGAACATAGACTTGAAAGTCGTTGCCCAGCTTTGCTTATACCAGATGGAGCGCTGACAGAGCGCCAGAGAATACCCCATAAATGCCGAAGCTCCGACAAATCGGAAGACCATCAGATAGGACGTTCCCCAGGCGACAGCGTGACTCGTCAGGTAAGCGGAAAAAACACTCACGACCAGACAGTACACGAACCAGAGAATCAGACTCGGCGCCATGCTCATGATCCCCGGCTCGATAAAGGTCATGACGGCGATCGGACCCTGCTTCATCTTCTCGACGAACTGCGGAGCTTTCATCTCTTTGCCGGACGACGCCCGCGGCATGAAATAGTCTCCCGGTGGGATGTTGAAGGGACGCAGCGCATCCATAACACCGCTTTCATCGGGGATCGATTTGAAATCGTTCTTGTGATACGGAAGCATCATGTGAATGAGCGAACTGACGATGAACACGAATACGGCCGAAAGAAGAATCGGCAACCATAAGGCGGTAAGGAAACCCATGGCTCAAACCTCCTACATCTGTTTGTTGTGCAACAGTCGAATGCGCGGTGTCGGTCGATGGATTCTACCACCGGGATAATAGGCAACGGCGGTCCTCGATGCAACTAAACATTTCTGCCGTTTTCCATCCCTCCGAGAATGTGATAGCTGACCGGCGAAAGTTCGAGAGGATGCGGGGAAAACCGGCTATGGGCGCTCGTTTATGGAATTTGCCGCCTGGAGGCCCGCTGCAACTTCGGGAAGGATCCCCTTCTTGATATAGATTGGACGGACCAGTTTGCGCAGGGCCGGCAATCGATACAGAAAGAGTAACGCCCCGATCACACAGCTTATACCACCCACCATGACGGTCGCCGGCGTTCCGATCCGGCTGCCGAGACTTCCGGCAAGGAGGCTGCCCAGCGGTGCCATGCCGAAAAACGACATCGCGTAAAAGCTCATCACTCTCCCCCGCTTGTCGTCATCGACTATCGTCTGAAGCACCGTGTTACTGGATGCCATCTGCATCATCATGCCCATACCGACAAAGAACAGCAGCGCCATCGAAACCCAAAGCTGACGGGAAAAGGAAAACAGGATCAGTCCGCCGCCGAAAGTGGCCGCGGCGAATGTGATGACCTTTCCCAGGCCGACGACGGTCTTTCGCGAAGCCAGATACAAAGCGCCGACAAGCGCTCCCGTTCCGACCGATCCCATAAGAAAGCCCAGGGTGTTCGGGCCTCCATGGAGAATATCCCTGGCGAATACAGGCATCAGGACGGTGTAGGGCATGCCCATGATGCTCACGAGAGCTAAAAGCAGGAGGATCGCCCGAATCGGGGGAAAGCCGTAAGAGTACTTGAAACCCGTCTTGAGCTGATTGAGAATCTGTCCCCTGGTCTTTCTGATTTCTCTACGTTTCAACCTCATAGCCAACAACGCCATAATGACCGCAAAGAACGTGATCGCATTCAATAGAAAGCAGATTCCCTCCCCCGCCATCCCGATCACGATTCCGGCAATGGTCGGGCCGATCAATCTCGCCCCGTTCACCATAGTAGAGTTAAGCGCGATCGCGTTGCTGAGATCCTCGCGGCGGTCAATCATATCGACAAGCAACGACTGCCGGGAAGGCATATCGAATCCATTGATCAAACCGAGAAGCACACCCAGAACAATTATGTGCCAGACCTGAATGACGTGGGTAAGGGTCAGCACGGCCAGGATCAGCGCCTGAATACAAGCCGAAGTCTGTGTGATAATAAGTATGCGGTGGCGATCCTTCTGATCTACGATCACTCCGGCAAACGGCGCCATTAGAAAAGTGGGAATCTGTGTACTGAATCCGACAATCCCGAGCAGGAAGACCGAATCGGTCAATCGATAGACGAGCCAGGCTTGAGCGATCCGCTGAATCCAGGTCCCGATCAGTGATATCCCCTGCCCTCCGAAATAGAGGCGGTAGTTTCTGGAGCTAAGGGCACGAAGGATAAACGCTAACCCGGAAGTGCCGTTTGAGTTGTTGTCCCTTCCTGATGTGTCCGCCATACCATTCCCATCCAACAGAGATTTAACGTGACGGTAAACATGCAGATTTGCGGAAAGCTTGTCAATTAACTTGATGGCAGCAGCCAGAGAACAGCGACAGATTCGCCGACACTGACTATGCGATACAGCCGACCAGCGACTCCGGATTTGTACTTACCGGCTATTCACAGAGCTTCACGGATACTGGAACCGACACGGCGAACGTCTTTGTGCTGAAAGTCAAACATGACTATCTCACGGGCGATGTGGATAATTCAGGTGACATTGGAGTGTCAGACGTCACCTACTTGACAAGCTTCTTGTTCCAGAATGGCGCCGCACCACCGATCTATGCCGCGGCGGATCAGAACGCTGACGGCACCGTAAACGTCTCCGATCTGCTCTACTTGACGGCTTATCTTTTCAATGGTGGACCGCAGCCGGCCTGGGCGTTGCCTGATTAGAACTGCAAGTAGCCAATAAGGCTGACGATAGATAGCAATGCGGGCGGTGTTCAAAGGCACCGCCCACATGAGTTGATCTATTGATATTAGAGCAAGTCTTACTTCTGAGCCGGAGGTATCGGCGCAGGAACTTCGTTGGCGACCGGTTTGGTACTTTTGAGAAACGCCAGCATATCGGCCAGATCTTCGTCGCTCAGCGCGGCCATATTCTGCCAGGGCATGGGCGGCAGGATCGGTCTTCCGAATCCACGGTGCTTGCCGGTGCGCATCGCACTGATAAACTGTTCGGTAGTCCAGTTGCCTATCCCGGTCTTTGGATCCGAAGTAATATTGGCTGCAAACGAAACTCCCCACGGGCCGGTCCATGCGGTGAAGTTGCCGTTGCAGGCCGCCACCCATCCGTCCATACTCAAGCCGGCCGGTGGATCGGGGACCTTCTCGGAAGCTGGTTGACCGCTTAACAGGAGCGCCGAGTCCTGTACCGGACCCATTTCAGACATCCTCTTGGGAGAGTGACAATCGCCGCAACCACCGAGGGCGACCAGATGTCGGCCCCGTTCAATCTGAGCGGCCTTGTCGGCTTTGGGTGGCTCCGAAGCAGACGCAACAAAATACACCCCTGCATACACCGTTGCCAGTAACAGCAACCCTGCCAATTGGGCTCTGCGTGACATTGATTTTCCTTCCGTCGTAATTGGATCCGGAGCTCGTTGGGGCGCGGCGATGCGACGGCTCCTGATCGGATCGCCCGGTCCTTCGCGGAAAGCTACCCGGTAGACGGCTCAAAGGGAAAGGGTCCGTGGAAGAACGGGCGGAATATAGCGAGACCGACAAACCGAGGCAAGCGAAATCTTAGACTCTATAAGTCTATTATTACACCCTTCAACCGGCTATTCCCCGAAATGATATGCCAGCGTCAGGCGGCCGCTGAACTCGTTGTAGTTGTCGGTCTTATCAGGTGTTCGGGCAAAAGTCGAGAGAAGCTGCAGGCGGCTGCTGATGCGCGGAAGCAGACGATAATCCCCCCGAAGATCGAATCTGATTACCTTTGTCCCGGCCAAGCCGGTATAGCTCGCCCGCGCGTTGACCGAACGCCTTTTGATCAGATCGGTCCAGAGTCCGTTCAAGCCAAGAGTCAGAGTTGTGCTCCATCCCGACTGGCCGCGCTTGGTAGTGATCACACTGGTCGACGGCGTCAAGGTAAAGTCCGACCGGACCTTGCTGGTCAGTCTGAATGTAACCTCGTGCGACTTGAGGTCCGTATCCGACCGCGAAGGGTTCTTCTCGTTGGTTCCCTGAATCGCATAGTCGAACTGAACGGTCTGGACCAGTGGACTGCGATTGGGATTGAATAGCTGGCTGACTCGAAAGAGATAATTTACGTTATCGACCCTTGAAAGCGTGTCCGAGAGATGATTATTCATAGTAATGTAAGCCGAGTTGAGATTCATCGTCCAGGACCGGGTCATTCTCATGCTGAGTCCACCGGTCAGTTGATTTCGAAGGGTGGTCGATGCTTTCTGGCCGATCAGGTTGTTCGATTGGCGGCGGTAATTGAGGCGCAATCTCGCGGACCTCATGCGGTAGCGAAAGCCCAGTCTGGCGGTTCGTCGGTCGGGTATATTTGAGGCTAATCCAAGCGAGACATAACCCGGTCCGATATAATCATACCCTGCCTGCACCCCAAAGGCCCTTCGGTTGAGCTGGACTTCGGTCGTGTAGGCATAGTCTGCGCTGCTGCTCACCCGCGGTGTGAACAGATGGGTGAGCGCATTGGGGACATCCGAGGACTCCAGCACGGCGGAACGGCGGTCCCGCGTGATAGCCGATCCGGAAACTTCAGTCTTAAGCAGCAGTTGATTGTTTGCCGTCGACAGATTGGTCATCGCTGAAACGACGAGGTTCTCCTGCGGTGTTACTGACAGCGGGTTTACAAGGGTGTCACCGGTGGTTGAGTCGATCATCGTTGTCGTATCGAGGGCCGCGGAAGTATCGACAGGGAGATCGGCGAGGCTTGAGACATCATCTTTGATCGTCAGTACGTTTAACGTAAACGATGTTCCGGACTCCCGTCCAATCCCCATCTGAACACCTGAAAGGGTGCGGCGATAGGCGCGATTAGCCGCCGGGTTGCTGACTCTCCTCTGGCTCAAGCCGGAAAGGACGGTCAGTCGCACCTTGCCCGGATGAAGGCTGAATCCGCCGCCCCGAATACGGACTCCATCGAGCGTCAAAGGCGAGAAACTGAGGCTGAAATCACCGAGGTACAGTTCCCCCCAGCGCCATCGCGGACTGAATCCGAAGTTGTTGATGTCCTGACGGGCGCTGCTTCCTTCGGTGGAGAGTTCGAAATCAAATTGTATCTGGGAGCCGTTGCCGAATGTGATGACGGGTCGAAGAAAGAGACGTCCGACACCGTCAGGCCGTCGTTTCTCCCGGCCGGAGATGCTGTTGCGCTCGCCGTAGATCCCTGCCTCACCGCTCACACCGGTTTGACCTCCGGCGGCAACAAGGCTGGCAGGAATTCCCGATGCGAAAGAGACAGCGATCAGGAGAGTGAGCAGTGCTCGCAAGGAGCGTCCGGAAACATATTTACATGGATGATTACCGATCGGTCGGCAGTATCGCGATCGTAAGTCTGCCGTACTATCCATGAATCAGCGCCTCCAGGATATTCTTTATCCCTTCCCGCTGATCTCTTAAACTTACATTGGCATCTATTTCTTTGGAATCCCCGAGCCAGTCCATTTCGAGGTGCATCGCCACACCTTTGCCTTGAATCAGATCGTCGAGCGATGAATTGAACTCTGCCTTTTGGATAGTGATGAGCGGCCTGCCCGTCGATACGTATTCCTGGACCTTTGCAAATGTCTCTCGCAGCCTCTCCAGATTCTGCTTCTGCACTTCCAATTGATCCCAGAGTTTGTCCGCCTGCCCTTTGAGGGCAACCAGGGCCGGATTGTTATCCGGATCGGGAATCGCATTGAACGCCGCAAGTTTGACCGAGTAGTTCGCCTGAGCTTTCGCATGAGCAACGACCTGAACTCGATATGCTGCCAGTCGTGAACGGTAGGCTGCGAGAGCGGACGCCTTCTCGCGGACTTTCCTGGCCGGTATGCTCTTATAGTGACTATAGGCCGCATTCTTGGAGCGACCGGCCGCGGCCATCTTAGCGTAGGCGGCATCGCGGTCGGCTTTGGCAGCATCGACCAAAGGCTTTGCCGACTCTCGTGCCGTCGCAAGTTTCTGCTTCAATACCTCCACGGCCTGCTGCTTTTGCTGGTGAAGTTCTTCGGCCTGCTGATAAGCCGCCAGCGAAGCGTCGATAGTCTCCTTGCCTTTCTCGGCGAACTGGGTAAGTCCGGTCGAGAGTGCCTGCTCCAGCTCGCTGCTGAAGTCAGTCTCCAGTTCGCCGTGGACCTTAAACGATGGGTTGGTCAGGTTGAACCCACCGGAAGCACTAAGCTTGGATTTGTAGAGTCCCTCTATTTCCGTCTCCGATGAGAACGACAGGGTATCGCGAGTCATGGCCAGGTCCACCGACTTCATACTTCCGAGCAGATCGACTTCTCCGTTCATGAGGAAGTGCGTGTCGCCGACTTTCACCTGCAGGTCGACCATACCGTCCTGCCAGGTGAGCGGACCGACCGCGAATTGATCGACATGCCCCTTCGCCCAGATACCATCCTCTCCAACGTTGCAGTCGACGGCGGCGAAATCTACCATCTCCCCTTGTGGATTCGGTTTGAGGTAGAGATCCCCTTTGAGCGCCATACCTGCCTCTACTCCGAGATCCGGATCACTCTTGGGAGCGAATTTCAGGTGCATACTTTTGAGAGCCATGTCGGGAAGATGGTTTATCGGAAGCATCGGTGCCTGACCTCCGCTGCGTGCGGCAGCCATCTTCTGCTGGAGCATGGCGATATCTGACATGGCGACGCCGGTTTCACTCTGACCGTCGAATATGAAATTAGTCGGCACTCCGGTATAAGCGTTCACACTAACCGCCACTGCAGTACTGATTGCCTTTTCACCGACAACGAGATCACCGGCGAACCCAAGACCGATATTGCCGTATGCGTTCAAGGAGATCTTCAGGAGAGCTTTGTTGAGTGTCAGGAATTGAATCCCGAACGGAGCAACCCACGGTTTCTCGGCTTCCATCCCACCGACAAGCGCAACTGCAACTCCGGCACCCTGCCGCTCGATCTTGCCTTCCAGGAAGAAGGCCAGGACATCGTCATTGATCTGCACCGTCATGGTACCAACTAAACCAACCGAGGGTTCGCCGGTGACTTCCAGCGCCAACTCTCCCGATTTGAACCATTCCGGTGATCCGGGCGGATGCATTGGCGGAAGCGACGCCTTGAGATAGAGATCTTTGATAAGATCCTTGGCCCCTCCCTCTCCGCTAAGCAGGCCGAACGCGTTACCGAAGGTGCCTTGCAGCATCAAAGTGCCGGACTGCATGCCGAGATGATTCATCAGGGTGATCAACGGATCATCGGGACTCATGTTGTCCAGAGGAATAACGGCGACAAGGTTGATTCCCGGCTTGAGCACCAACGTGTACTGGTCGCTGTTGTAAAGCTTTTGATAGAAGTCGTAAGTGTCCGGACCAAGATATCCCGATTCGATATGGCACGCCTTGTTCGTAATGACAAAACCGACGCGGGAAAAGTTGATATTGTCGAGAACGGGATTCGAAAGCGCAGGAATCGCCTGCGTCAATTTCCAATCGATCGGCTTTACGCCTACGGTTAGCAGCCGCTTCCCCTGATCATCCTTTGTCATCGACAAGAGAAATGCCGTTTGGGAATTCATCAGGGTCGTCTGGCCGCTGAAGAAGAATTCATTGGTGTTTCCACCGTTGATACCGAGGGCCAGATGCGACAGATTGAAAAGACCTTCCGGTATCTGTGGACCGCTTTCGGAAGATTCATCTTTCGATCGGGTCGCTCGCGCAATCTTGATCAGATCTCCGAGATTGAATTTGTCAGCCAGTTGGGCCTTGGCTCGGAATGAGAACTTCTTGGTTGACCCGGTTGCCGTCACGGACACCGAGTCGGCCTGACGGTAGGTGCTGTCCTTCTTGCGCGATCCGCTGACGTTAGTCTTCATGGTCGTATCCGCGCGACCGATTTCGACAAAGAGAGAATCGGTCACGTGAGCGTCGCCGATATCGAGTCCGCCGAAGAGCGTCACTTTCGGATTCTCCTTGTCCGGTTCGAGCCGGAGCTTCACATCGCGCAAATTCAGCCAGGGGATGCCGAGGTGCAAGGTATCGTCGGTGCCGAACTCGAAGGCGATCTTTCCGGTAGAGTCGGTTGCCTCTTTCTCAAGATCAACGCTGCGATAGAACGAGTGCTCTTTGTTGTTACCGAAACTTCCCTTGATCGTCTCCTTCAATTCCACATAGGGTGTGTACCTGGTCGCAAGAGCGGTATCGGCCGTAGTGTGGCCGGTACTATCGGTCGTCGTCTTGATGTCGCTGGAGTCTGTCGATGCGGCGAGCGCGCGTTTCACACCGGCCTTCAGTTCAAATTGTCTCGACTTGAGCCAGAGTCGAAACTGGGGTGCAATTATTGCCGGAAACTGAGCGCTCAACGAA
>Ga0102950_1000463_pt1 | contig 11468 bp, 8 predicted proteins | sample SalPon2A_B_D2_MG_FD_78505 | JGI IMG/M metagenome (GOLD analysis project Ga0102950, IMG submission 78505) | Soil microbial communities from South San Francisco under conditions of wetland restoration - Salt Pond MetaG R2A_B_D2_MG | ecosystem: Environmental > Terrestrial > Soil > Wetlands | place...
CAGCATGAGTTTTTCGAGAAGGGTCCGGCTTTCCTGAAACCGATGATCATGGAAGAGATCGCCCAAAAGGTGAGCATGAATGTCGCCACGATCAGCCGGGTATCGAACGGGAAGTACGTTCAGACGCCGTTCGGGGTGTACGAGATCAAGTACTTTTTCAACTCCGGTATTGCGCAGGCGGACGGCGAAGATATGTCCAAGCGGTCGGTCAAGCAGAAGATCGAGGACATCATCAAGGCGGAGCCGCCGGACAAACCCCTGTCCGATCAGGAGATATATCAGCTGTTGAACCGCGACGGGATCAAACTGGCACGCAGGACTGTTACCAAATATCGTGAGGAACTGAAGATTCAGCCGGCCCGGCTTAGAAAACGGGTTGCAAGCTCAGGATAGTGATGCGGCGCAGAACGGGCGCCCGGTTCTTACGTATAAACCATAGGATGGTTCTCAGAGATGACTTTCAAACCAATTGAGACATTATCATCCGGCGTGATCGCACATCGCGTTCCGGTTTCCTCTACGAATAGATACGCTGTTCTCACTTTACTGTCACTTATACGGTCGCATGGAAAGGAGAAACGCTCATGCTGAAGAAAATATCGGCACGTCATTTCGATCTCACCGACGAGATGCGGCAGAAGGCCGAGTCAGAAATGGACGGGCTCACCAGATTTTTTGACAACATCATTTCGGCTGAAATGGTATTGGACACGGAACGTCATGTGCACAAGGCGGAGCTGCTGGTCAAGGTGTACAACAGCACCATTACCGGCACCGGCTCGACCGATGACATGTACAACTCGATTGACATGGCGATCGACAAAGTCAAATCCCAGCTGAAAAAGCACAAGGGCAAACTCAAACACAAAAATCCCGAAGCTATTATGCAGACGAAAGATGCCCTGACCAAACCGTCGACCGATATCGACGAAGTAGACATCTGATTCTGTTATCATAGACACAAAAGCGACCTGGACCCGCTCCTTCGGAGCGGGTTTTTCTTTGCCGACCTTGTGCAAACTCTTGCCGTGCTTGAGTAGCATCAACAGTCCGAATTCATACAGCCGAATCTACAAAAATCACAATTCAACTTCGCTTAGCCGAACAGGTTAAGTCTCGTGAAATCTCTTTCCCGCAAATCCGGCACGAATCTTTCACTGATGCCTGACGGAACTTTGAAAGAGGTAATGTTATGAGTGGATTGTTGATGAACTGGTCGAGCTTCCTGCTTTGCGGTATGATAACGGCAAGTCTGTTCTTTTTCATGGCCGGACTGCGGGAACTGAAGAGCCTTCGACTTGAAGGAGTCTTCTACCTGACGCTGGCCGTCTTCTTCGGCGCGGTACACATCTACTATTTCTACAACCTGCCGGTTGACAGTCCGGTCGCCTACTGGTTAAGCCAGATGAACTTCTGGGACTGGAGTGTAGAGTTTTTTGCCCCGGCCGTGATCATCCTCTTCCTCGTACTCGGGCTGATCAGCTTCGGGTTCTCCCGTTACAGGGCAGGACTGATTAAGATATTTTTCGGCCTTACCCTTGTTTGCTATCTCTTCATGGTGGGCGATGCCTGGCCAGCCGACGTAAAGGGGATTATTGCGCTGGTCTGGTCGTTCCTCTGGTTCAGCGTTGAGCTGAGCAGCGTCTACTGACTTTCTGACAGTGGATTCAGAACCTAAGTAAGCATAAGGATTGCAACGCCAAGGACGGCAACGACTGCTCCAAGGATTGCTCGCACGGACACCTTCTCTTTGTAGATCACTATTACAGCCGGAATTATCAGTATCGGTGTCATCGCATTCAGAGTCGCAGCTATCCCGGCCGGAATAATTCGGACCGCGACCAGAGACATCCAGACACCTAAGAAGGGACCGAAGAAAGCTCCTCCGAGTGCAAACGTCATCGCCTTTCTATCTTTCATCGCGACAATCGTTGGTCTGAGATTTCTTCGAGCGGCCGAGATAATCCAGATTGCCGCAAGGGCGGTGAGCATTCGGATGTAGGAAGCATCCATGGGCGCGATCTCGGCCCCGACCCGGAGCATCCCGTATTTGGCGAGAATAAGGCCGGTTGCCTGGCCAAACGCGGCGATCAAAGCCATGAAGACTCCTTTCGCCTTCGAACCGGCATCGGGGTGTCCGGCGGCGAGGTTGTTCGATTGAGAAAAACGGCGTTCAAGGACAACCCAGGCAATCCCTCCCACCGTGACGCTGATTCCCAGCAGATCGACAGGGTGCAGAATCTCTCCGAGGAATATCCAGGCAATGATCGTCGCCATTACCGGAGCGGAAGCGAAAACAACCGAGCTCAGTCGAGGGCCGATCATGACCATCGCTTTGAATCCGGCGCTGTCTCCCAGGACCAGCCCGAACAGGCCCGAGATCCCCAGATAGAAGACGTGGGTCCAGGTAAGCTGGGCGCTGAAGAGTCTTCCGGTAGTCAGGATGATCACGATTGTGTAGATCGTAACGGCCATCAGGAGCCGGATCTTGTTGACCCGGAAGGATCCGATCCGTCTGCCCGCCTCGGTGAAGAAAATCGAAGTAAACGCCCAGCAGACCGCCGTCGTCAAAGCTGCAAGTTCGCCCAGGACATTCATAGGCGGCAATATATCAGAAACCGGGATACAGGCAAACCGATTATGATTTCACGGCGTATCAAGATATGAAATGACGTGCATAAAAGCGCGAATGATGTACTCACCAAGACTACTTTTCTGTTTGCTATCTTGTTGATAAACAGTCAGTTCTAAACCGCCCCACCATTGCGCGGAGTCGGCATGCCGTTTGAGCTAAGGTATGTCGGTATGACGATTATGAAAACATCTCTCGGCCTGTTGCTGGCAGCCATGCTCTGCCTCCCGCCTGTTAACGCCGCCGATCTCTCGACTCGGTCGAGAATGGTGACCGGGGTGGTCGTTGATACAGCTGATACCCCCATACCGGGGGCCACCGTTTCGATCTCAAAAAATGGAGGATCGTTCGCTGGAGCTGCCTCCAACGATTCTGGCCGGTTCAACTTCAGGATTCCAGCGACAGATAGCCCGCTCACGCTGACGTGCTCCGCCATAGGTTTTGACACCTGGTCAGAGGTAATTACGCCGGGCTCCATCGACGCGGAGATCAGGATCAGCCTACAGCCTAAGTCCGTTGAGATCTCCGGAATCACCGTGCGCCCCGCCAAAGTGACCCGGCCCGAGGTCGAAGTGTATGGCAAGAGCGAGATCAACGCACCTTCGAAAAACTCTCTCGTCTCCAACAACCCGATCGATGTTGTCAGGGAGCCGCAGGTCGTCCGCCAGGGCTCGGCCTATTCCTCGAAACTCCGTATCAACGGCACGATCCCGACCTACTACCTGAACGGTATCCCGATCGGAAGCGACCCGAACCATTACGGGATGTTCTCAATCATCCCCGCACCGGCGGTTGGCCGAGTGGCTTTCCACGGCTCCGGGACATCGGCCGCCTTCGAGGTACCGGCTACGCTGGAGTTAAGTTCACCCGTATCGTTCGGACGTCATTTCGGCGGAAGCGCCGAATTTTCATTCGTCCAGGCTACCGCGTCTTTTTCCGTTGGAACGGACAAGACCTTCACCACAGGTACCGTGAGAAAGTCCGTACTGGACAAACTGGTAAAGCAGTTTGCGGTTTCAACAGACCGCCGCACTCTTCCGCCGACGAATTTCCAGGATATCTTCCTGTCGTCCGGCTGGCAGCTCTCCAATCGCAACACGCTCTTCCTCGACCAGTATTATACTCGGGACTACCTTGCATACGATCTCGGCGCCACAATGAACCACCCCGACGGCCTGTATACGTATCAGCACATGAGCGAGGAGTTTCAGGGTCTCAGGCTGCTGTCTCAGTACGGGAAGTTTCTTCTCACGACTACGCTCGGACGGAAGGTCCTTCATGAACAGTACCAGGTCTACCCGCCTTCGGAGACGAACTATCGGGGACTACGCCTTGACCTGACCGAACATACCTCAAGAGATCTGGCCGGCTTCAAGGCAAATTTTGAATCCGGGCGAACTTCGTTACTGGCGGGAACTCAGCTGGAGTATATTACCGGTCGTTCAACCGGCATGAGTCAGCAGAACTGGAATTTCCTTCCTCCCGACGCTAATTCGGACAATCCCAATTTCTATCAGTACGAACTGAATCAACTGTACGGCGGGTATTCGCGCAAAGGAAAAGAACGAAACGCCGCCGGATTCGCCTCCGTCACTCAGGATATGGGCGCATTTCGATTGGAGTCCGGTATTCGTCTCGAGCAGTTCGGCAACCTCTCCGAGAATCGTAACATCCTCCTCCGGGAGCGGCTCTCGGTTCAACTGTCCGATGCGGACAGAGTCAGCCTGTATGCCGGCACTTTCGCTGAGAATCCGGTGAAGCGGATTCTTGAACCGTACCAGGTATTGGTTCGCGCGAATCTTGCACACCTGACTCCTGTCAAGACGAAGCTTCTCTCGGCAACATTTGCGCATAAGGGCGTCAGAGCGGAGATATTCGCCAAGCGAGTGGCAGGGCTTCCGGTGCTCAGCCCGGATTACTCGGCTATCTCGACAAGTCAGGCGGCCACGACCGGCTTTATTCAGGTGACGTCCTCAGGAAGTGCCAGGTTCTACGGCGCTGATATCTCTTTCGATTGGAACCGGCTCCTCAGTCGCAATGTCAGCCTCTATGCTTCTTACGGTTACACCCACGGCGTCAGGTATGCTTCGAATGTAGCCGTCCCGTACGATCTGACGGCTCCTCACAAGTTTCAACTCGATATCGGTTACCAACCGACACGCAGCCTGCACCTGAACGCTTCGCTCTCCGGGCACACCGGGTATCCCTACACCCCGACTTTCACGACCGCCTTTGCCAAATCGAATAACCGGTACTCCGCGGCGACGTATGAACAATACGCGGGCAGTGAGAATTCCGTGCGATTCCCGGTCAGCATGTCGCTCAATCTGTCGGCCGGTTTGACGTTTGACCGGCTTGATCTTTTCCTGAACGTTACAAACGTCACCAATCGCGGCAACCCGATCATAAATACTGCTGATGGATATGTCTATGACGCGGGTCTTTTCCCGAGCCTGGGGATGAAGGTAGAATTCTGATTTTGCCACAGAAAAGCGGGACCACCGCTTGTGTGATCCCGCGTTTATTTCAAGTGTGAATCAAGGCTATTGTTCTTCGGTCACCACCCTCGCAACATCAATCACCTGGTCACCTTTCCCCAGATTGATAAGACGTACACCCTGGGTGTTGCGGCCGATGACTTTGATGTCTTTCACCGACTGACGGTTCGCGATCCCTTTCTTGGTGATCAGGATCAGTTCATCCTGATCGAGAACCTCTTTGATCGTCACCACCTCGCCGTTGCGTTCGGAAGCCTTGACATTGATAACTCCCTTTCCGCCTCGGTTGGTGATGCGGTAGTCGTCGATTGAGGTCCGCTTACCGTAGCCGTTCTCGGTGACGACAAGCAGGGAGCTGTTGCGTTTCACCACGACCATACCGATGACATAGTCCCCCTTCCCCAGCGTGATCCCTTTCACGCCGTAAGCACTGCGACCCATCGCTCGCACCTTGTCTTCGGGGAACCGGATCGCCATACCCTTTCGCGTGGCGAGCACGATTTCGTTGGTCCCGTCAGACAGGACTGCTTCAATCAACGTATCGTCGTCGGGAATGTTCATTGCGTTGACGCCGGTCTTACGCGGATTGGAGAAGGCATCGAGGCTGGTCTTCTTCACGACACCGCCTCGGGTGGCCATGACCACAAACGTATCCGGCGTGAAACTACGAACCTTGCAGAATCCGGCGACGTTTTCATTCTTGCCGATATCACAGAGGTTGATTATCGGTTTGCCTTTGGCCATCTTCCCACCGGTCGGAATCTCATGGACCTTCACCCAGTAACAGCGCCCCTTGTCGCTGAAGAACAGAATGTAATCGTGGGTCGAGGCAATAAACAGGTGCTCGGCGAAGTCATCTTCCTTCGTCTCGATGCCGATCACACCTTTGCCGCCTCTTTGCTGACGACGATAGGCCGAAACCGACAGCCGTTTGACGTAACCGAGATGCGAAATGGTAATGACCATCTCCTCCTCGGCGATCAGGTCTTCGACCGTAAGCTCCTCGGCAGCATCCTGTATTTCGGTCCTGCGAACGTCGCCGTACTTCTTGGCCAACTCGGTTGTTTCATCTTTGATAATCTGGTAGCGAAGCTGCTTGGACTCCAGAATCGCCTTGAGTTCGCTGATCCGTTTGATCAGGGCACGATACTCGTCTTCGATCTTCTTCCGCTCGAGACCGGTCAACCGCTGCAAACGCATCTCGAGTATTGCTGTTGCCTGCCGCTCCGAGAGTTTGAACTGCTTCATCAGGCCGGCATGAGCGGTGGGCGTGTCTTTGGATTTCTTGATCAGTTCGATAACGGCATCGATATTGTCGAGGGCGATTCGATAACCTTCGAGAATGTGCGCCCGCTCCTCGGCTTTGGCCAGATCGAACTTAGTCCTGCGGACGACCACTTCGTGGCGATGGTCGATGAAATGTTGAATCATCTCTTTCAGCGACATCTGCTTCGGCACGCCGTGATCGAGGCTCAGCAGATTCGCTGAGAAGGTCACCTGCATCGTGGTGTGCTTGTACAGCTGGTTCAGGACAACTTCAGCCTGCTGATCGCGCTTCAGTTCGATGACTATCCGCATACCGTCGCGGTCGGATTCATCGCGAAGGTCCGAGATCCCATCGATTCTCTTATCCCGCACGAGATCGGCGATCTTCTCCAGAAGATTCGATTTGTTTACCTGGAACGGAATTTCCGTAACGATGATAGCCTCTTTGCCGTTCTTCATCTTCTCCACCGCCGCCTTGGCGCGGAGAGGAATATGACCTTTCCCGGTCTTATAGGCGGAATAGATCCCTTCCCGTCCATTGATGATACCTCCGGTCGGGAAATCCGGACCGGGCACGATCTCGATCAGATCCTCGTTGGTGCATTCCGGATCATCGATAACTCGCAGGATCGCCTCTGCAATCTCACCGAGATTGTGCGGCGGGATGCTCGTTGCCATTCCGACGGCAATACCGGTGGTACCATTGCAAAGGAGATTCGGAAACTTGCCCGGAAGCACGACCGGTTCCTGAAGGGTGCCGTCATAGTTCGGCATGAAATCGACCGTTTCTTTTTCGAGGTCGGCCAGTATCTCGACTGCAATCGGAGTGAGGCGCGCTTCGGTGTATCGCATCGCCGCGGCACCATCGCCGTCGATCGACCCGAAATTCCCCTGACCGTCGACCAGCGGATAGCGCATGTTAAAATCCTGAGCCATGCGCACGAGGGTCGGATAAACGACCTGTTCACCGTGCGGGTGGTAGTTCCCCGATGTGTCACCGGCGATCTTGGCGCACTTTCGATGTGCCCGGCCGGGAGCGAGATTCAGATCGTTCATCGCCACCAGGATGCGGCGGTTCGACGGCTTCATGCCGTCGCGAATGTCCGGCAATGCCCGGTTGGTGATGACCGACATGGAATAGTCGAGATAAGAGGATTTCATCTCCTCTTCGAGAAAGATCGTCTCTATTTTCTGGCGTTCTAAAGCCATGATATTCAATTCCTTTTGCTATTAATTCTCACTCGTAAAGGACCCCGGTAAAGTAACAAAATTCAAACCTTAAATCAACTAAAAAGGAGCCCGAAACATCGGCATATCGCCTTACCACACAATCAATTACAGCGAGGCGTCAGCCGCCTGCCCGACTTCTCCCCGGCAGTTTCTCAAAGCGGTCATCGCCGGCAATAGCTGGGCGGATTTAAGGTTGAAATGCGACTTGCCCGGAGGTACTTTTGTAGAAGACAAATGAATACAACCTATGAAAGTATCGTGATGAAATCGAAACTTACTCTTTCAACTATAGCAGTGCTATTGACCCTGGCCGCGTGTACGGTATCGGCCGGAGACAAATCGCTCGATATCAAGACGCTCGACGGCAACTGGAAAGGGGTCGGTCAGTTTCTCGTGCCGGTCACTAATTTCAATGTCGACATTAACGGCAAAGCGTCGTTCCAGTGGATCCCGGAAGGGAATTACCTTCGCACTTCGTTGACCGGCGATAAGCTCTTTTTCACTTATTCCGACTCCGGACATCTTGTGCACAACCCCGCGACCGATTCTATTTCATGGGAAGTCTGGGACAATACCGGCAAGCACGCGAAGTATCTCGGGAAGGCGGAAGGCAACGAGGTGCATGGAGCGAGAATGTACGGCAAGGATCTTTATGAAGTGATGATTAAGCTGGTGACCCCGGACAGTATCGATTTCAAGCTGAAGGTGACACAACCGGACGGCGATTCATTCAACAAAGCTACTTTCAATCTCTGGCGCGTCAAGGAATAACGTTCAGTTCTCCCGCTTATAGCACCAGTGCCACGGTTCGTACGGCATGTTGCCCGTCCGTTCTTTCGGATACGTCTCGCTGAAACCGAATTCGGCGCCGTGGTGCTTGAGCCATTTGTACGCTTCCGTATTCACGAATCCGGCGTTGCTGGTCGCGAGATCAAGGGCTCGTCCCGTCTCATGTTCTGAGTACCCCGGCGGAGCTACGTATTTCATCACCTGCTCGAAACTGTGTCCGGCCTCCATGCGGCGTTTGATAATCGCCCGCTGATACCGGGAGGAACGATAGCCCGATTCGGCGATCAGCTTGATACCGTCTTTGTCGGCCGACCTGGCCATCTCAACGAACGCTTTCCGCGTGGCTCCGGTCACGTAGATGCGGTAGTCGTTCATACAATACTCGGAGGGAATGCGAACGAGACTGGAAGGAGAAGCAAACAGGGTGGTGTCGAGTTTCTTTCCGCACCAGCGTGAACCGACCGAATATGTCATGCTGTCTATTCTGACAGTTTCGTGACACTCTCCTGACGCCGGTCCGGACGAAAACAGAAAGAGCACTGAAAGAATAATCGCTGAGCGCAGCATCGTTCAGCCGGTATAGTGCAGTTTGGAATTGGTGGAGGTCATGAGCTGAGTATCTTCGGCCTCAAGTTCGGCCGCTTGAATCTCGCCTATAAAGATCGTATGATTACCTGCTTCTACGGTCCGGACGACTTTGCAGTCGAAGAACCCGATAGCGCCCGGGATCAGCGGTGTTTTGGTCGCCGGTGAGTCCTTAACGCTGGAACCCTCAAGCTTACGATAGCCCGATTCCGCCGGACCGTAGTACGCCTTAGCCACACCATCCTGTCCTTCGCCGATCAAATTGACAGCGAACGCGGAATTATCCTTGATAAGCGGCATAGACTGATGAGCGTTATGAACAGCGAGAGCGAGCATGGGAGGCTCCGATGACACCTGCATCACCCAACTCGCGGTAAACGCGTTCCCTTCGGTCCCCTTGCCCATTGTGACCACGTACACACCGTACTCCAGCTTTCTCAGAATCTTCTTGATATCCTGCATTGTCCTTCTACCCTTTGGTTGATTCGGTTAGTCATTGTCTATCAACAATACAATTCCGCAAAGGTTCAGACAAGAGTTTTGAGACACGGGAGAGCCTGTGAGCCCGAAGGAACGATGTTCACTATCGGTGTAGCCGTAACGAGGAAGGGCAGGTCTTTGACCTGCCCTTCGTTCAAAATCTAATGGCAAATGAGCGGCGGACCGCTGTTAAACATAAAGTCGACCATGTAGATGAGATCTGAGATATCGAGGCCGGGACTGCCGTCACAATCGGCCGAAAGCTCGTTCTCAGGAGCAGGACCATCGCTGAACATGTATTCGACGAAGTAAATGATATCGGAAATGTCCGGCTCACCACCCGAGTTGTCGACATCGCCACAGCGGTAGTCGCAGGCATCCCCTACGCCATTGTTGTTCGAGTCTTCCTGGAACGAATTGGCAACCGACGGGCAGTTGTCACAGACATCTCCTACACCATCGCTATCCGCATCGGCTTGATCGAAATTCGAGGTCGTGGGACAGTTGTCGCAGACGTCGCCGATGTTGTCACTATCCGCGTCGGTCTGATTCAGGTTTGGAGTCGAAATGCAATTGTCGCAGACATCGCCAACGCCATCGCTGTCGGCATCGGCCTGATCCACATTTGACACACTCGCACAATTGTCGCAGACATCGCCGAGTCCGTCGGTATCGGCATCTGCCTGATCGAGATTCGCAACTCCGGGGCAGTTGTCGCAGACGTCGCCGACTCCGTCGGAGTCACCATCCGCCTGCGCCTTATTGGCGATTCCGGCGCAATTGTCGCAGACATCGCCTACCCCGTCACCGTCGCCGTCGGCCTGATCCGGATTGTAGGTGTTTACGCAATTGTCACAGACATCGCCGAAATTATCGCTATCGGCGTCGAACTGGTCAGGATTATATACGTCCGGGCAATTATCCACGGCGTTAGCCACTCCGTCTCCATCGACATCGTTGGCGTTGTTGAGCGGGAAGACAATATAATCAACCCAGGCGGCATCGCTGCCGGCTGACTGCGAGCCGTCTTTGGAGTATGTCCACTTGAACGTGTGATCTCCGGCACTAACAGAGTAGCTGACCTGATTCCAGGCAACAGTGCCCGACCATTCTCCCTGCTGCACATTGTCGATATAAAATCGCAGGAAATCCCAGCCGGACTCCGACGATACCTTGAAATAGAACGAGATATTTCCTGCCTGCAGGCCGTTCCGTGTGACCGACATAGTGGAACTCTGGTTGTCGTTGATCGATCCGGATCTCGCAGAGTAAGTCCCTTCTTCAGGCAACGAGCTGGTGATGAGCCAGGGCTGATTGCCGCTCATCTGCCAGGGATAGCTGCTGAAGTCGCCGGTCTCGAAATCTTCTCTCGGCTCTCCGACCACCACGTCGAAGGTCAGTGAGTCGGAATAGCCACCGTCGGCTGTTACATACAGCGTGAAATTCGCCGGATGCTGCGTCGGGCAGGCGGCCGATACCGTGAACGTGTACGCGACACTCGAAGCAGCCGAGCCACTGAGCGCGTAGATCGTGGGATAAGCCGATGATCCGTGAGTAACGGTGATGAACGGATCGGACGAGATCAGAACACCGTTTACGTTGGTGGCGTTGCCGCCGCCAACATTATCCAGTGTCACGTGCATATGAACATCGGCATCACCGGGATCAACCGATGGTGCGTCCTCGCTCGCAAACTCAATGACCGGCGTCGAAGGCACGGGGTCGAGCTGTACATTAACGACCGTTGCCGATCCTCCGGTAACCACGATACCGCTTACGGTCTGCGGAATGTAGCCCAGAGCGCTGTACTCGAAAGTATAAGTACCGGGCAGAAGCATCCGGTGATAGTCGCCGACGTCGGGATCCGTGAAAGTCCGGGAACTGTCGACATCGGTATCGTATCCGACCACATTGATGACCGCAGGCACCGGCGCCATGGTATTCGCATCCGAGACAATACCCCTCACGCCCGTAAGAGATGTTTCAAG
>Ga0102950_1000466_pt1 | contig 11426 bp, 4 predicted proteins | sample SalPon2A_B_D2_MG_FD_78505 | JGI IMG/M metagenome (GOLD analysis project Ga0102950, IMG submission 78505) | Soil microbial communities from South San Francisco under conditions of wetland restoration - Salt Pond MetaG R2A_B_D2_MG | ecosystem: Environmental > Terrestrial > Soil > Wetlands | place...
AAGGCGCTTCGCTTGCCGGTCCTGGCCGCTTATAAAGCCAGCGGCTGAACCAGTCTACATTGGCGATCCTCAGCTTGACCGTCCAGGCATGAGGATCGTTGGCCGGCACGGTCTTGAATTTGTTTCCGGCACCAAGCTGCTCGTACCGTGCTCGAATGGCCCGGGCGGCGCTGTCGAAGGCCGGCGAGTAATGTTCGATGGTGACTAGCAAAGGGCGCGGAGCGATGGCCACATCCTTGTCAATGCTGTCAATTCCGTAAATTCCTGAAGGGAACATGTGCTGCTCCGTGTCGCCGGTCCCCATTCGCTCATACATCGGGATGTGTATGGGCCACTCATTTCTGGTTCCCCCTTCATTGATGGCAACGCATGCAACGCGCTCATCCATAGTGGCGATAAACTTGGTGAGCGTACCACCTCCGGAATGCCCCGCACAGCCAATCCTTTTTCCGTCCACCTCAGGGCGTGTACGCAGATAATCGATTGAGCGCATGCCATCCCACACGCGGTAATGCGTCAGGTCCTGGCCGATCAGCAGCAGCAACTGGCCCGGCAGCGAATGTTCCCATGTGACCGGCCCACCAATCTCGTTGACATGAGTCATGGGATTCCAGAAATGCCGCCTTTCCCCCTGGCCAACCGGGTCATAAGCAAGCACGACGAATCCATTTCTGGCGAAGTGGACGTAAGCCGCCTGGTACTCGTCATAACCGCGCGCGGTCGGGTAGTGGCCGCAGGGTGAAATGATGCCGGGATAAGGGCCGCTGCCCTTCGTGGGGATGTACAGGTTTGCCGTCACCCAGAAATCGGGCTGGCTTTCATACATCAGGTTTTCAACTTTGTAACCGTCGCGCTCAAAAGACTTAACGATGACAGGGTTCAGAGGATTCTTCTTAGGAAACCCGTGGATCATCTCAATGCACTTTTGGCGAACAAAACGATTGCGGGCTTCCAACTGTTCCGGCGTGCGGATCTGTGCGCGTTGCCGGTCCCAGTGGGCGGCCACGGCGTTGGCCTTCCGGGTCAGGTAAGTCACCAGCATATCCGGCATCATTTCACTATAAAGACGTGCGGCGCGCGGCTCCCCAGGCTTGCCGGAGGCGACCGCCACCCCGCCCACCGGCAGCCCCGCGGCCAGCGGCAGGATTCCTGCTTGCTTGACGAAGTCTCTTCGATTCATGGTCATTTCCTCCGGACAACCTGCAGCGGGACCTTGATCTTCAGTCAAGATCAAGCGCAACGATTGTATATGTGTCGAGTTTCGGAACGGTGAAGCGGGCCCGGCCACCAGCCACGTGGCTCGGGACCATCTTCTTGCCTTCGCCATCCGGCGTCAGCAGCGTTACCTGCCGCACACCTTTGCCTTCCGGCAGTTCAACGTCCACCTTCACATTGCTCACCGTTTTCCCCTGCGGAGCTGCGTAATTCAGTAGATGCACCAGCCTGCGGTTCTGTCCCACCTGTTCCTGCTGCTCCGCCGCCACCGCAACTGTCCCCGGAGCCTCAACCTCCAGCGTGAACTTTCCTCCCGCCGCCCAGCGAACCTGCTCCACCATCTCTTTCCAGTTCAGCGGCAGCTTCCAGTACTGGCTGGTCATCCGCGCCCCTGCCGGCTTCTCAATCGCCGCCTGCACCGCCGCCACATAGCTTACCCTTCCCTGCCCGATGCGATTCTGCACCGCAGGCATCTCCCAGACCTGCTCTCTGCCCTGCCGTCCTGCTTTCGGTGCCGGAACCTTGAATAAATCCTTCAAACCGAAGTCAGGCCGCTGCAGCCGCCACGGCGTATAGAGTGAAGTCTGCTCGGTCGCCACCAACCCGCCTCCCTGCTGCACGTATTTCCGGATCAGTTCCATCTGCTCCTCGCTCAGGCATTCCTGGTCCGCCAGCACCAGCGCTCGATACTTTGCGAGGTCCTTCAGGTGCTCGTCGAAGATGATATTGAAAGGCACCCTGGCTTGAATCAGCGCCTGCGTGAACAGCATGAAGCTGACCGCCGGCGCATCGTTGTTGAATCCCATCGACGCATACGAATAGAGCACCGCCACGTCCGCAATGTTCTCCACGTCCTTGTAGTAATCAAATTGATCGTGGAAGAAGTCCTCGTAGCGCTGCTGGTCGGCGGGAATTTTCTGGTCCATGGTAGCAATTCCAATGTCCCCCATGCACTGGCGGCCAAACGCCATCGATTCAGCAATCTGAAGCGTTGAGCCCCTGGAACCGCCTGTGACTACAAACAACGTGTTACCCAGAATGCTTGCGTTCTTGAACGACCGGATGCGGCTGACCAGAATTCCCTGGTCATTGACTCCCGCGGGGTCGCCTTCCTCGCTCCACACGGCGTCCATGTGCGAGAGCAGCTTCGGATAATAGACACCCTGCTCCCAGATGGTGTTGCGCCCGGAAATCTCGGAATGCGGATTGCTCTCCACCGCCGTCTCGGGATTGGCGGTTCGAATCATATCTTCCATGATGGCGTAATACCGGTCCAATTGATGACAACGAAAACCTGTCCACTCCTGGAACAGCGGATCGTCAATGGTGGTGAGCGTGAAGTCAATTTTGGGCGGAGTCATATAACGCACGTCTGAAAATCCAAAACGCTTCTTGCGCTCCTGCGGGGTGTATTTGGAATTAAGGTATTCCCGAAAATCTTTAATCGCCAACGGATGCTGGAAGATGAATGGCTCTGCCTGCAGGCTGGTGTTGTCAAAATGAATCATGTCTACTTTGGCGTCCACCACCGCTGAACGCACCACGCGCTTCATATATTCCACGTAACCAGGGTGCATAAAGTAGACACGCCTGCGGAACGTCTGATCGAAATAAATGACGGGCTTGCCCAGATAGTCGGGTACCAGCCATTCCGCAGCGTCAGGCCTCTCTGCCAGGAACGTTTCATAAGCAATGGTGCTGCCGATATAAACTCCCACCTTGATGCCGTACTTGTGGAGTATCGGCACAAAGTTCTTGGTGATTTCCATGTATTCTTTTTCGGCCTCGACGCCAAAGCCCTTGTAATAGTATGTGATCCACAAGGTGATTCCGGCTTCTTTGATCTTGCGGGCGAAATCCTCGGTGTGCGATTTCCTGAAGTCTTCTTCCTGCCACACCGTTCCGCCTCCCCGGCGACGCATGAAGATCGGGATACTGTCATGATTGCCGGCAATCACCAGAGGTGTTTCAGCAAGCCACGCCGGGCCGCGCTTCAATCGTTTCGATTCTTTTACCGGGTTCTGCAATAGGCTCATCTCATTACTCCATTCCAATGATTGCCAAGATATAAGTCTCCAGGCGCGGCACCGTGAAACGAGCGCGCCCACCATCCACATGGCTCGGTACTGTTTTCCTGCCTTCTCCATCCGGCGTCAGCAGCGTTACCTGCCGCACGCTCTTTCCGTCCGGCAGTTCAACGTCCACCTTGACGTTGCTCACCATCTTCCCTTGTGGCGCGGCGTAATTCACCAGGTGTACCACCCTGCGATTCTGCTCTGCCTGTTCCTGCTGTTCGGCCGCCACTGCCAGCGTCTCCGGCGCCTCCACTTCCAACGTGAACTTCCCTCCCACCGCCCAGCGTACCTGCTCCACCATCTCCTGCCAGTTCAGCGGCAGCTTCCAGTACTGGCTGGTCATCCGAGCCCCTGCCGGCTTTTTGATCGCCGCTTTTACAGCCGCCACGTAGCTCACCCGTCCAGGGCCAATCTGTCTCTGGACCGGGGGGATTTCCAGGTCTTCCTCCGCGGCGTGCCGCCCCTCATACGCGGGGGCCTCCACGCCAAACAAATCCTTCAACCCGAAGTCCCGGCGCCGCAAGCGCCACGGCGTATACAGCGACGTCTGCTCCGTCGCCACCAGACCGCCTCCCTGCTGCACATATTTCCGGATCAGGTCCATCTGCTGCTCGTTCAGGCATTCCTGGTCCGCCAGCACCAGAACTTTGTATTTCGACAGATCCTTCAGTTGCTCATCGAAGATAATGTCAAAGGGCACCCTGGCCTGGATCAACGCCTGGGTGAACAGAATGAAGCTCACCTGCGGAGTGTCGTTGCTGAAGCCCATGGATGCGTAGGAATAGAGCACCGCCACGTCATTGATTGCTTTTACTCCCTTGTAGTAACCAAACTGTTCGCGGAAGAAAGAGACATAGCGCCGCTGCTCTGAGGGAATCTCCGGAGCGCCGAGGACGCTTCCGACCATGCCGAGCGTCTGGCGGTTAAACGCCATGGACTCCGCCATAGCGAGCTTGCCTCCGCCGTCGCTGCCGGCCGTGTAAGTCAGGACCCGCTTGCCCAGCAGTGCTGCCATTTTGTAGGTGCGAATCTTGGAAACCAGAATGCCATCGTGCGACATGCGGGCGTAATCGCCTTCTTCCGTCCAATTAATATCCATGTTCGGCAGCAGGGCCGGATAGTAGACTCCCTGCTCCCAGATGGTGTTGCGGCCCGAGATGCCCGAATGCGGGTTGGTTGCAATAGCAGTGTTCGGATTCAGGCCCTTGATCAGCGCATACATTTCGGCGTAGTAGCGGTTCAACTGACGGCAGCGGAAGCCCGCCCATTCCTGGAACATCGGATCGTCGATGTTGTCCAATGGAAAGTCGATTTTCGGCGGGGTGACGTATTCCATGTTGGAAAAGCCAAACCGATTTGTCAGCTCTTCAGGCGTGTAGCTGTCGGTCAGGTACTCGCGGAAATCCTTGACGGCAAGAGGATGCTGGAAAATGAAGGGTTCTGCCTGCAGGCTGGTGTTGTCAAAATCGATTTCATCAGCCTTCAGCTCTTCCACACCTATCCGAACGACGCGCTTCATATACTCGACGTAACCCGGGTGCATAAAATAAACCCGCTTGCGAAAAGTCTGGTTGAAGTAGATGACCGGTTTGCCCAGGTAGTCCGGAGCAAACCAATCCTTCGCCTCGGGCTTTTCAAGCAGGAAGGTTTCAAAGGCAATCGTGCTTCCTACATACAAACCCACTTTGATTCCGTACTTGTGAAGCAGCTCCGCCAATTTCTTTGCGACCGCGATGTGGTCCTTCTCCGCCTCCAGTCCGAACCCCTTGTAAAAATGAATCACTGCCAGGTTCACGCCAAGATCTTTGAGCTTCTTTACGGTTGATTCATGTGATTCTTCGCGGTACTCAGCTTCCTGCAAGACCGATTCTCCCCCGCGACGCCGTTGAAAAATAGGCATGCTGTCCCAGGCGCCGACGATGATCAGCGGTTCGTTGGGAAGCCACGATGGAGGCGTCCGGGGGTCTCTTCCCAATTCGCCCGCAGAAAGCAGGCCGGGCACACTCACGGCAGTCGCCCCGATCATGACAGTGCTCATGAAATCCCTGCGATTCATTGATGACTCCTGAAAATGAATATTCTCGACAATGTAATTAGCGGTCACAGACCGCCGCCACAACGTTGGTTGCGGCTCAATCCTGCTATCCTCTTCCAGGCGGGTAGAGCGAAAGAGAAAATCCCTCTATCAATGCCCCGAACGCGTCCGTTAATGTCCGAGCCATCTGTTTATTGCCTGCCCAGAGTCTTTACACACAAGAGTTGACCGATCGAAAGGTTATACACCACAGTCGTATCTGCCACGCGCAAAAAACCAACTTTCCTTTTGTGTGCTGGTGAGGGTCTCCACCTATACTCGATCCTGACGGCACTGGCGGTTGGACCGCCAGCCCATGCGGAGCAGACCATCGCCACTGTAAATATAACCGGGGAAATGAAACGCGGAATTTTCATCAAATTTCCCGACGGAGCACGGCGAAAGCAGGCCCCGTAACACCCATCCATGTCCTGTTGACTGTGAAATGATACCTGCGGCTTGAGGAACAGCAAATCACGCCAATCAAAGATTTTCCTGCTACATGAAGCTTTTACCTTCTAACGACACCAAATTGAAAAAGGAATGAAAATAATCTATCCTGCGCTGAAAAACGGTTAAGGTAATACCACCCTGCATGGCAGGTGTCAAGGTTCCTTTTAGTAATGACGGCCGAGCAGAACCCAATCCAAGCTCTCGCAGCCAGCCACTGAATTACCGGATGTGACAACCGCCCCGGCTCGAATAGACGAACAGGAGCTGCCCGAGGTTGAACAGAGGGTATAAGGCGCGGAATGAATTGCAAGGCCTTCGTGTAATGTGTGCTTTTCTGGAAGTCGATCCCAAGATATTCGCTGAAAGCTGCAACTTATTGAAAAGATGGAGCGGGGGACGGGGATCGAACCCGCGACGTCCAGCTTGGGAAGCTGGCATTCTACCGCTGAATTACCCCCGCTTCGGGGAAGGCCTCGCAATCGGTTGAATCCGATAGGGTTCTTACCTATAGAAATATTACGGGGAACCCATTCAGGCGCTTCGATTACGCGAAAAACTCGCTGACAAAATTGCAGTATAGCACGAAGCGTCGCACCCCCGGTGCTGAATCGCAGGGCCTGATAAGGTTGAGGAAGACGCTCGGTTTTTGGATTCCAAACGGACAAACAGCCCGTTGCTGAAAGGTTCACCTCTTAGCCCGCATTACCTTGCGCCGATGAGACATGAACCTTGCTCAAGACCTTTTCAAATGCACGAATGATCTCCTCCTCATCCCGTGGAGTCAGGCAGGAGGGAATTGCAATGATGATGCTGCGCTCAAACAGGCTGTCCGCCACGGGGCAGGTCCCGCGTTCATAGCTGGGGTTCGATTCCGAGTTCTCAGCCAGGTTCCAAGGAAACCCATGAGCATCTACGCTAGAGCGTTTCAGCAGGCTGGTGTTGTTGGTGTAAAGGTGCAGGCCCCAGTCCGGCATGACGATGTTGGTTAAACCCTGCGGATAGGTCACAATTCCTTCGGCACGCAAGGCCCGGCAGACATCCCGCGCTGTCGCAGCGTCTGCGTAGGTGGTGATCAGGAAGCAGCCGGTGTCGCCAGCCGAGTCCACAATTCTGCGCAACTGGACTTGAGGAAACTTCTCCAGCGCTTTCCGGATGCGGTACTTGCTTCTGTGCATCGACTCAATGACACGCGGAAGCTTTCGCAACTGGACACGCAGAACTGCCGCCCGTATTTCGTCCATCCGGTAGCCCCTTCCCCACAGGCGAAGGTTGGGATCGTCCTCAATCAGGCGGCCCTTGCTATCGCGCGCGTAGCCCAGGTCCTGCGCAGCGACGGCCCGCTGGTAGAGCTTTTCGTCGCTCGTCACGACGCAGCCGCCTTCCCCGCTGGTCAGGTTCTTATTGAGCTGGAAACTATAGATCCCCATGTCGCCAAACGTTCCCACCGGCTGGCCGCCCACACGGCCTCCGCAACACTGGGCGCAGTCCTCCAGCAGGAAGATTTTGTGCGCGCGGGCCACCTTGCGGATTTCCTGCACGTCAACCGGAGCCCCGCTCATGTGGACCACAATGATCCCGACCGTGCGCGGAGTGATCTGCTTTTCCACGGCAGCCGGATTGAGTCCAAAGGTTTCATCGATATCCGCCAGCACAGGAATCGCGCCATGGTTCACCACAGCGGCAATCACTGAAACCCACATGTAGGCGGGAATAATGACCTCCTGCCCCGGTCCCACTCCCAGCGCCGACAACGCGACGTGCAGCGCTCCGGTACCACTGCTGACCGCAACGGCATAAGGAACTCCCAGAAACGCGGCGAATTCCTTCTCAAAGGTTTCCGCCTCGCGCTGATGGTCCAGCCCGTAGTAGCGGTAGGGCGAACGGCTCTTCAGCACGCGGACGGCGGCGTCCACTTCCTCCTGATCGTAATAATGCGCTCCTGGAAACTCCAGCGGCAGTGGTTCGGTTCGCACGGGCTTTCCGCCCTCAAGCGCAGTCTTCTTGTCTTTCAGTTCTGGCATCATTTCCCCTTCATGTTTTTGCAATTTGGCTCAGCGCCCGTCCTTCCTGCTGCCTATTCAAAACCCACCAGGAGGCCGGAGCTTTTGACCTGGAGCGCTCCTTTCAAAACAATATCTGCCGAAGACTTTCCCACCATGATATCAAATGTCCCGGGCACTACCACCCAGTGCATGTTGCGATCCAGCAACTGGAGGTCGTTGGGAGTCAGCGTGAAGGTTACAATTTTCTTTTGTCCGGGTTGGAGCGCAACTCGCTCAAAACCTCGAAGCTGCTTCACAGGCGTGGAGACTGGTGCATAGCGCTCGTGGAGGTAAAGCTGAACCGTCTCAACGCCGGCTCGTTTCCCCTCGTTTTCAACGTCCACACTTACCTTCGCCTCCCCTCCGGTGTAGATTTGGGCAGGATCAACGCGAAGATTGCTCAACTGAAAGTGTGTGTAGCTCAACCCGTAACCGAAGGGATAGAGCGGCGTGCCGGGCATATCGACATACCCCGGTGGGTGTGAAGCCCAACCGCGGTGGATCCAATACGCCTTGGAGGGCTTATAGTCGTAATAGACCGGCAATTGGCCCACGCTGCGCGGGATGGTAATGGCCAGCCGACCGCTGGGGTTATAGTCACCAAACAACACATCGGCCACCGCTTCGCCGCCCGCTTCACCCGGATTCCAAGCCTCCACAATCGCCGGCAGATGTTCCGCCTCCCACCGCACGGAAAGCGGCCGGCCGTTGATCATCACCAGCACCGTCGGCGTGCCTGTTGCCGCCACTGCACGGACCAGCTCTTCCTGCATGCCGGTCAGGTCCAGGCTGGCGACGTCGTAACCTTCACCATCGGTCGGCCGCGGACCGTTGTGTTCGCCTTCTCGCCGGGCCTGTTCGCCCACCACCACAATCGCTACGCCAGCCTTCTTGGCCGCCTCAACTGCTGCCGGAATGCCGCTCTTGTCCTGATCGTTGACGGCGCATCCCCTGGCGTAAAGCACCTGCGTCGACGGCGAAACCTTTGCTTTAACCGCATCCAGAATCGATGCCATGTGCTGCAGAATCACCCGTGGAGCATAGTCTCCCACCATGTTGGAGGCGTCGTCCGCGTTAGGGCCGATCACCGCAATGGTCTTCAGGTCTTTCTTCAGCGGCAGCAAGTGGTCATCGTTTTTCAACAGCACGATACCCTCGCGAGCAGCCCGCAGCGCCAATTGCTGGTGCGCCTTCGAATGCACGACCTCTTCAGCCCGCGCGAGGTTGGCATACGGATGATCAAAAAGCCCTAAACGGAATTTCACTGCCAGCACCCTGCGTACCGCCCGGTTGATCAACCACATGGGAACTTTGCCCTCTTTGACGTTTTGAATCAGCGGACCCATGTAGGCTGGCTCGTAAGTGATGTCCAGATCCACCCCGGCTCGCAAGGCCAGCGCACCCGCCTGCTTCTGAGTCGGAACAATATCCTCATAGATCAGCGATCCAAAACCACCCCCTTCGCTCACTTCTATGCCTTTAAATCCCAGTTCGTGCCGCAGGATATCGGTATTCCATTTGACGGAGGAGTGCTCCGGCACATCATCAATCTCCGGATATCCTGCCATCACTCCCAGCGCACCCGCCTTGAATGCCGCTTTCCACGGAGCCAGGAAGTCCTCACGAAGCATCCGTTCTGACAGCTCGATGGCCCCGCGTTCCAAGCCGCTCACCGGCTCGCTCTGGGTAGGAAAGTCAGTCATCAGGGCGATGGTCTTGTCTGGCGCATCGATATTCGAGCCTTGCGCCCCACGCACAATGCTCCTGGCGATGCGCGAATAGAGGTAGGGATCTTCGGTGTATGCTTCCTCGTTGCGGCCCATCCTGGGGTCGCGGTCAAGCTCCAGCACCAGCGTCGACAGAACGTGAATTCCCACTGCCCTCGCTTCCTGTGCCGCTGCCGCATAGATTGACTTCACCAGGGGCATGTCAAATGTGCTGCCGATGGCCAGTCCTTCCGGGAAAACGGTCGCCCCGGAAAACATCGCCCCGTGCGTCCCCTCTTCGTCTTCGAGCAGGGGAATTTTCAAGCGGGTCTGGGTCAAGGCAATCTTCTGGAGCTCGTTGAAATACTCCACCTGCTGCTTGACGCCCTTGTGCAGGATGGTGTCAGCCAGCGTGAAAAAGCCGCAGCCCGGACCGATCTCATTGGTATAAGTCCCAGCCGCAAACCGCTTGCAGGCGATCATCTTCTCCGGAATGGTTTTGCCGAGTTGATCCACATAAACGCAGGGCAAATTGAGCTGGCCGACCTTTTCCTTCAGCGTCATGCGGCTCATCAGGTCGTCCACCCGCCGCTCGATGGGCTGCTTCGGGTCGAGATAAATCGGGACCCCGGCGGACGACTGTGCTTCAATCTGCATTCCGGCAGGCAGCGCAAGCCCGAGCAGAACAACAAGCAGGCCCAGCAATTTTAGAAGCCGTCCCGACCGGATCGGGTGACGCTTGCGTTCGCCGCTCCCCACAGAACTTTGAACTGATAGGTCTTGCATGAAATTCCTCCTTATGGGCGGTCCGCCAGGCTCAATCAGCCATCAATGCTGGTTCATCAAATCCACGAGCCCGTTGACAATCCCGCCTTCCGCGCAGCCGGGCTTCAAATGTGTCGCTGTAATTTCGTAGCTGACCTGGTTGTATGCAGCATCATTCGGAATATAGCCGCTGTACCCGTTCGCGTAGCCCACCATGAACATGTCTTTGATCGGCGACACCCTCTGCAGGTGCAGAAAGATTGGGGTCAGCACCTCACCAGAGACAGCGGTCATCGCAATATTATTGAGCATCAGCAGGCTCAACCGGATATTGACCGGTTTTGCGTTCTCGAATTTATATACCTTTCTAGGCTCCGGACCCGGTGCAACCTTTTCACCGGGGCATGTGATCAATTTCTGGGAACCGCTGATGCTGGCCTGTGTTGACATCTTCTTCAAAGCCATGTCGTTGGAAATGCGGACAACCTCTTCGCCCATAATCCTGCCCAGCGCGTTAACCATGCTGAAATCTTCTCCGCTATCCGAGACAATCGGGTTCTGATCGCCCGCCGCACCCTGGGCGAAAAGTGCCACGATCCCGTTCTTCCCAGCCATCTCGTGTTGCTGAGGCTGCAACTCCCAGCCTTCGTCAGATCGGTCCTGCTTGAACTTGCCCTCATAAAAGTGCTCGATAAATCGTGACGCCGCGCCCATCCAGTCGCCGCTAACCTCCATATTATTCGGGCCCATAACCGTGCCATGGTCGGCGTAGTTGTACAAGAGGGCGATCGGTTGACCCGAAAGGGTTTCGAACCTGAGAACGGAGACGGTCTTATCCGAGGGTCCATTCGGGTTGTAACCGAGCCACCACCATCCCTTTTTGGGAAAATATTCCCGGCGGTTAATGTTGATGTAACACTTTCCCGTTCCAAACCCGAACTTTGCCGGCTGAAGATTCGCCTTGGCTTCGCGGACGGCCTCGAATGCTTTACCCTCCACAGTTTTCGTGTAGGCAACCGTTGCGGGGCCTGGTTTGGAAAATGTGCCGATGGTGGGCGCGTCGTGGTCGTGCACACCCGTCAGGATGATATTGTCC
>Ga0102950_1000467_pt1 | contig 11426 bp, 4 predicted proteins | sample SalPon2A_B_D2_MG_FD_78505 | JGI IMG/M metagenome (GOLD analysis project Ga0102950, IMG submission 78505) | Soil microbial communities from South San Francisco under conditions of wetland restoration - Salt Pond MetaG R2A_B_D2_MG | ecosystem: Environmental > Terrestrial > Soil > Wetlands | place...
GACCCGTGGTCGCCGGAAGACTATGCGACGCCTTTGCGCGCAAAGGTGGCGGTGATCATCGAGGGCCGTGAGGTCTGGGTGCGTCCATGGCTCTACCCACTGGAAAGCCCCAAGGGCAACACGATCCCGATTCTGTTGCTGGATACCGACTTGCCGGAAAACCGCCCCGAAGACCGCTCGATAACGGATGCGCTCTATGGCGGTGACGAAACCTACAGGCTCAAGCAGGAAATCGTGCTGGGGATCGGGGGTTTACGCCTGTTGTCAGCGCTTGGCTTCAGAGTCACGACCTACCATCTCAATGAAGGACATGCAGCGTTGCTCGCGCTGGACCTGCTGCGCCGCCACCCTCGCCCCGCCGACCTGATCGCCCCCGGTGAAGTCAAGTACGACGTATCCAGGGTCAGGTCCATGTGCATTTTTACGACACACCCCCCGGTCGAGGCCGGGCATGACCGCTTTCACTACGAGTTGTTCGGACACTTGCTGCGTGGCTACGTCGCCCAGGACCAGGTGCGCCAGATCGGAGGCGAGGATCGCCTGAACATGACGCGGCTTGCCCTGAATCTGAGTGGATACATCAACGGCGTGGCGATGCGGCATGCCGAGACTGCGACCCGCATGTTCCCCGAATATGAAATCCGCGCGATCACCAATGGCATTCACGTACCGACCTGGGTCCATCCCGCGTTCAGCGAATTGTTCAATCGTTTTTCCCACGAATGGGGGTATTCGCCCGAGGTAATGGTTAGATTCGACCAGCTGTCCGGGGAGGGGATCTGGAAGGCGCACCAGACCGCGAAGGACGACCTGATCGGCCTAGTGCAGCGCAGCGTCGGCGTGGAGCTCGATCCCAAGCTGCCGATTATCGGCTTTGCGCGACGCTTTGCGGCCTATAAACGCCCTACGCTCCTGTTCAGCGATCTGGAGAGACTGAAGGCAATCCATGCGGCACGCCCCTTCCAGTTGGTGATGGCCGGCAAGGCGCACCCCAACGACCAGCCCGCCAAGGACCTGGTTCACCGCATTCACGACCTGATCAGGGAACTGGGCCCGGGCATGCGCATCGCCTTCCTGCCCAACTACGACATCGGGATCGCGCGCACCGTGATCAGCGGCTCGGACGTGTGGCTCAACACCCCCGAGCCACCGCTCGAAGCCTCCGGAACCAGTGGCATGAAGGCCGCGGTCAACGGAGTGCTCAACCTCAGCGTGCTCGACGGCTGGTGGGTCGAGGCGTGCATCGAGGACGTCACCGGCTGGAGCATCGGCCACAGCGACCAGCGCATTGCCGCCGCCGACGCCGAACACCTCTACGACAAGCTCGAGCGGGTCGTGTTGCCCCTCTATTACAACGACCGCGAACGCTGGATCTGGATGATGCGCCAGTCCATTAGCAAGATCGGCACTACGTTCAACTCCCACCGCATGATGCGCCGCTACGCGGCGGAAGCTTATTTGCCACGGCGGCCCGGTTGATCCGTGTGATTCCGATGCGCGCCGTCCCCGACCCGCCCAGTCAGGTCCCAACCGCCACTGACGGCCCCGTTGCGCTTCTGCTCCGGGGCCGATACGACGATCCCTATGCCCTGCTCGGCATGCACTCCGAGCGCGAAACGGGAAACCTGACTGTACGCTGCTTTCTGCCCGGGGCAGAACGCGTGGAATTGATCAACCGGGAAAGAGGCCGTTCACACGGCGAGTTCACGCGCCGGGACGCCCAGGGTTATTTCGTCATCGACCTGGAGGACGCTCGCGATTGCTTCCCATACCGGCTGCGCGTCACCGATAACCAGGGAACGCGAGACATCGACGATCCGTATGCGTTCCCCCCGCTGCTCGGGGATCTCGATTGCCACCTTCTGGCCGAAGGCTCCCACTGGTACGCCTACCGGGTGCTGGGTGCCCACCCACGCACGCTACAAGGGGTGGCAGGCGTCGCGTTCGCCGTCTGGGCACCCAATGCGCAGCGGGTCAGCGTCGTAGGCCCATTCAATCATTGGGACGGCCGGGTCCATGTGATGCGCAAGCGGATCGAATGCGGCGTCTGGGAAATCTTCCTGCCCGGGATCGCAGACGCGGAACTCTACAAGTTCGAGGTGCGAGCCCGGAACGGTGACCTGTTGCTCAAGTCCGATCCGTATGCCTACCTGGCGGAAACGCCGCCCGCGACGGCCTCGCGGGTCTGCCTGCAGCGCGACTTCAGCTGGAACGACCAGGCATGGATGTCTAACCGGTCACGGCGCCAGGCGCTGGATGAGCCGCTTTCCATCTACGAGCTGCACCCAGGGTCCTGGCGGCGTCATCCGGACGGACGCCATTACACTTACGACGAGCTGGCCGAATCGTTAATTCCTTACGTCCGCGACCTGGGATTCACCCACATAGAGTTGCTTCCGGTCAGTGAACACCCGTTTTTCGGCTCCTGGGGCTACCAGCCCACCGCCCTTTTCTCGCCAACCTCGAGATGGGGGACACCCGATGCATTCCGGCGTTTTGTCGATCGCTGCCACCAGGCCGGACTGGGCGTACTCCTGGACTGGGTCCCTGCTCATTTCCCGAAAGACGAACACGGACTGTCCCACTTTGACGGTACCTGTTTGTATGAGCATGAAGACCCCCGGCTCGGGCACCACGCCGAATGGGGGACTCTGGTCTACAACTACGGTCGCCGCGAGGTTGCCAACTTCCTGATCACCAACGCGCTTTTCTGGCTGCGTGAATTCCACATCGACGGCCTGCGTGCCGACGCCGTCGCATCCATGCTGTACCTCGACTACAACCGCGAGTCTGGTGAATGGCTGCCGAATATCTTTGGCGGCCGGGAAAACCTGGAAGCCGTGGCTTTCCTGAGACGCCTCAACGAAATCGTGCATCGCGAGGCGCCCAGCGGCGCAATCATGATCGCCGAGGAATCGACGGCCTGGCCCATGGTGACCCGACCCACCTACCTGGGCGGATTGGGGTTCGATTACAAATGGAACATGGGCTGGATGAATGACACGCTGGACTATATGCGTCACGAACCTATCCATCGCCGGTTTCACCACGATCGACTGACCTTCGGCCAACTTTATGCCTACAGCGAGAATTTCATTCTTCCGCTCTCCCATGACGAAATGGTATATGGCAAAGGGTCGCTGCTGGGAAAAATGCCGGGGGATCATTGGCAGCAATTTGCCAATCTTCGCTTGTACCTGGCTTTTCAATACATGCAACCCGGGAAGAAGCTCCTTTTCATGGGCGGAGAGTTCGCCCAGGCACATGAGTGGGATCACGACCGGGAACTGGATTGGGGACTTCTTGCCGATCCTGGTCATGCAGGTGTAAGGGAGATGCTCCGTGATCTCAATCGGCTCTACCGGACGCTGGATTGCCTTCACAGCCATGATTGCGACAGCCGCGGCTTTCGCTGGATCGACTGCAATGACAGCGAACAAAGCGTGCTGAGCTGGTGCAGGACAGGCCGCCGCGGAGAACCCTTCGCGCTTGTCGTCTGCAATTTCACGCCGGTGCCGAGATTGGGCTATCGTCTCGGTGCGCCTGCGCCGGGCACTTACCACGAAGTGTTCAACAGCGATGCGCGAACCTATGGCGGCAGCGATGTGGGCAACGGCGGCCGGGCCGCTACCGAACCGGTTTCCTGGCATGGCGAGCCGCAGTCGCTGGTTCTCGACCTGCCGCCTCTGGGGGCGGCGGTCTTCATATCTCCCGAGACCTGAATTCCGACGTGGCCCCTGCGCGTACGCTCGCCGAGGGATCGCCCACGCCGCTCGGTTCGCACTGGGACGGGCATGGAGTCAATTTCGCGGTTTTCTCGCGCCATGCCGCGAAGATCGAGTTATGCCTGTTTGACGCGGCCGGAGAGCGCGAGACACGCCGTCTGACCTTGCCGGGCAGGCACGGCGACATATGGCACGGTTATCTGCCCGGGGCGGGTCCCGGCCAACTATATGGGTATCGCGTAGACGGTCCTTATGCGCCTGCGGAAGGCCATCGCTTTAACCCGCACAAGCTTTTGCTGGATCCATGGACACGCGCGCTGCACGGCCAGGTAACCTGGAACGATGCGCTCTGCGGCTATCGAACCAAAGAGGGAGCTCAAGGGCGCGCCCCGGACGGCCGCGACAGTGCGCCTTATGTTCCCAAGGCAAGAGTTGTTGCGGGGCTTGGCAACGCGAGCCGCCCGCAGCGCCCGTACGTTCCCTGGTCCGATACCGTCGTTTACGAAACGCATCTGCGCGGATTCACGATGCTGCATCCCGACGTCCCTGAAGACATTCGGGGCACTGCGGCGGCCCTTGCCGAACCGGCGGTTATCGAGCATCTCCAGACACTTGGAGTGACTACGATCGAACTGTTGCCGGTCGCGGCATTCGTGGACGAGTGGCACCTGGTGCAACGTGGCCTGCGCAACTACTGGGGTTACAACCCGATTGCGCCGTTTGCCATGCAGCCCTCCTATCTCGCCAGCGGAGACATCGCGGAATTCCTTCAAACCATCGACCGGCTGCACGAAGCCGGGCTCGAAGTCATACTCGACGTCGTGTTCAACCACACGGCCGAGAACGACGAGTTCGGCCCTACCCTGGCTTATCGCGGCCTGGACAACAGCGTCTATTACCGGCTGGAGAAGGAGCGGCTCGATCGTTACGAAAACTACAGCGGTTGCGGCAACACGCTCGACCTGACCGAATCCCCGGTGGCGGACATGGTCCATGCGGCCTTGCGGTACTGGGCCTGCGAGGTCGGCGTGGATGGATTTCGTTTTGACCTCGCGGCTTCCCTGGCACGAGACCGTAATGGCCGGTTCGATGCCCGGTCTTTGCCACTCGAGGCAATACGCAACGACACCGACCTGAACCGGCTCAAACTGATTGCCGAACCGTGGGACCTGGGCGAACCCGGTCATTTAGTCGGGGAGTTCCCTGCACCTTTTGCCGAATGGAACGACCGCTACAGGGACGGCATGCGGCGATTCTGGCGCGGCGACGAAGGCGCGCTGGGGGAGATGGCCACACGCTTTGCCGGCTCCAGCGACCTGTACCGCGGCAACGGGAAACCGCCCTCATCGAGTGTCAATTTCGTGACCGCCCATGACGGCTTCACCCTGGCCGACCTGACGGCCTATGCCACCAAACACAACGAAAGTAACGGGGAAGACAACCGCGACGGCACCGACGCAAACTGGAGCACCAATTGCGGAACCGAAGGCCCGAGTGACGATCCGGAACTTCTTGAGCGGCGGCGGCGCCTGCGGCGTTCCCTGCTGGCGACCCTCCTCCTTTCCCGCGGTACGCCCATGTTGCTGGCGGGCGACGAACTGTCGCAAACGCAACATGGCAATAACAACGCGTATTGCCAGGACAATCCGACCACTTGGCTGGACTGGACTGCGCGCGGCGATCCGTGGCGCGATACGGTGAAGTTCGTCCACCGTGCCGCGAGGTTGCGCAGGCAACTTCCGTTGCTGCGCCAGGACCGTTTTTTTGACGGCCGCCCTGTCGTCCCCGGAATTGAGCGGAAAGATATTACCTGGTACACGCCGGAGGGACGGGAGCTGGGGATAACGCAATGGCAGGAAACGGACAGGCATGCAATCGGCATTCTGCTGAACGGGACGGGAGGTCAGACGCCGGACCAGCTTTACCTGATGATTAACGCAGGTGAGAACCCCGTCGATTTCATCCTGCCCCGCATCATTCCGGGAGACGATGACTGGTTATGTGTCCTGGACAGTGCTGCGCCTTCGGATGAGATCGCCGAAGCTCTTCATGCCCGAAAAGAAACCCTCACCGTACCGCCGGGAACCCTGCTTGCACTGGTGCCAGCTCGAACGCCCGGACCCGGAGTGCCGAAGACTCTCGCCGACCAGGCGCGTGCCGCGGGCATCAACACCGGATACACGGATATCTCCGGTACCCGCAGGCAGTCGCCGGCCGCAGCGCTGAAAGAATTGATCGAATCCGTGGGCGATCATTCGGTCCCGCCCTATGCTCCCCCCGGCTTTCCGAACCCCGAATGCTGGCTGCCGGAAGCCCTCGGCAACCCAAGCGGACTCTGGGCGCTGACGGCGCAAGTCTACAGTTTGCGTTCGGATCAAAGCTGGGGCATCGGGGATTACGCCGATCTTGCACGCTTGGCCGAGATCGCGGCGTCCGCCGGCGCTTCGGGTATCCAGTCCAGCCCCGTGCATGCCCAGGCACTGGCCAGCCCCGAAAGGGCTTCCCCCTATGCCCCGAGCACGCGCCTGATGTTGAATCCCTTACTGATATCCGTGCCTCAGGCGGCCCGCATGCACGGCACGGGCAGCACGGAGGAATGGTTCAACCAGGCCTCCCTTCGTGCCGAAGTAGCGCAACTGAACGCGGCGGAGACAATTGACTACACCCGCGTCTCCAGGCTCAAGCTGGAGGCACTGGGGCGCCTCCACCAGGATTTCCGCGAACGGCATTTGGGCACGTCCCCCAGCTCCCTCGGCGGAAGGTTCCTGCGATTTCGCGAGAAAGAAGGCGAAGCGCTGCGCGACCATACGGTCTTCGAGGCCCTGAGTGCATGGTTTGCCCGCCTTGAGGGCCGCCCTGCGCCGTGGCTTCGCTGGCCCACGGCGTTCCGTTTGCCTCGATCGGATGACGTCAATGCATTCGAGCAGGAGCATGCGCGAGAGGTCGAGTTCTATGCCTACCTGCAATGGTTGTCCCGGATCCAATGGGAGACGGCTGCCGGGCGGGCCCGGGCTTCGGGCATGCCGCTCGGGTTGATGACCGACCTGGCCGTGGGAGCGGATCTCGACGGCGCGGAGTCCTGGCAGTGGCCCGGACTGGTGGCCCTGGACGCCGAACTGGGCGCGCCGCCGGACGCATTTGCGCCGCGGGGACAGGCCTGGGGCTCGCCTCCCTGGCGGCCCGGGCAGCTCGCGCGGATGAACTATGCCCCATTCGATGCCCTGCTGAAAGCCGTCATGCGCGACGCGGGAGCGGTCCGTATGGACCATGTCATGGGGTTGATGCGGCAATTCTGGATTCCACGAGGCCATTCACCCGGCGAGGGCGCCTACGTTTCGTATCCCTTTGAAGTGCTCCTGGAGCACCTCGCCAAAGCGAGCCGGGAACACCGCTGCATGGTGATCGGAGAGGATCTGGGCAACCCGCCCGCCGGGTTGCGATCACGCCTGGAGTCGGCCCGCATACTTGGTTACCGGCTTCTCTACTTCGAGCGGGACGGCACCGGGCGCTTCAAGCCCCCGGCGGATTATGATGCTATTGCCGCGGCTGGAGCGAGCACGCACGACCTGCCGACCCTCCGGGGTTTCCTGGCGGGAACCGATATCGACGGGCGGGAAGCGCGTGGACTTTATGCTCACCCGGCACAGGCAAGGGCGGCCCGGGCACAACGCAGGCAGGCACTGGAACGCCTCGACTCCGCATTGGCGCCCTATGGTTCCGCCAAGAGTGCCTCCGCATTCATAGAAGCCGCGCACCGTTTCCTGAACGCCACGGCAAGCCGCCTGGTGGTCGTCCAGATCGAGGACGTCCTGCAGCTGGAACAGCAGGCCAATCTACCGGGGCTCGGCGACGAGCCCCCCAACTGGCGACGTCGTTTGCCGGCGAGCCTGGAAGACCTGGCCACGGACCCGCGCCTGGCCAGGCTGGCCTCGATCTTCCCAGGCCGCTCCCGGTTCAGTCGTGCATTTCCGTCAAGGCCTTGAATATTGCAGCAATGTCGCGTTGGCCATGACCGGCGTCATGCGCGCGTGCCAACGCCTCGTCGGCGGCATGAGCTGAAGGCAGCGGTGTCTCAAGCTGTTTGCCGCTGTCCAGGGCGAGGCGGATGTCTTTGTGCAGCAGGTCGAGGGTAAACCAGCTCTGTTCGGGCAGGTCCATCAGGAACGCGGCCCGCGCCTTGAGCATCGGGGAACCGATTGCGCTGCCCGCCATGACGTCCAGCGCCTTCTTGCGGTCTATGCCGCCCCGCTCGGCGAGCAACACTCCCTCGCTGAAGGCGAGCATCTGCGCCGCGAGGCTGATGTTGATTGCGAGCTTGAGGAGCGAGCCCTGGCCGCTCGGACCTATGTAATGCGGCGTACCCCAATTTTTCAGTATGGGGGCAACAGCTTCGAATGCATCCTGTTCGCCGCCGACGACAATGGTCAGCACGCCCTGCTCTACCTGGGGGACGCTGCCGGATACGGGGGCATCGAGCATACTCGCACCCTGCTCTCCGGCCTGCGTCGCCAAGCTGCGGCTGAGTTCGGGGCTTACCGTGCTCATGTCGACGTAAATCTCGCCTTTGCGCAGTCCCGCCAGAATGCCATCGTCGCCGGCAGCCACGGCCTTGAGCGCGTTATCATCGCTCACCATGCTGATAACGACATCGGCTGCCCGGGCTACGGCGCGCGGGCTTTCACACCATTTCAGGCCCTGCCCGAGCAGGTCATTCACCTTCTGCTTCGTCCGGTTGTAGCCATGCACTTCATAGCCGGCCTCCAGCAGGCGGCGGGCCATGGGATGGCCCATCGAGCCAAAACCGACGAATCCTATTGTCTGCATGTGTATCTCCTTCGCTGAGTCCTTTTTACATGCTGACACAAAAGGGCCGCGGACAACGGCACGGCCAGCGTACCGCGTTACCTTGACCACCCTCCTGTTCGGCGCCAGTGCAACCGTCGCAGGCGCTAGGGACGGTCATCAGTGACCGCAATATCTGGCGGCCGAATGCGGGCTTGCGGAACAAATCCAGTGATCTGTTTGTCGCCTTAATAGGCATCTTGATAGACGATGCGGGCGCCTCCAGTCGTCCGCGTGGCGAAATATCCGGAGGCTTCAGTATCCCTTGCCCCATCGTTACTGCGGTTCTACGATGGGGCCACCCGGTGACGCAACGTGCCGGTGATCTTGCCGGACGACAAGATCTGCCAATGCAAGCTGCATAAATACGAATGCGCAGACGCAAGGAGTCCACCATGAATATTTTCGAGCGACTTGAATCCGAAGTACGCAGTTATTGCCGTGCCTGGCCTGCCATATTCGATACGGCCGTCAATGCCCGGCAGAAAGATGTCGACGGCCGCGAATATATCGATTTTTTCGGTGGCGCGGGTGTGCTGCTCTTCGGTCACAACAATCCGCAACTCCGTCAGGCGATGATCGATTACATGATGCGCGACGGCGTCAGCCACAGCCTGGACATGTACACCCTGGCCAAACAGCGGTTCATGGAGCGTTTCGAGGAAGTGGCCCTCAAGCCGCGGAAGCTCGAGTACAAGCTGCAGTTTCCCGCCCCCACCGGCACGAACGTGGTGGAAGCGGCGCTCAAGCTCGCGCGCAAAGTGACCGGCCGCAACACCATCATGGCATTCACCGACGGTTTCCACGGCATGACGCTCGGATCCCTGGCCTGCACCGGCAACGACCACTTCCGCTCCGCCGCCGGCGTGGCGCTGAACGACGTCGTGCGCATCCCCTACGACGGCTACCTGGGCGCCGGCGTGGATACGCTGGAAACTCTGCGCCGTGCGCTGGAGGACAGCTCCAGCGGCCTGATGCCGCCGGCTGCGTTCCTGGTCGAGACGATCCAGGCCGAGGGCGGCGTCAACGTCGCGAGCCGTGAATGGCTGCAGGCGCTGCAAGCCCTCGCACGCGAGCATGGCAGCCTGCTGATCGTGGACGACATCCAGGTGGGCTGCGGCCGCACCGGCGACTTCTTCAGTTTCGAGGCGATGGGACTGGACCCGGACCTCGTGTGCCTGGCCAAGGGGATCGGTGGCTACGGTACACCGCTCGGACTTCTGCTGATCAAACCCGAGCACGACCAGTGGAAACCCGGTGAGCACACCGGAACCTTCCGCGGCCAGGACCTCTCCTTCGTGGCCGGTGCCGAAGGACTGGGTTTCCTGGGCGATGAGGCGTTCATGGCCAGCGTCACCGACAAAGGCAAGCGCATCCGCGAGCGGCTGGACAAGATCGCCGCGAACACGCCGGTCGAGACCGACGTGCGCGGGCGCGGGATGATCCAGGGCCTGGACCTCGGCACCGGGGAACGCGTCCAGAAGGTGGTAAAGCACGCCTTCGAGAACGGCCTGCTGATCCCGAACTGTGGGCCCGACGGCCGCGTCGTGAAACTGACCCCGCCATTGACCATCGAGGACGATACGCTCGAGCAAGGCCTAGACCTGCTGGAGCAGGCGGTTGCCAAGGCGGTGAAGTCATGAGGGAACACGATGGACTGGTATTCCCGATCGCGGAATACGAGCGCCGCCTGCACGAGCTGCGCACGCACATGCAGGAACGGCTCCTTGACGCGGTCGTCATCTCCGATCCCGAGAACCTCGCCTACCTGTGCGGTCACCAGACCACCGGCTACTCGTTCTTCCAGGCGCTGGTGGTGCCGCTCGAGGACGAGCCGGTATCGGTCACGCGCCAGATGGAAGCCTCCAACATCGAAAAACGCACCTGGGTCGAGGACGCGCGCTATTACAGCGACACCGGCGACGCGTTGCAGATGCTCTACAGCGTCCTCTCCGACCTGGGGCTGACCGGCAAGCAGGTGGGCTACGAGCGTAACAGCTACTTTTTCCCCGCCTACCAGCAGGACCGCTTCCATAACCTCTTCGCCGACGGGAACCTGCTCGACTGCTACGGCATCGTCGAGGAAGGCCGCTTGTGCAAGTCCGAAACCGAGATCGACATCATGCACAGGGCAGCGAAAGCGACCGAAGCCGGGATGCAGGCGGGACTGGAAGCCGCCGCCGAAGGCGTCAGCGAAAACGACATCGCGGCGGCGGCCTGCGACGCCATGTTCCGCGCCGGCGGCCAGTACCCGGCCGTACTGCCCTATGTCACCTCGGGGCCCCGCACCATGATCGGCCACGCCACCTGGGAAGGCCGCACGGTGCAGCCGGGCGAGCATGTGTTCCTGGAAATGGCGGGCTGCTACCAGCGTTATCACACGGCCATGATGCGCACCGTCGTGCTGGGTGAAGTCAGCCGGTCCATGCGAATCGCTGAAAAAATCATGCTCAATGCACTGGACGAAGTCGAGGACTTCATCCGCCCGGGCGTGACGGTCTCGGACGTGGATGGCCTGGTGCGCCGCATCATCAACGACAACGACATCGGCGCGACCCTGATCACCCGCGCCGGTTATTCCATCGGTATCGCTTTCGCCCCCGCCTGGGACGAAGGCTACATGCTCAGCCTAAAGCAAGGCTCGCCGGAGATTCTGAAACCCGGCATGACCCTGCACATCATCCCCTGGATGTGGGGCATCGACGGCGACAAGACCTGCGGTATCTCCGACACGGTGGTGGTGACCGAGAGCGGCTGCGAGTTCCGCGCCGAGCCCGCTCTGCTGACCCGACTGGCTCCGCTGCTCGCGCATGAAGGCAACGAAGCGGCGGCCGTCGAGGCACTGCGTCGCGCCCTCGA
>Ga0102950_1000468_pt1 | contig 11422 bp, 10 predicted proteins | sample SalPon2A_B_D2_MG_FD_78505 | JGI IMG/M metagenome (GOLD analysis project Ga0102950, IMG submission 78505) | Soil microbial communities from South San Francisco under conditions of wetland restoration - Salt Pond MetaG R2A_B_D2_MG | ecosystem: Environmental > Terrestrial > Soil > Wetlands | place...
AACGGATACCTGAATTGTTTTACCATAATAATTTTGCCGTTATTTTTTATCGGTATTACAACAGCTCCGCCCGGATGCATTGCAACTTCTCTTATTCCTTCATTTCCACTGTCATAAACTATTTGATCCACTTTTAGATCAAAGACTTTCCCACTGAAAATTATATCACTGTTTTTAACTTTAAAATTCATAATAATCTCTAGACTTTCTAAGTAATAATTTCTTTTACTCTTCCAACCTCTCCGCTCTCTAGCCTTACTTTTATTCCGTGTGGATGAACAGCGGAATTTGTTAGAATATTTTTTACAATTCCCTCTGTAAGATTTCCTGTTCTCTGGTCTTTCTTCAGTACAATTTTTACTCTTAGCCCAACTTTTATAACCGACCTTTTATTTCCGCCTTCCATCTCTTTACCTTAATTAAAAATAAATCATATTTAAAATAAGAAAAGGCTGTCAACTTAATAGTAATGACAGCCTTTTCCTTTAAAATTTCAGAAATTACTCAGTATGAGCAATCCATGTGCCTCCAATACCATAAATTTTTGAATCAGCCCAGGTAGAGATTTTAATTGTAAAATTATCTCTCGAAACAGAAATAGCTTTCAGGTTATATCTCTGATTAAATTGTCCGTCGCTGTCAAGCATACTTACGCTAAGAACAATTTTAGGCTTTTTATTAAAAGGAACAGGAAAATTAACTTCCAGCAGAAAAGTACGATCACCAGAATTTTTGTCCAATGTATAACCCTGATTAGCTGCTGTAGCAGTAAAATTGCCACTTTGCATTTCAACCTGTGCAAATGCAAGTGAAGCTGAGAAAATGAATACTGTCACTAAAAGAATAACTTTCTTCATGGTCTACCCTCCTTGAAATTATTGAAAATCCTTCAGTTGTAAGCTAATTTCAAAACTGCTAAGAAACAAGAATAATAAAATGATTTTTGAAAAACCTACCCGCCAAAGCCAAATCAGGCTAAAGTATAACATTTAATCTAAAAAAAATGCCCCGTCATTTTGGCGGGGCGATGAATATTATCTTATGTTTAATTTACTTTGCTGGGAATACTCGATATCCGGTCTTTAAATTCAGCCCAACCCTTTTCCGTTCCTTCTCTTAAGTCTTTCCAAACTTCACTGTTGGCATCTTTCATTTTATCCAGCTTTATTTTAAGAATATTTCTTTGTGATTCAAGGTTATTAAGTTGTTTTTGCAAATCAATTTTGGTATTGCTTGCATAGTTTTTAATTTTTTCCTGCATAACCTGAATATCTGAATCCCATTGTTTTAACTGTTTGGCAAACTTATCAATATATTCTTTCCTGTTTTCCATCGTACCCTCCTTATTTAATCATAATTTTATCGTTATTTAAGCGTTCATCAATGCCCTAACTTATTATATTATAAGCATTTTAGTGCGGAATGTCAAATCATGACTATTTATTAAGAGGGTAAGCTTTCAGAGCTTAATTAAACAAATTGCCCGGCACAATAGCCCGACGACCAGGCCCACTGAAAATTGTAACCACCGAGCCACCCGGTCACATCAATTACTTCACCAATAAAATAAAGACCCTCAACCTTTTTTGCTTCAAACGTTTTCGAAGAAAGCTCATTTGTATCGATTCCGCCTTTTGTCACTTCGGCCTTTTCAAATCCTTCGGTTCCCGGGGGAATAACTTTCCATTCCTGGAAAATTGTGGAGACTCTTTCAATATCCCTTTCATTGTATTGATTAACGGGCTTATCATATCCGGATAACTCCAGAAATCTCTGTGCAACTCTTTTGGGTAAAATTGCGCCCAGCAATGTCATCAAAAGCGCTTTCTGACTTTCTCTTTTCCATTCTTTTATTTTTTCAGACAGATCGGTCCCGGGAAGAAGATTAATACCGAGTTCGCCTCCTTCGTTCCAATAATTTGAGATTTGAAGGATTGCCGGTCCGCTTAATCCTTTGTGTGTAAAGAGAATATTTCCCCGGAAAGAATTTCCACCGCATTGTACAATTGAATCAACAGAAACACCGGAAAGAGTTGAATATTTTTTTAGATCATCTTTGTTCCAGGTAAATGGCACAAGCGATGGCTGGGGCTTTACAACAGTTATACCGAATTGTTCCGCTATTTTATAGCCAAAACCGGTTGCTCCTATTTTTGAAATCGTTGGTCCGCCGGTAGCAATTACAAGCGATTCGGCTGTAAAATTACCATTGCTGGTTTCTACTTTAAAACTATTATCTTTTCCAATTTGTATTATTTCGCAGCTTGTTTTTATTTCAGCTCCAGCCTCCTCGCACTCTTTTAAAAGCAGTTCGACGATCTCATTAGATTTACCATCGCAGAAAAGTTGTCCCAGTGTTTTTTCGTGATAAGGAATGTTGTGTTTCTCAACAAGCGAAATAAAGTCCTGCTCGTTGAAACGGCTCAATGCGGATTTACAGAAATGGGGGTTGCCGGATATAAAGTTTTCCGGGTGAACCAGGAGATTTGTAAAATTACATCTTCCCCCGCCGGATATTAAAATTTTTTTCCCGACTTTTTTGTTGTGTTCTATTACAAGGACATTTCTCCCTCTTTGGGCGGCTGTTGCAGCGCACATAAGCCCGGCAGCGCCTGCACCAATAATAATTACATCAAATATATCTGCGGAATTCATTTAAGAAATGTTTTGATCTGGAGATTGTGGCTTTGGTAATTCTTCTTCTATGGGCTTATTAATTTTTGATTTTTTATAATTCAAATAACTTTTAATAAACCAGCCAAGTAAAAATCCCAAAAGAAGATTAAAGACAATCAGCAGAGCGAGAGAAATTGAAACACGCCAGAATAATAAATTTACCTCAACCACTGTCACGTTTTGAGTAATAAAAACAGCAGCAATAATAATGAGAACCAGTATAGAAAATATTTTAAAATTCATATTGCCTCATCAGTTTATTAATAAATTCATTCATTACTGAGATTCGTGTTTTTAGGATTAAGTTCTTTCTTTTTATACGTTTTAATTGAAACCAACATGTATATTATCCCTACCATCATCCATGCAACCGGCAGAGCTTTTTTCCCAGCATCGTAATAGCCATAAGCAACAATAAAAGCCAGAATTGCATTAAGCATTAACAAAATAATATTTGCTGTTGACATTTTTCTTTTCATAAAAAGCAGGCTGATAATGTTTGCTCCGGCGAGAGAAAAATTACTCCCCCCTAGAATAAGATAGTTCTGATCGAGTGAATCCCAACCTGCGAAGAAAAATGCAATAAACCCTACAACCAGGGATATACGAACTCTTATATCCCGCTCAATTATTGTTTTCATAATTTTAAGCAACCTATAACTGCAGAATAAAAAATAGAAAAAAACCTGTCTTGCAAATAGACAGGTTTAAAAATATTATTACAAGATTTTAGGATCTATAACCCGGTTGATAATACGGGGTTAGTTCGCTTCCAAGAAATTTTAGCAGTGCCGTAATTACTCCCAGGTCATCCATATAACCAATTAACGGACTAATATCAGGAATCGCATCAATCGGAGAAATAAAATATATCAAACCGGCAACTACTATCGCCTTCCTGTGCCAGGAAACAAGCGGGTCGCGCATATAATTAACCAGCGCGAGAATGTCTCTTGCAAAAGATATTTTTTTCCCGACTCTTTCTAGTTTTTCCCAGAGATTTTCTTCAACGAACTTTATTTTTTCATCTACTTCTTCAGCGGATTCTTTTCGATTTCCAATATTTCCCCCGAAGTCAAGTTCGTCCACGCCGAGTTCTCCCAGATCACCGAGTTCAGCGAAATCGACTTCTTCATTATTCATATCAACTAATCCTTTTTATATTTATTAAACCAATCATAAATTGAATTCCACCATAACTTAGCATTCTGTGGTTTTACAACAAAATGATACTCATCAGGGAAATAGATAAATTTGCTCGGTACACCGAGTCTCTGCAGCGAAGTAAACAACTGGAATGCCTGCTCTTCCGGTACTCTGAAATCGTTCGCACCTTCAAAAATAAGCATTGGTGTTTTTGCATTTTGTATGTACATCTGTGGATTCCATTTTTCATAAAGCGCCCTGTTTGTCCACGGTGTCCCTTTAAATTCCCATTCAGGGAACCAGAGTTCTTCGGTAGTTCCGTACATACTAATAGTATTAAATACACCATCGTGAGAAACCAGCGCGTTAAACCTATCGGTATGGCCTTCAATCCAGTCAATCATATATCCGCCGTATGATGCGCCGGCAGCAAATGTATTTTTCTTATCTATAAAATTATAATTCTTCAAAGCATAATCGTAAGCGTTCATAAGATCAGTGTAAACTTTGCCGCCCCAGTCGCCGGAAATTTCATCTGTAAATTTCTGTCCGTAACCAGTGCTGCCTCTCGGATTTGGAGCTACTACAACGTAACCTTGTGAAGCAAACATTTCTGTATTCCAGCGATAGTGGAAATCGTCTTCCCAATGTCCCTGTGGTCCGCCGTGAATTAAAAATATCATAGGGTATTTTTTATTCGGATCAAAGAACGGGGGTTTAACTAGAATTGATTGAACCTTTGCTCCTTCTGCGCCGGGTGACCAGAAAGTTTCAACCGGATTCATCTCAAGTTGTGAAAGCAATTCTTTATTCATAAAAGTTAATTGATGAACGTTGCTTCCATCATTGTTCATTGCAAAAATCTCGTAAGGTAGAGTTGATCTCTGCTGCCTGAAATAAATTGTTTTTCCATCAGGAGAAAGAGTTAATCCGTCATTTATATGCTCTTTCAGAAGCATTGATATTTTTCCAGTTGTAATATCAATTTTATAAACTGAATTATAAATTTCATTTGCGCAATCAAAGTAGATGTATTTTGAGTCGGGTGACCAGACTAAATCTCCTACTGAATAATCAAACTCAGGAGTGAGGTTTTTAATGTTACCTGTAGATCGGTTATAAAGCATCAGGTTTACCTGGTCAGCCTCAAAACCAGCTCTTTTCATAGATCCGAAAGCAATATATTTCCCATCAGGTGAGTAAACGGGCTCGTGATCATTTCCTTTGCTAACAGATATTTTCTTAATTGGTATCTCAGCGTTTTCTTTTACATCTTTTAACTCAATAGTATAAATTTCATTATTTGTGCTATTCTGGACTCTCTCAGCTTCGTTCATGGTAAAGACGACTTCTTTTCCGTCAGGAGAAAAATTATAATCATTAGCACTTCCCAGATCCAGCGGTGGAACATCGTGGTTACTCATGTAATTCAGATCATAATATTTTTTTGAAGCAAGATCATACATAAAAAGATGGCTGCGTTTTTCACCAAGCCACCTGTTCCAGTGCCTGTACATTAGATGTGTGAATATCTTCGCGCTGGATTTTCTTTCTTTAGCTTTTTCATCTTTTTCTTTGTTGCAAGCCATATCCGGACAGTCGGCATAAACATCAGACACAAAAAGTATTTTTGAACCATCAGCTGACCACTCAAAACCGGAAGCGCCGGAATATATATCTGTTAATTCTTTAGCATCAGAACCGTCCGTATTAGCCCACCAGGCCTGTCCGTCATATTCGTAGGCCAGTTTCTTTCCATCTGGTGAAAATTTAGGATTGCTCATACTTTTATCAGTGCTTTTAAACAAATGCAGATTTGAGCCGTCTGTGTCGACCAGATAAATTTGCGTTTTGCCTTTATTCGCTTCCATGCTGTAACTTGTTACAGTAAAAGCAATTGTATTACCATCGGGCGATAGTTCAATCCCGCCGACTCTCTTCATTGCCCACAGATCGTCTACGTTTATAGGTCTTTTTTGCTGTGCTACTAATATTATTGGAATAAATAAAAGGAGTGTGATTAGTTTTTTCATCCTTGTAAGCCTCCGGCTTGTTTTTCCTCAGTTTGAATTTCTATAATAGATAAAAATAGGGCAACCAGCTTTGAAAGGCAATGCAACAAAATTGTAAAATATAGTTATTGCAGATTTTTGCAACATTAGAGCTATTATAGCTTTCAAATTAGCGCCGCAGGCTTTCCTTCCGCAAATTCTGAGACCAAATTAAGATTGATGCATCAAACTTAGCTAAATACTAAAAATGTTTTGTAAAGAGTAAAAATTACAACCTTATAATCTATTTAAGGGGAGAAACAAAGCCTTCCGGGCAATTTTGCAAAACAAACCGAACTAAATCAAAAAATATTGAGAGGTACGAATGTTCTTCAATAGGAGATTTATAAAATTATTGTCAGTAACAATGATATTACTTTTTTCCGGGCTGCCGGCTCAGCAAAAAGATAAAATATCGCTTTCTTTGAAAGATGCTTTACAACTATCAAAGAAAGGAAACTATGAATTAAAATTGGCACAAGCCGAAGTAGATAAAATGCAGGCTGATAAAAACAAATCGCTTGCCGTTTTTCTACCCCAGGTAACTCTTTCCGAGACTTATGTTAAAACAGATGATCCATTAAACGTATTCGGATTAAAGTTAAAACAAAAAATAGTTTCGATGGCAGATTTCAATCCCATGCTGCTGAATAATCCGAATAATTTTGAAAATTATAATACAAAGCTTGAAGTGCTCCAGCCACTGATTAACCTTGACGGCTTCTTTGGAAGAAACGCCGCAGCCGAGGGACTCTCTGCTTTGAATTACAAAAAACAAAGAACAGAAAATTATATCGACTTTATGGTTAAGGCAACTTATTACCAGCTTGTTCTGACAAAGAACAGTCTTGATGTAATTGACCAGGCCCTGAACACCGCTAAGGCAAACAGGAAACTTATTAAAGATTATTATGATGAAGGAATGATTACTAAGGCAGACTACCTTCGCGGCGAAGTTTACGTAGCAAGCCTGGAAAGCAAGAAAGTGGAAGTTGAAAACGCACTGCAAAAAGTAAATGACAATTTAAAAGTGATGCTCGGCCTTGATAAAACTGTAGAGATCCAGCCCAGTGATACTCTCAGCCTGCCTCAGGTCTCTAACATAAATTTTGATACCAAATCAGCAATTGAACAAAGATCGGATATACAGGCATATTCTCACAAAGTCAGTTCATATAAAAGTATGAAACTTATGAACCAGCTTAAATTTTTGCCGAGATTAAATGCTTTCGGAATATATGAATACAACGATACCAAAGCTTTCGGAAACGGCGCAAAGAACTGGATGGTTGGGTTGAACCTGCAATGGAAAATTTTCAATGGTTTCCAGAATGTGGCCGCCGTACAGAAATCAGCAGCTGAACTTGACCACGCAGAGATTGAATACAACAAGGCCCTGGCAAACGGGAAAAATGAAATTGACGAGGCATTCAGGGACCTTGAAACTGCAAAGACAAAAGTTGCGCTTGCAAAAACAGCAGCAGAACAATCCGATGAATCGCTAAAGATTACTCGCGACAGGTATGAAAAAGGTCTTGAAAAAACCACCGATCTTGTGAACGCACAGACAGCCGCTTCGGGAGCTCACTTAAATTATCTGCAGGCTGTTTACTTCTACAATGTCAGCATATTTAAAATAGAACTCATGGTCGAAAAGAAATTTGAAATAAAATAATATAAAGGTTAAAAAATGAGAAAATTAAATCAATTTACAATTCTGCTTTCGTCGCTGCTGTTAACTGTCTTCTTTGTTTCCTGTGGCAGTAACGAAAATACAAAAGACTTAAACAAACCCGTGAAAGTATCCGTTGAAAAAATATCAATGGATGCCGTTCCTTTCCAGTATGAATTCCCGGGAAATGTTGAGGGATCAAAGCAGGCTAAGCTCAGCACAAAATTAATGGGCGAAATAAGCTACTTCCCTTACGAAGCCGGTACAAAGGTTCATAAAGGCCAGTTGCTTGCAAAGATTAAGAGTGCCGACATTGGCGCCAAAAAACAGCAGGTTGAGTCCGGTATTGCTCAGGCACAGGCGGCATACAACAATATGAAGACCAATTACCACAGGATAAAAGATCTTTATGATAAAGGTAGTGCGAGCAAGAAAGAACTTGAAGATATGACTCTTGCTTACGAAATGGCAAAGCAAAGATTAAAATCAGCAAAGGAAATGAAAAAAGAAATTGACGATGTTTTAAGCTACGCAGAAATAAGAGCTCCTTTTGACGGATACATTGTCAATAAATTTTTCGATCAGGGTGACCTCGCTGCACCAGGACACCCTTTAATGATAGTGGAAAATTTCAGCAACTTTAAAGTTGTAGCCCAGGTTCCAGCAGACCAGGTAAATCTTTTCCAGAGAGGAAACTCAGTACAGGTTTATGTAGACGCAATTTCTAAAACGCCTTTTACAGGAAAAGTCTCTGAAATCAACCCCGGTGGCAACCCCTACAGCAAACAGTTTGAAGTACAGGTAGTCCTTGATAAAAATAATCCTGACTTCTCAAAAATTAAATCCGGTATGTATGGAAAAGTTATTCTTAAAGATCAGACAAAACCTGTAATTGCGATTAATGAAAATCTTCTCGTACAGAGAGGACAGCTTGTTGGTGTATATGCAGTATCAAAATCAAACGAAGCAACTTTAAGATGGGTAAGAACCGGAAAGGAAATGGATGGTAAAATCGAGATTTTGTCCGGAGTACAGTCCGGTGACATATTAATAAAAAATAAAGACAAAATTAAAGATGGTCAAAAAGTAGAGGTACTATAATGAATTTAGGAATCTCAGGGAAATTAGCAAAAGCATTTTTGCAATCTAAACTTACTGTTCTGCTCATTATCGGTACCCTGGCTCTCGGAATTTTCAGTGTTTATATGACACCAAGTGAAGAAGAGCCCCAGATAAACGTACCGATGGCAGATATTTTTGTTCAGTATAACGGCGCCAGCCCTAAAGAAATTGAGTCACGTATCTCTATCCCGATGGAAAAAATGATGTCTAACATTCCGGGTGTTGAGTACGTTTATACTACCTCGATGCCGGGTATGGCGATGATAATTGTAAGATTTTATGTTAACGAAGACTTTGAAAGAAGCGTTGTAAAACTTTACAACGAGATAATGAAAAACATGGATAAAATGCCCAAGGGTGTTTCCATGCCGCTGGTTAAAACACGGTCGATTGATGATGTACCTATACTTAGTTTTTCATTGTGGAGTAAGACATACAGTGACTACCAGCTCAGGAGAATATCATCTGAGTTGTCTAATGAGATTAAAAAGGTAAACGACGTTTCCGATGTTAAAATAATCGGTGGAAGAAAAAGAAAAATAAACATTCACCTGGATAAGGATAAACTTGCCGGACATCATGTTGATCCGCTGATTGTAATGATGAGGATACAACAGGCGAATAAGCAGTCCGGTTCAGGAAGCTTTGACCAGAATGATCAGGAGTACATTGTTGAAACAGGAAATTTCTTTAAAAGCAAAGAAGATCTTGAAAATCTTGTACTCGGGGTTTACAATGGCAGTCCCGTTTACTTAAAAGACGTGGCTGATATTACAGACGGACCGGAAGAACCGCAAACTTATACCGAGTTTGGCTACGGTTCGAAAAAATTAGAAACAGTCGGTTACAAAGACGGCGTTGAATTTCCGTCGGTTACAATTTCTGTCTCAAAAATTAAAAACTCCGACGCAAAAAAGATCGCGAAAGAAGTAATTCAGAAAATTGATAACCTGAAAGGGCGGGTAATTCCAAAGGGAGTTAACGTGGCCATAACAAGAGATTATGGTAAAACAGCTTCGGATAAGGTAAACGAACTGCTCTTACACTTACTAGTTTCCATACTAGCGGCCTCATTTATAGTTGCTCTGTTCCTCGGGTGGCGCGGCGGCTGGGTGGTTTTCACTTCAGTGCCAATCACATTCGCGCTTACACTTTTTGTCTATTATATGCTCGGTTACACATTAAACAGGATAACATTATTTGCCCTCGTTTTTGTAACCGGTATCGTGGTGGATGCTTCAATTATTATTGTTGAAAACATGCACCGACATTTCAAAATGCAGAAACAGACAAAATACCAGGCAGCACTTACTTCTATTGATGAAGTTGGTAACCCGACTATTCTTTCAACCTTTACGATTATTGCCTCGGTACTCCCGATGGCATTTGTAACCGGGTTGATGGGACCGTATATGGCCCCGATGCCTATTGGCGCTTCACTGGCAACTTTCTTCTCACTGCTGGTTGCGTTGGTCATAACCCCGTATATCGCTTTCAGAGTGTTAAAATATGGAGAAGAAGAAGGTAAACCTGAAAAGAAATATGATCTTAAAAAGACATACATCTACAAGTTATATGAAAAAATCATGGTTCCGCTTCTTGACTTTCCTAAAAAAAGAAAGAGAATGATTATTACAGTGGTAGCGTTGTTATTTGCTTCGATGCTCCTTGTATATTTCAAACTTGTTACTGTTAAAATGCTGCCTTTCGACAACAAGAACGAAATCCAGGTAATTATTGATATGCCGGAGGGGACAACACTTGAAAGGACCGCCGCTGTAACAAAAGAAATCGCGGGCTACCTTCGTTCTGTTCCTGAAATCGTTAATTACCAGACGTATGTTGGGACAGCAGCACCGATTAACTTTAACGGACTGGTACGCCACTACGATTTAAGGAGAGGATCAAACGTATCCGATATTCAATTAAACTTAATTGATAAAGGCGACCGGTCAGACCAAAGCCACGATATAGCAAAAAGAATCAGACCCGGTGTACAGAAGATCGCAAAGATGTTCAACGCAAATGTAAAGATTGCTGAAGTTCCACCGGGACCTCCTGTGCTTTCAACTTTAGTCGCGGAAGTATACGGACCTGATTATAAATCACAGATTGAGTATGCTAAAAAACTAAAACACATTTTTGAAACCACAAAAAATGTAGTTGATGTAGACTGGATGGTAGAAGGCGATCAAACCCAGTACAAATTTGTAGTGGACAAAAAGAAAGCCGCTCTTGCCGGAATTACGCCTGAACAGATCGTGGGAGTGATGGGAATATCTTTATATGGAATGGATGTATCTCTTCTCTATCAGCCTAACGAAGACGACCCGTTATTTATTAATGTGAAGATGAAGGAAAATCAGCGTTCGAGCTTAAATGATCTGAAAGGTATTAAGGTTATGTCCAACAAAGGAAGCCTTGTTCCTGTTTCCGAGCTCGTTCACATAAAAGAAAAAATACAGGATAAAAGCATCTACCGCAAAAATCAGCAACGCGTTGTGTACGTGTTAGGCGATGTGGCGGGAGATCTTGAAAGCCCGATTTATTCGATAATGGACATTGATAAAAGAATAGACGAGCTGAACAAGAAAGAAGGATTAAACGTTGAACAGTACTTTACTCATCAGCCGACTAATGAAGAAAACATATCGGTTAAATGGGACGGTGAATGGCAGATTACTTATGAAGTATTTCGTGATTTAGGAATAGCTTTTGCTGTTGCACTGATCATCATTTATATGTTGATAATCGG
>Ga0102950_1000470_pt1 | contig 11413 bp, 10 predicted proteins | sample SalPon2A_B_D2_MG_FD_78505 | JGI IMG/M metagenome (GOLD analysis project Ga0102950, IMG submission 78505) | Soil microbial communities from South San Francisco under conditions of wetland restoration - Salt Pond MetaG R2A_B_D2_MG | ecosystem: Environmental > Terrestrial > Soil > Wetlands | place...
CGTGATTTCCAACAATATGCCCTGCAGATCTGATCCCGTCCATAAGTCCGGGATATTCCTTTGCAGCTATACCGGTACAGAAAAAAGCTGCTTTGATATTATACGATGCCAAAACATCAAGTACCACAGGTGTTGATCCCGGGTCGGGTCCGTCGTCAAAGGTCAGCCATGCTAGTTTTTCACCGGTCCTGATTCTGGTTAAAGCTTCCGGGAAGAACCGTCCGGTCAACAGGAATGGCCTGAAAAACCTCATATATTATTTATTCGAATACAGTTTCCCGTAGTAATTATTTATATCGTTCTTCATTGACCCTGTAAGCTCGGTAAGTTTAAGCTTAAGAGACATATTATATATATCAAGGAGTGTCTGCATATTAATCCCGGTCGGGTAATCCATACCATAACGTTTATCGGGGCTCAGGGTAAGTGAATAATCGAGATATTGTTTAGCATAAGCAATAATATCATTTATTATTTTTTCACCTTCAGCCTTCTTGCCTGCCCTGATAAGAACCTCAGCCAATCCTATCGAGAAAAAGTCGTCCGGCATCTTTTCAGCAGGAACAATATCAAGACCCTTGTGTGCAACCTCAAGAGCTTTAATTGTATCGCCATGTTCAATCAGAGCATTACCCAGGGAACCGAATATCCTGCGATAGTTGCTGAACATCCTTCTGTTATTTTCATCAAGGTAGACTTTTGGATCCTGTGCATTCCCCCAGGTAAATTTGTTCATCATGTTATCATACATTACATGTGGGTCTATCATACCGAATTCACCCTGTTCGGGTTTGTCTATCCTGATAGGTTCAACCCTGTAGGCAAGGCCCTCCTGCACAAAATAACTTTCAATACCCTTATACTGACTTGAGGGCACCGTTGTGGAATAATATATTGGCCTCTTCCATTTATTAGTTGACAGCAAATCCATAATTGCCAGGTCGCCTTTAAAGGCATAATCATCTGAATAATCCCAGATTATAGGGCTAAGAAGTCTGTCTTTATAATAACTCTTTACTGTCCCGTTTCTAAGGACGAGTGCTGTGTCAACATCAATGATGAACTGGTTGGTAGGGATATAGTTTACCCAATCGCCCTGTCCGCTTATATCAATCTTGTATTTCCTGTCATCTTCCCCGGCAAACCTGACCACGTCTTTCAGATCGACCGGTTTTTTAATCCGCTCATCAACCGGAAGTTGCTCTCTGACTCCTTCCATATATTTACTCTGTGGGAGGGAGAAAGGCAGGGGATCCGATTTCATTGCCTTCTGCCTCATCATGTCTATATACCATCCGGCCTGGATATAACTGAGGTTTGCAACACGGACATCAGTCCTCACCCCTTCAACATCCTGGGCATACCACACCGGAAAAGAGTCGTTATCGCCATAAGTAAACAATATAGCATCAGGGGCACATGATTTAAGGTAGTTTTCACCTATATCGCGTGCTGTATATCGTCCCGATCTGTCGTGATCATCCCAGTTCTGTTGTCCCATTATGACAGGAACAGCAGTAATGAGACCAACAAAAGTAATACCAAGTGACAGGTTTCTGCCGAGGAGCTTCTTCAACTCTTCGTAGACAAACATGAATCCGATACCAATCCAGATGGCAAAAGCATAAAAGGAGCCAACATATGCATAGTCACGTTCCCTTGGCTGGTTTGGATACTGATTAAGGTATACAATGATCGCCAGTCCTGTCATCAGGAAGAACCCGAGTACCAGCCAGAAACCATTCCTGTCCCTTTTATATTGCCAGTAGAGCCCCAGAAGTCCAACTATCAGAGGCAGAAAATAATACTTATTATTACCCCTGTTATTTTTAAGATCATCGGGCATCTTATCGAGATTACCAAGGCGGGCTTCATCAATAAATTTAATACCGCTTATCCAGTTACCATAAATCGGGTTGCCGTTGCCCTGTATATCATTTTGTCGTCCGGCAAAGTTCCACATAAAATAACGCAGGTACATAAATCCTATCTGGTATCTGAAGAAATAACGAAGATTCTCTCCGAAGGTAGGGCACACTACCGGCTTTTTTGAGTCGGGTGTGGTATAGGTTCTGCCCTTTACCTTACCCCAGTATTTGTATGCACTCTCGTGATCGGAATCAGTACTGTACATGCGGGGAAACACCGTCTCAAACTGGCTGCTGTATTCATATTCAGTGGAATAATAGGGTTTATATTTCCCATCAACCTTATTATACCCTGCAATTACTTTTTTGAGACCAGTTACCGGTGCACTGTAATAATTTCCGAAAATTTTCGGAGCACTTCCGTACTGTTTCATATTGATATAATATGAAAGTGAAAATACATCGGAAGGATTATTCTGATTCATCGGAGGCCTGGCCGAAGATCTTATCATTATCATGGCATAAGAGGAATAGCCTATAATGATTACGGTAAGGGATGTAAGTATATAGTTAAGAATGACCTTTTTCTTTTTTAGCGACAGCCATATTCCATATGCCAGCCCGCCAAATAATATTACAAGGAAGAACAGTAATCCGCTGTTATAGGGCAATCCGAAAACATTCACAAAGAGCAGCTCGAACCATCCTGCCACTGCCGGAACCCCGGGCATTATCACAAACACCATCAGCCACAGCAACAATACAGCCAGAAAAAGAGTTTTAATCGCTCCTTTCCTTGTAACCTCATATTTCCTGAAATAGTAAACAAATACAAGCACAGGAATAATCAGGAGGTTAAGCCTGTGTACACCGAGGCCAAGTCCCATAATATAGGCAATGAGTATTATCCATCGCCCGGAATAAGGTTTATCTGCTTCATCTTCCCATTTCAGCATTCCCCAAAAAACTATTGCAATAATCAGAGACGAAAGGGCATAGAGTTCACCTTCAACGGCGGAGAACCAGAATGTGTCTGTAAATGTATATGCGAGTGCACCAAGAATACCACTTCCAATTATAGCCGGTACATGTTTGGCTTCAAGTTCTTTTCCATGAAGGAAGACCCTGCGTACAAGGTGTGTTATGGTCCAAAACAGGAACATGATCGCAAATCCGCTGCAGAGGGCAGACAGGGTATTGACGGAAACAGCTACTTTTGAAGTATCATCGCCGGCAAAGAATGTGGCTACCCTGGCCATCATAAGGAAAAGAGGTGCTCCCGGAGGATGTCCAACCTGGAGTTTGAAAGCAGAGAGAATAAATTCGCCACAATCCCAGAAGCTGACTGTCGGCTCGCGCGTCAGTATATAAACCATTGACGCAAAGACAAATAAAAACCACCCGGTAATATTGTTCCATCGGCGGTAGTTGCCCCAAACTGAACTCATATATTTATGACATTTTAAATATTATGAGAACAAAGAACGTAAAAAAATATTATATGTACCTATATACTATTCTATTTAACACCAAATTAACTTGAATAAAAATGCTACTTTTGTCCAAATCCCGGGGGCTGATGAGACATATCGCACTTATTCTTTTTATACTGACAATAAGTTTTTCCGGCCTTAATGGGCAGACCGGCTCAGATACATCATCAAAAGCCGGCGTTCTCTCCCTGCGAATAAAAAGCCTTACATTTGTCAGGGACGATGAATATTTCAACTCAATAGGCTCCTCAAAATTTGTCCTGGTCTCCAGCCTGCCAGGATTTACAGACAAATCAAAATGGATAGAAGGGTACACATTAATAGGATATTTCTTTCAGCCCGAGCTTGTTTATAATCCATCGGACCGTGTTACTCTGCGTGCAGGAGCTTACCTGTTGAAATATTCGGGAAAAGACAAATTCACAAAGGCACTGCCTGTTTTCTCCACCTCATTTAAAATAAACGGGAATACAACACTTGTGATGGGAACACTGCCAGGTTGTGACAGTCATAAACTATATGACCCCTTATTCGATCATGAACGGTTATACAAGAATTACTATGAAGAAGGTTTCCAGGTAACGGGCAATTACAGGAGAATCTTCAACGATACATACGTAAGCTGGGAAAATTTTATTTTCAGTAATGATACAACAAGGGAAATTATCAATTTCGGGGAATCGTTCAGGTACAGTTTCCCGGAAATAGCCGGCTTTATTCATCCTTCAGTTCCAGTGCAGGTACAGTTTAAGCATTTCGGGGGTCAGATCAGCAATTACCCTGAGCATATGGAGACCTATTTTAATATGATGGCCGGACTGGGATGTAATTTTGATATTGCGGGAAAGAAATATGGTGAGGCTGGTATCGAGGCACTTGGTTTTCTCAACAGGGAATTTCCCGGGAAACCACCTTCAGGTATTACAAGAGGCAGTGCAATATGGATAAAAGGAAATTACATTTATAAAAGTATTCACTTCGGAGCATCATACTGGAAAGGACATAACTTCTTCGCGCCCGATGGAAATCCCGTTTACGGCAGTGTAAAGAACCATACATCAGATTATGTTATTCCCGACAGGGAAATAATAAACAATACACTTTACATTGATTTGTTCCCTGAGAATTTTCTTGATTTGTTCCTTGGTGCCGAAACTTACTACGATGTAAGGATGAAGACTCTCGATTATGCCTTTACTCTTCACCTCAATCTCGATAAGCTAATAAAGCTTGCCAGGTTGAAACAATGATTATGTCCCCTCCCCTGTTTTTATCATGCAGTATCTCCAGGGCCTCGACTGCCAGTAGTCTCCTGCATATTCTATACCTATCCTCGGTCCGGTTGTATAAGCAGTTTCACGGCCGGAATCTTCCATCCATATCCGGTTTGAAATCACGAGGTCCTCACCATAAAATGATTTATCTATTCCAAGCATTCTTGTAAGCCTCCCTGGACCAGCTACATCACTTACCCCTCTCACAAGAACTGCCTGAGGGACAGCACTTTCCCCTGCCACTATATTTAGCATCCAATACATACCATAAATAAGATAAATATAAAGTCTGCCGCCTTCACGATACATAACATCTGTACGTGAAGTACGTCCATGTGAGGCATGGCATGCCCTGTCCTCCTCTCCCCTGTAAGCTTCCACTTCTGTGATAAAGACCCTTTTCTCCGTACTTTCACCATTTTTGATCACCAGATCCTTACCCAGCAGGCCGGGAGCAACTTCAAGCACATCCCTGGTAAAAAACTCTCTTTTCAGCCGGCTGTCGGTACTCATACAGTTAGTATTGAATTTTATCATCCATATTTTTCCACTTCCTGAAAACTTCACCTGCTCCCTTATCAGTCATTCTTATAAAAGGGATCCTGCGTTCTGAGGGATCAAGATCGATCTCCTCATAGATCATTTTATCGCTAAAGCCAGCTTTTTCAGCATCATTACGGTCGCTGGCATAGATTACTTTCCTTATACCCGACCAGTATATGGCTCCAAGGCACATGGGACATGGTTCGCATGAAGCATATAGGGTACATTCATGAAGATCGAATGTACCGATCCTGGCAGCAGCTTCGCGTATGGCCAGCATTTCTGCATGAGCAGTAGGATCGTGGTTAAGGACAACCATGTTACATGATTCGGAAAGAATCTCCCCGTCTTTTGTAATCACGGCCCCGAATGGGCCACCACCATTATCTACTCCGGCAGAAGCTATTTCAATGGCCCTTGAAAGAAAAGAAATATCATCAGGCATACTATCCGATTAACTTTAGTTCTTATTATCAGGCGGTAAAAATAAATTACTTTTGCAAAAGACTGATATTTTATAATGATTATTCTTTTTTTTTATGAAATATGTTGTATTTTTGCAGACCCTAAAATATCGGGTTTTTACATGAAATATAGGTGTATAAATTAAAAATAAGTACAAGTGAATACCTTAAGCTATAAGACAGTTTCAGCGAATAAAGCCACAGTGAACAAAGAGTGGGTAGTTATTGATGCAGAAGGCAAAGTTCTTGGAAGACTGGCCACAGTTGTAGCTTCCACACTCAGAGGAAAGCATAAAACAAATTACACACCTCATGTTGATTGTGGTGACAATGTGATCGTTATCAATGCTGAAAAGGTTATTCTGACAGGTGATAAGATGTCTGATAAAGTATATATCAGGCACACAGGACATCCCGGAGGACAACGTTTTGCAACAGCAGACGAATTATTAAAGAAAAAGCCCATTTCGCTCGTTGAGAAAGCAGTAAAAGGTATGCTTCCGAAAAACAGGCTTGGAAGTGCTCTTTACAGGAATCTGTATGTTTATGCCGGAACAGAACATCCACATGAGGCACAGAAACCAAAAACAATTGAAATTTAATATATTACGCAACAGACATGGAATCAATCAATGCTCTTGGAAGAAGGAAAGCAGCTGTAGCACGGGTATATGTCAGTGATGGTAAAGGTAAGATCACTGTCAATGGCAGGGATTACAAGGAATACTTTGGTGCTGAAACACTGCAGTATGTAGTGACACAGCCCCTTGTTCACCTTAATATTACTGACAGATATGATATTAATGCCAACCTCGACGGGGGTGGAGTAAAAGGTCAGGCTGAAGCTCTTCGCCTGGGAATCACCAGGGCACTGATACAGGCTGATCCCGATTATAAATCAGCACTCAAGGCAGAAGGTTTTGTAACACGCGATCCACGCGAAGTAGAAAGGAAGAAACCCGGCCAGCCAAAAGCCCGCAGGAGATTCCAGTTCAGTAAACGTTAGTCTTTAAGATATCAGTCGTCATAGATGCAAGTTTAGTATCTAAATTGTACGGACTTCCCAAGAGGAACTACCATACAATTGATTGAACAGAATGTAAACTTAACAAACACAAAAATGCCAAGAACAAATTTCAAAGAATTACTTGACGCAGGTGTACATTTCGGTCACCTTAAAAGAAAGTGGAATCCGGCCATGGCTCCTTATATTTTTATGGAGCGAAACGGAATACATATCATCGATCTTGAAAAAACAGTTAGCAAAATCGATGAAGCTGCATCAGCAATTAAACACATAGCCAAATCGGGTAAGAAAGTCCTGTTTGTTGCAACAAAGAAACAGGCAAAAGAGATAGTGGCAGAAAAGGTTAAGGCAGTCAACATGCCATATGTTACTGAACGCTGGCCCGGTGGTATGCTTACCAACTTTCCTACTATCCGCAAGGCTGTCAAGAAGATGTCTTCGATAGACAAGATGGCCACAGACGGTACTTTTACCAACCTGTCGAAGCGTGAAAGGCTGCAGGTAACAAGGCAAAGGGCTAAACTTGAAAAAAACCTTGGCAGTATAGCCGATCTTACGCGTCTTCCTTCAGCTCTCTTTATTGTTGACGTATCGAAAGAACATATTGCAGTTAAGGAAGCCAGAAGACTCGGCATCCCTGTTTTTGCAATGGTCGACACGAATTCAGATCCTTCTGAAATAGATTTCCCTATCCCCGCCAATGATGATGCCTCCAAATCTATTTCCCTCATCGTGGGTATTCTTTGCCAGGCTATAGAAGAAGGTCTTAGTGAAAGGAAAATTGAAAAAGACAAGGAACCTCTTCAGAAAGAGAAGAAATCTAAAGGTCCCGAAGCAAAAGCGGCATCTGCAACACTTAGTGACCACACCTCCGATGATGAAGATTACGATGATGACGCAGAGGAGGATACAGATGACACGGATAACGATGATTATTCATCGGAAGAAAAAGAGAATTCCGGTTCTATGTATGATGATGACGAAGAATAAAATAATAGTAAACAAATAATAAAAGGAATAATATGGCTAATATAAGTGCAGCTGATGTCGCCAAACTAAGAAGAGCAACCCTTGCAGGAATGATGGATTGTAAAAAAGCTCTTGAAGAGGCTGATGGCGACTTTGATAAAGCAGTAGAGATAATACGGAAAAAAGGACAGGCTGTTGCCAACAAGCGTGCTGACAAGGAAGCTACAGAGGGCGTGGTTATTTCAAAAGTATCGGAAGACGGACAGACAGGTGCTTTAATAGTTCTGAACAGTGAGACTGATTTTGTTGCAAAAAATGCTGATTTTATAGCTCTTGCCGACAAAATACTTGATCTGGCCATTGAAAAGAAACCGGCCAGCCTCGATGAACTCAAGGCTCTTCCCTTTGAAGGTGCAAAAGTCGAAGAAAAAGTTGTTGAATATATTGGTATAATCGGAGAGAAACTTGATCTCTCGAACTATGAAAAGGTTGAAGCCCCTTATGTACAGGCCTATGTTCATCCCGGAAACAGGCTGGCAACAATAGTCGGTTTTACAAAGCAAGGGCTCGATGTTCAGGTTTACAAAGATGTTGCCATGCAGGTTGCAGCTATGAATCCTGTTGCAGTTGATAAGGATATGGTTCCTGAATCAGTTGTTGCACAGGAAATAGAAATCGGTAAAGAACAGGCAAGACGAGATGGGAAACCGGAAGATATGCTTGATAAAATTGCCCAGGGTAAACTTGCAAAATTCTTCAAGGAGAGCACACTGCTCAACCAGGAATTTGTTAAAGACAACAAAATGACAGTAAAACAATATATGCAGTCAGCAAATAAAGACCTTACAGTTACTGAATTCAAGAGATATACTTTAAATTTGTAATACGTAAGTTCATATTCAATATTCTCGTGGCGCTTCAGGGCGCCACTTTTTTTATCTCCAGGAGAATAAAAAAACTGTCTCAAAAAGAAATCCATTAACCGCAGAACCCGATTGAAAGGCTCTGCGGTTAAATTCATTTTGAGACAGCCTCTTGGTACTGACCTGCTATCTTAGCTCTTCAGGTCTCTTGGAAGTTTTCCTTCTCTCCAGTGCTCTTCAATCTTTTCCAGTGTAACATTTTTTGTTTCAGGAATGAAGAAGTATCCCCAGATCAGACCGAGTATACCTACGAGAGCATAGAGATAAAATGCGCCTGCGGGGTTACCCAGGTCCTCTCCCTTGAGCATAATCTCTGATCCCGGTAATGTCAGCCCTTTTACTATTTTAAAGAATGTAAAGGCTACAATACCGTTGAACAGCCAGTTTGAAAGAGCTCCGATACTTGATCCGATACCTCTTACGCTGAGCGGGAAGACTTCTGATATTATCAGCCATCCGAGCGGTCCGAGACTTATTGCGAAGAAAGCTATATAGATCCATACAAGCGCTATGGTTACCCATTTGATCGAATCACCAAGAGTCGACTGCAGGGCAAAACATGTACCCATTGCGATAAGCGCTACAACAAGTCCTGTAAGACCAATGAAATACAGTTTACGTCGACCGAGCTTATCTATCATGAACAGCGAAAGTATTGTAAAGACAACATTAACAACTCCGACACTTACAGAAGCCCAAACTGCTGCCTGAGCATCAGCGAATCCTGACATGAGGAAAATCTTGGGACTGTAATATATAATTGTATTAATCCCAGTAAATTGCTGAACAAACATTATCCCTATAGCAATTATTAGTGGAACCCGCAGCCACTTTTTAAATATCAAGGTCCAGTTAATCTTATTCTTTTTATCTGCATCTATATCAGATTTCATCCTTGTAATGACCTCATCAACGAGCTGTGGCTCTTCAACTTTCTCAAGAACTTCGCGGCACTTATCATTAAAACCTTTACTGATAAGCCACCTTGGTGTCTCAGGAAGGAAGATCATTCCTATAAACATAATCATTGCAGGTATTACACCCACATAAAACATAGGTCTCCAGCAGGTCAGGTATGCAGGATCATTATCGGCCACTGCAAAAGCCGAGTCGCTCAGGTATGAAACCATAATTCCGATCGTTATCAGCAGCTGGAACATTGATACAAGGGTTCCCCTGCTTTTTGTCGGAGAGATCTCGGCAATGTAAAGAGGAACTGCAAATGATGAAACACCAATTGCGATACCAAGGAAGAAACGTGCTACTACAAGCATTTGTGCGCTTGGCGATGCGCCCGACCATACTGCCCCTATAGCAAAGATTATTGCTGAGGCAAGGATTACTTTCTTTCTACCTACAATATCAGCTATCCTGCCGCTAAACATTGCACCAATAACTGCTCCTACCAATCCGGATGTAGTTATGATTTCCACCCAGTTATCCGGTATATTGAAAGCTTTTTGGAAAAAGGGAATTGCACCCGAGATTACTCCGGTATCAAAACCGAACAGTAACCCCCCGGTAGCTGCCACTGCTGCTATAATTACAACCAGGGCTTTGTTTTGTTTGTTGTTTTCTTCAGCCATAAAACGTATAATTATTAGGGTTAATTTCTGAAAATTCGTTCCTAAGATAACATTTGTCATGCATTATTACACTTATTTGAATAATTTCTTATCAGAAGAATTGAAAAAGTGATTCATTTTTATTAAAAAATAACATTTGACATCAGTCAATATATTATATATTAAAATCTCTGGTCATAATGCAGGATATTAGCATAAAAGCCATACCGGTTAACAGAGGGCAGGTATTATTGCTTGTAGTTCATCTTATAAAATATTTCTTTTCATGTATTAATTTCAGCACTTTTATTAAATTCGTTTTTTATTTATCCTTAAATAATACTTAAGGAACTTTACTCAGGAATTATTCTAACAGGTTTCATTATGCAATATTCACGGATCCTGCTCAAGTTAAGCGGCGAATCTCTGTCAGGGAAATCAAATCACGGTATAAGTGAAGATGTTCTTGTGGAATATGCCAGGCAGATTATTGATGTCACTGGTGAAGGATGTGAAGTTTCTGTTGTAATAGGAGGAGGTAATATCTTCCGCGGGCTCAGCGGCACATCCTCCGGGTTCGACAGGGTAAAAGGCGACCAGATGGGAATGCTGGCCACTGTAATTAACAGCCTTGCCCTCGAAAGTGCCATAACAAGGCTGGACGGGAGCGCAAGAGTTTTCACAGCAATCAGGATGGAACCTGTTGGGGAGCTCTATAACAGGGATAAGGTAATTGAGAATATGAAAAGCGGTACAGTGTGCATCCTTTCCGGTGGTACCGGGAATCCGTTCTTTACAACCGATACGGCAGCAGCGCTCAGGGCAGTTGAGATCGGTGCGAATGTGTTGCTTAAAGGAACAAGGGTCGATGGTGTATACTCCTCCGACCCGGAAAAGGACCCAGATGCACACAAATATGAAGAAATCTCATTCGATGAGGTTTTATCGAAAAGGCTAAAAGTAATGGATTCAACAGCTTTTGCCATGTGCCTCGACAACAACATGCCATTGATTGTGTTTGACATGAACAAGGATGGTAACCTCATGAAGATTATAAAAGGAGAAAAAACAGGTACTCTTGTATCTGTTTGAATAAATGTTGTATTTACGGCTATTTTATTATTTTTGTTTTTACCGTTTTGGATTTTTATTACAAAACCGTATTTTGCTTCAGTTTTTTAATTATGTAACCTGTAACCCATGAACGAGGAAATAGAACTTATAATGGAGGAAACCACAGACAGGATGGAAAAAGCCGTTGAACATCTTGAGCACGAGCTTGCCAGA
>Ga0102950_1000471_pt1 | contig 11411 bp, 6 predicted proteins | sample SalPon2A_B_D2_MG_FD_78505 | JGI IMG/M metagenome (GOLD analysis project Ga0102950, IMG submission 78505) | Soil microbial communities from South San Francisco under conditions of wetland restoration - Salt Pond MetaG R2A_B_D2_MG | ecosystem: Environmental > Terrestrial > Soil > Wetlands | place...
CCTTGAGCACCCGCACTTCGAGTGGCCTTCCCAAGGCCCGCGTGACCGTCGGCAGGTCATGTTCGTAGAGCTGGTCCTGCAATGCACGTGTCGCGGTTGCAATCACCGCCCGGCGCCCGGACAGGAGAATGGGCACGAGATAGGCGAAGGTCTTGCCCGTCCCCGTGCCGGCTTCGGCAATGAGGTTCTCTCCGCCGCTGATGGCATCGGCGACGCCTTCGGCAAACGCCAGTTGGGCGTCGCGCGGAGCAAAATCCGGCACTTGGCGGGCGAAGGTGCCGTCCGCGCCGAGAGCCCCAAGAACTTGATCACGGAGATTCATGAACACCAATAGTACTGCAAGGGTATAATTGTCATAATTCAGCCATTAATTGCCACGTCGGCCCGATCGCCGGGACTTCCGGAGGTCGTGCGAAGTACCCGGAGGCATCCCTGCCGAGTCCGGTGCATCCGGATTGTCAATGGCTCAAGCAGACTCAAGCAATTCGACTCTGGTTATCAGAGGCCATTCAATTTTCAGTAGGACAGGTAGCAATGACGACGACCAACCGCGCACTTTCAGACTGGGTGGACGAAGTTGCCCGCTTGACGCAGCCCGAGCGCATCCAGTGGTGTGATGGCAGTGAAGAAGAATATCAAGGCCTGATCAAGGAGATGCTCGACGACGGCACCCTCATCGAGCTCAACCAGGAAACCTACCCCGGCTGCTACCTGCACCGCTCCGATCCCTCCGACGTTGCCCGCGTGGAGCATCTGACCTTCATCTGCTCCCGCGAGCGCGAAGCCGCCGGCCCCAACAATCACTGGATGGACCCGCAGGAGGCCCACGCCAAGCTGGACGAGCTTTTCGCGGGTGCCATGCGCGGCCGCACGATGTACGTGCTGCCCTACTGCATGGGACCAGTCGATTCCCCGCATGCGCGCCTAGGCGTCGAGATCACCGACAGCCCCTACGTAGCTGCCAACATGAAAATCATGACCCGCATGGGCACCCCCGCTCTCAAGCGCATCGAGGCCGGAGAACCCTTCGTCAAGGCCCTGCACTCGACCGGCGATCTGTCGCCGGATCGCCGCTTCATCATGCATTTCCCCGAAGAGCGCACCATCAAGAGCATCGGCTCCGGCTACGGCGGCAACGCGCTGCTGGGCAAAAAGTGCCATGCCCTGCGCATCGCGAGTTGGCAGGCCCGCGACGAGGGGTGGCTTGCCGAGCACATGCTGATCGTCGGAATCCAGAGCCCGGAGGGCGAAACCCATTACGTCGCGGCGGCGTTCCCCTCCGCCTGCGGCAAGACCAACCTCGCCATGCTGATCCCGCCGGAGGAAATGGAGGGCTGGAAAATCTGGACCGTAGGCGACGACATCGCCTGGCTGCATGTCGGGGAAGACGGGCGCCTGTGGGCCATCAATCCGGAGGCCGGCTATTTCGGCGTGGTGCCCGGCACCAACGAGAAGACCAACCGGAATGCCTACGACACCATCCGGAAGAACACGATCTTCACCAACGTCGGCGTGACCGAAAACAACGAGCCCTGGTGGGAAGGCAAGACGGAGGGTGAGCCGGTTACCGACTGGCAAGGGCGACCCTATGACCCCGAAAATGGTCCTGCGGCACACCCCAATTCGCGCTTTACCGTTTCGGCCAGCCAGAACCCGAGCTATGCCGAGGAAGCCGAGGATCCGCGTGGTGTGCCGATCTCGGCGATCCTGTTCGGCGGCCGCCGAGCGAGCCTCGCGCCCCTGGTCTATGAAGCCAAGGACTGGGACCACGGCGTCCTGATGGGCGCCGGCATGGCTTCGGAAACCACCGCCGCGGCCACGGGGAAGGTCGGCGCGGTGCGCCGCGACCCGATGGCCATGAAGCCCTTCTGCGGTTACAACTTTGCCGACTACTGGGGTTACTGGATGACCGTGGGCGACCGGGCCGAAAAAGCGCCCCGCGTCTTCCACGTCAACTGGTTCCGGAAAGGCGACGACGGGAAGTTCCTGTGGCCCGGATTCGGCGAGAACCTGCGGGTAATCCAGTGGATACTGGATCGCTGCAAGGGACGTGGCGAGGCGGTGGAAACACCGATCGGTTTCATTCCCCAATCCGGCGAACTCGGTGGCGAAGACCTGGACCTTTCCGAAGAGGCCTTGCGTGAACTCCTCACCATCGACCACGAGGAGTGGCGCAAAGAATACGCGGCCATCGCGGAGTACTTCTCCGAGTATGGCGACCGGCTTCCGGAGCGTCTCAAGGAGGCCCATGGCCGGATCGTCGAGAACCTCGAAAAAACCGGATAACGCGGCCTGGTTTCACGGCACCCATACGGCTCGTTATGCGCTTCGGCACGGCGGGTGACTTTAACCGGTGCTTGCAGAAGAAAGGGCCTGGTGTGCCCGGCTCTTGCCATGCTGGCGCTGGGCAGTATCCCGGCGAATGCCGGGGCACAAGCGCACAGCGACGCCCGCCTCCGGACGGCTTCGGCCAGTCGCGCCGGAAGACTGCCCGGCTACCCGACGTGCCACTCCATCTCGCAATCCGGATCATGGGCAGGATGGCCAACCTCGACCCTTCGGTGGGACTGGAGACGAGCACGCCGAATACGTCCGGTCAGAAATACAGTTGCTGGTATCAAGCCCGGAGCGACCCCTTCGTCTGTACCCGCAACTCCCGGCAGATATTTCATGCGCCAACGACATGGAGCACAGGCGAAGCCGGGGCGGCCGCCCGGCCGCACGGGGGATTATGAAACCGGCCGAGAAAGCTTTAAACTACGGCGACTGGCTATGCATCGGCTCCGAGATCACAGGATCTGCCGGCCGGGCAAGGCCCCAAAACCGTACGTATTCAACATTCTGGCCGGCATGAATCCGGCCTTGAAAGGTGATAAATGACTTTTTCGAGCGCTAAAAACACTCTGTTCACAGGCCTTGCGCTGAGCACCCTCCTCGCGTCCGGCGCGGCATTGGCCGCCACTGCGGCACCCGCAGCCTCCAGCCAACTGCAACCCGAGTCGCGGCAAGTCCTTATCGCCCGAACGGTAACCCAGGTCTCGCAGCACCATCATTACCCTGCGGAGAAACTCGACGCCAATTTCTCCGGCGCCCTGCTGAAGGAATACATAGATACGCTTGATCCAGGCCATTTCTACTTCACGAAGAAAGACGTCGACGCAATTCACAAGAAATATGATGCCGCCCTCGCGACAGACCTTAAAAACGGCAATCTGGAACCCGCTTTCGATATCTACAAGCTATATGACAAGCGCGTTCGCCAGCGCATTCATTACGCCTTGCATCTTCTCGAGAAGGAGCCCAGCTTCACGGGCAACGACAAGTACCGCTTTGCACGCCGTCACGCCCCCTGGGCAGCGGATCGCAAGGCCTTGGACAAACTCTGGCAGGAACGCGTCAAGAACGATGCCCTGGTAATACTCCTGACGGGCAAGTCCTGGAAAGATGCGGCCCCGACTTTGCGCAAGCGCTACTCGCGCGCGCTCAAGAACCTGAAGCAAACGACTTCGGATGATGTCTTCACCTCGTTCCTCAACGCATACACCCAGACACTGGATCCGCATAGCACCTACTTCTCACCATTCCAGTCGCAGCAGTTCCAGATCGAGATGAGCCTGCACTTTGAAGGAATTGGCGCCCAACTTAGCGAAACCAACGGCTATGCCACCATCGTCCGTTTGATTCCGGGTGGTCCTGCTGCCAAAAACGGGCTGCTCAAAAGCGGCGACAGAATCACCGCCGTCGGCCAGGGCAAGGACGGCAAAATGCTGGATATCGTCGGTTGGAGGCTCGACGACGTAGTCAAGAAAATTCGCGGCCCCAAGGGCAGTACGGTACGTTTGCGAATACTGCCTGCGGGCGCATTGCCGGGAAGCCCCGAAAAAACCCTGTCCCTCGTGCGTAATACGGTTGAACTGAATGCCCAGCGCGCACATGGCCACACCGTCCTGGTAAAACACGGCAACAGCGTCTACAAGATCGGAGTCATCGACATCCCCTCGTTTTACGTGAAGGATTTCGGTGGACCGGGCTCCGGCAGCGACCGTCTATCGAGCAGCGTCACGACTGACGTCAAGCGCATCATCGAGCGCATGAAAAAGGAAAAGATCTCGGGAATCCTCCTGGACCTGCGTAATAATGGCGGCGGCTCCCTGCAACAGGCGGCCGCTCTCACGGGACTGTTCATTCCGGACGGCCCCGTTGTTCAAGTCCAGTACCGCAACGGCCGCTCCCAGGTACTTCCGACGCCTGGCGGGGAGAAGCCCGCCTGGACGGGGCCGCTTGCGCTCATGGTCAATCGTTTCAGCGCATCAGCAACCGAGATCTTCTCCGGCGCGCTCAAGGATTACCACCGGGCACTGGTGCTGGGCTCCCGCACCTGGGGCAAGGGCACCGTTCAGAACCTCATTCCTCTCAATGATTACCTGCCAGGCTTCAAGGCCGGAGAACTGAAATTGACGATGGCGCAATTCTTCCGGATTGACGGAGCCAGCACCCAGCTCCGCGGCGTCGAACCCGATATCAAGATCCCCTCGTCCATTGATGACACAATGTTCGGGGAATCCGCCTACCCCAACGCACTGCCCTGGAAGAAAATGCAGCCGGCGGATTACAAAGCGCTGGGCGATGGTATCGACAAGGCGTTGCCCCTGATCGACAAGTACTTCAAGGACACCGTCCAGAAAAAACCCGAATACCGGATTTTCGAGCATGAGATCAATGCACAGAAATCGATGAGTACGCGAAAGACCGTCACTCTGAACCTGGCCAAGCGCAAGGCGGAGAGGAATGACGACCGGGCCCGGGAACTGGACTTTGACAATGAATGGCGCAAGCTGAATGGGGAGCCGCCGTTCAAGAACCTCAAGGCGGCCGACGACCACAAGTTCACCCCCCCTGACACTGCGCTCGATGTCGCTACTGAATTGCTGGGCGAATATATTGCCACCGAATCCGGAAGAGACAGCCCGTTCAAGGCGATGATCACGGCAATTCCGGCTCAAAGCCTGACCCTGTGCGTGCACGGAAGCAGCTCTGGATCCGCGAGCATCCACTGCCGCCGTGGTGACAAACACAAGGCCGAGACCGGCGTGTACTACGCGCCTGCGCCTGCCACGGCAAAGGGCAACTGAGTAGCGGCGTTTGTTACTGGACGTATCCTATAATGTTAACCTTGGGATTATTGAGTTTTTGAATAAATAAGGCCTATTGAATATGCACGCCCCTCGCATGATAGTCGTAGCCGCCATTCTGGCCTCGGGGACAGCCGTAGCTGCCCCGTCCTCGCCGTCCGCCTGTTCCCGGAAGCCGGACGTACGCAACCTGATGACCGTGAATCAATACAGCCAGAGTGGCCTCGATAAACTGACGGACAAGGAACTGAACCAGCTCAATGCCTGGCTCGCCCAGTACACCCGTTCGATCTGCGGGACTAACGGCGCCGGCCAGCCGGCGACAAACGCACCAGAAGGCAGTAGCAATAGCAGCGACTCCTTCGGGCAAAGTCCGGAACCGATCAGCTCGGCGAATCGCATCGTCAGCCATATCGCCGGGGTCTTTCATGGCTGGACGGGCAACACCCGTTTCCAATTGACCAATGGACAGATCTGGATCCAGGCCGGCCCAGGCTATTACAGAACCACCATGAAAAGTCCGAAAGTGACCATCAAGAAGTTACTCATAGGCTACATACTCGAGGTCGACGGCAAGGAAGTATTCGTCCGCCGCATTCGCTGAGTAACGTCTTCCGGCCCTCTAGGCTCAGTGGGTGGATGACCGCGACGGGGTGACGCCCGAGGAGTGGATCAACCGCTGCCGGTCTCATCCGCTATGCGACGTCGAATCGTCTCCACCACCTCGGGATTGGCAAGCGTACTCACGTCGCCGGTATCTCGCCCTTCCGAGAGTGCGCTGAGGACGCGGCGCATGATTTTCCCGGAACGGGTCTTGGGTACGTCCTCCACCACCCAGACCCGGCGGGGGCGAGCTATGGGGCCGATCATATCCACGATATGACGAACCACCTCTTCCCCGACGTTATCTGTGGAATACCTCGGCTTCAGCGATACGTAAGCCTCCGGAAGCACCCCCTTGACCGGATCGTGGACGGCCACGACGGCGGCTTCTGAAACGGCACCGACCGTCAGACATGCAGATTCGAGTTCCTTGGTCCCCAGGCGGTGCCCAGCAACGTTGATAACGTCGTCGATCCGTCCCAGGATCCGGTAGTAGCCATCTTCGGATTGTATGGCGCCGTCGCCCGCAAGATAGGGCCAGTCGCGCCAGTCACGGCTCTCGGGGTCGGTGTTGTAGCGCTCATAGTAGGTCCGCACGAAGCGCTCGTCGTCTCCCCAGATGGTGAGCATGCGGCCGGGCCAAGGATTGCGAATGCAGATGTTACCGGCCCGTCTCCGGCCCGAGGGAACCGGGTTGCCTTCCTCGTCGTAGATGGCGGGATAAATTCCCGGCAACGCCGGGCCCGCGCTGCCGGGCTTCATCGGGACGACGCCAGGCAATGTCGTGATGAGATGCCCGCCGGTTTCCGTCTGCCACCAAGTGTCGGTGATAACCGCGTCTCCGCCGCCGATCGCTTCCCGGTACCAGTGCCAGACCTCGGGCTCGATCGGCTCCCCGACCGTGGTCATGGCGCGGAACTTCAAGTCGTACTTCCCGGGCAGGTCCGGATCGGCCTTGCGCAACGCGCGCACGGCGGTCGGCGATGTATGGAACACCCCCACACCGTATTGCTCCGCGATCCGCCACGGCCTCCCTGCATCGGGCACTGTAGGCGCCCCCTCAAAGAGGACGGATGTGACGCCCAGCGCCAACGGCCCGTAGACGATATAGGAGTGACCTGTGATCCAGCCGATATCGGCCATGCACCAGTAAACGTCATCCGGCTTGAGATCCAGGACGTACTTCGACGTGGCGGTGGCCCAGGCCAGATAGCCGCCGGTGGAATGCTGGGCGCCCTTGGGTTTACCCGTCGTTCCCGACGTGTACATCAGGAAGAGCGTATCCTCCGAGCGCATGGGCTCGGGCGACACCTCGGCTCCCTTGCGTGCGGCCAGCAGCTCGTCGGCGAAACGATCACGGGGCTCCTGCATCGGCGTCTCGCTGTGATATTCGCCGGCATGGCGGCGGAATACCAGGCAATGCTCCAGGCAATCGTCGCTCCGGCGCACGGCTTCTTCGGCCTTCACCTTGTGATCAAGCAGCTTCCCGCCCCTGTGGTAGGCGTCCATCGTGATCAGGAGCCGGCTTTGCGAATCGTTAATTCGATCCGCGCAGGCCTGCCCCGAATAGCCACTGAACACGGACGAATGAATGACACCCAAGCGGGCGCATGCGAGCATGGTGATCGGCAATTCCAGCGTCATGGGCAAATACAGGGTCACCCGGTCGCCGCGCTTCAGCCCGAAATCGTCGCGCAACACGGCGGCAAGCTCACTGACCTCCCTGTGCAGCTCCGAGTAGGTCAGACTCCGCGCTGGTTCGTCCTCGCGCTCAGGCACAAAGTGGAATGCCACTTTCTCGCCGGCATCGTCGAGGTGGCGGTCGATGCAGTTGTATGAGGCATTCAGTTCTCCTCCTACGAACCAGCGGAAAAACGGTGGGCGATCATCGTCGAGCGTTCGATCCCAGGGTCGAGACCAATCGAGCAGCTCGGCGTATTCGTCAAAACAGCCCGGGAAGTTCTCCTCCGCCATGCGCTCGTAGATATCCGTCGAGTCCGCATTGGCCTGCTTGACGAAAGCGGCAGGGGGCGCAATAAGCTCCTCTTCTCGCCAATGAGCGGCAATGGTGGCGTCTTTTTCCTGCTTCGCGCTGCTCTCAGTCATGAATCAATCTCCTTTGGGCGTGACAACCATGCTAGTACATATCCCAGAATCAGTCGCGGCGCGTATCATGTATAGGTGGACCCTTGATCCATACAAATCGCAAGCCCTGCCCGGAAAATTCCTCTGTGGCGCTGACAAGACCGGCAACGGATGCCAGTCGATCCCCGGCATATAACAACGGCAATCTCGAACGCATCCAAGGCAACACCGCCCGCTCCTGGAGCAGGTTCTTCAACGTCCTGTGATGAATAGATCCAGCCGGTCGCAGGCGTTCGCCGCCCCTGCGGAAACGCACTGTCACGGGGGCACTCAAAACGCTCTCCGCCAACGGCCCCGCGGGATCACGGATCAGCCGCAGCTCTCCCAGGTACCCGAGATCGAGCGCCTGCCCCGGCGCCATCTCCAGAATCTTCCCGGGTGTAGCCGGTGGCCACGGGGCGTGCACAAAAAGACAATCGCGGTAACGCCGCACGCAAGCCCCATGCCAGGTCAGCTCGGCCAGGCCTCCCGGGACGTCCTTGATAAAACGCTGGTCGAGCTCGAGCAGTTTGCGCGCCGAAGGTACGGGCAATTGCTGCTGACGCAGCCAGTGGCGCAATACGTTCCGGCGGCGTGGTTCGGATAGTTCAAGCAATCCGTTGACGGAAATGCAGGCCGGAGAGCCCAACCGGAGCCGCGCAAGATCCTCGCGCGCGACTTCGGCGAGCACCGCATCGGCCTCCCCAGCCAGGCGTGCACTGCGGGCAATCGTATGCGGCGCCTGCGGCCATCGCTCCGAGAGGGAGGGACCAATCTGGGCACGCAGCCAATTCCGGGGCACCGACAGGTCCCGGTTGGCCGGATCCTCTACCCACTGAAGCTTGTGCCGCCCTGCCCAGGCGTTCAATTCGGCTCGGGACCATTCCAGCAAGGGGCGGCCCAGCCACCCCGAGCCGAACCTCATCAAGGGCCGGATACCGGCAAGTCCGGTCGTGCCGCTGCCTCTGAGGGCATGAAGCAGAAAAGTCTCGAGCTGATCATCGGCATGATGTGCGCTGAGACAGCAGTCGTCCATCTGCATCCAGTCGCGCAGGCGTGCATAGCGCGCTTCGCGGGCTCGTGTCTCTGCGCCCGCACCGGGTTCCAGTCCGAGCTTCTCGCTATAAAAAGGCAAGCCGAGGGCATCTGCTCGGCTTTTGACGAATTCCTGCCAGTCGGCGGACTGATCACTCAAGCCGTGATCGAAATGCAGAACGGACACGGGCGCAGGCAAAAAGCTGCCAATTTCAGCCAATGCATGCATGAGCACCATGGAATCGCAGCCACCGCTCACCAATGCCACGTAACGGCCGGGCGTCGGCCAACGCAGCAGGCGTGCACTCAACGCAGAGGCGGTAAAACGCATGTCCGGTTCAGCCTGATGTTCCGCCCGGGCACCGGCGCGACCGGGTTTCAGCCCTCGAAGCGTCCGTATGCGAGGAACCGTTCCTGGCGCGCGGCAATCACCTCTTCCAGCGGGCGCGCGCTAAGGCGATCGACCTGGCGGACCCGGCTTTCCCGGATCGATTTCGCCATTGCATCCACGTCGCGGTGTGCGCCGCCCAGGGGTTCGTCCAATACGTCATCAATCAGCTTGAGTTCCTGCAGGCGCTCGGCGCCGACACCGAGCGCTTCTGCAGCATCGGAGGCCTTCTTGGCATCTTTCCAGAGAATCGAGGCGCAACCCTCCGGCGAGATGACCGAGTAGATGCTGTACTCGAGCATCTGGATCCAGTCGGAAATGCCAATCGCCAGGGCTCCGCCGGAGCCGCCCTCCCCGATCACGGTAGTAACGATGGGCGTCCGCAATTCGGACATCTCGATCAGGTTACGGGCGATGGCCTCGCTCTGCCCGCGCTCTTCCGCCCCCACGCCGGGGTAAGCACCCGGCGTGTCGATAAAAGTAAGCAGGGGCAAATGGAAACGTTCGGCCAGGCGCATGAGCCTGAGTGCCTTGCGGTACCCCTCCGGCCGCGGCATACCGAAATTCCGCCGCACCTTCTCTGCCGTCTCCCGCCCTTTCTGTTGCCCGATGATCACTACCGGGCGGCCTTCGAGGCGCGCAAGCCCGCCCACGACAGCCGGGTCATCGGCAAAGGCCCGGTCGCCATGCAACTGCTCGAAATCCGTGAAGATACGGGAGACGTAATCAAGCATGTAGGGTCGCTGCGGGTGGCGGGCCATCTGGGTGATCTGCCACTGCGTGAGCGACTTGAATATCGACTCGGTCATCCGCAGGCTCTTCGCCTGCAATTGCTCGATCTCCTCGCCGATATTCAGCGTGGGGTCGTCCAAGTGCCGCAGTTCCTCGATCTTGGCTTCCAGCTCGGCAATAGGTTGTTCGAATTCCAGGAAATTTGGGTTCATGAAGCACTCTCCAAGCTTGCTACATGTTAACAGGCATCGGCAGAGTGCCCGCCCCGACGGTACACCACTTCCACCCGCTCGACCCCCTCCAGGGTTCGCAGGTGCTTCAGCAATTGCCGGGACGCGCTGACCCTCCAGTCTTCGCCCAGTCGCAGACACACGCTGGCACCTGGCCCTCGATACCGGACCCCCACGGACGTGCGTCCGCCACGATGCTCACTGAGAGCCGATTGCAGACGCTTCACGCAGGTTCCGGGGGCCTCGCCGTTGGGTTTCCAGTCGATCCACAGTACGCCGGCCTGGGACTCGACGATGCTGTCCACGTCGCTCACCTCGGTGGCGGTAATGCGCCAGCGGTTGAAATAGTCGTCGAAAGCCAGCCGGCCATCCAGCACAACGATAGCATCGGGCACCAGTAATTTCTGTACGCGCTCGAGCACGTCATCGTAGAACACGGCCTCGATCCGCCCGCTCGCATCATCCAGCGTGACCGCCGTGCGGCGGCCGAAGCGCCGGAGTTCAAGCACGAGCCCAAGCACCCTGACCGTGCGCGTCGGACTCCCTCCGCTGCTCGGCGACTCGCCAACGAGGTCGGCAATGCGCTCGCCGCCGAGTTGCGGAGCCAGGGATGCATAACGCTGGATTGGATGGCCGCTGAGATACAAGCCCAGGGTGGCTTTCTCGCGCGCCAGCAGTTCATGCTCGTCCCAGGCGGGAACCGGGGCATCCGTGCGGGGCGGGGCGGCGGATGACAGGCCGAACAGATCGACCTGGCCCGCCTCGCCGGCCCGTTGCCGCTGCTCGGCGGCCGCGAGCGCATCGGGCAGCTGCGCAAGCAACTGGGCGCGATGCTCGGCCAGGCCGTCCAGCGCCCCGGCCTCGATCAGGGCCTCGCAGGCCTTGCGGTTGAGCCGCTCCTTGTCCACGCGCGCGCACAGGTCGGCGAGGTTCCGGTAGGCGCCCTTTCGATCCCGCTCTTCCACCAGGGTTTCCACGGCACTGCGCCCCAGTCCCTTGATGGCCCCCAGCCCATAGCGGATTGCGGCGTTATCCTCGACGACGAACGGATAATCGGAATGATTGACATGCGGCGGCAGGATCTCGAGTTTCATGCGCCGGCACTCGTCGATCAGGTTCACGATCTTATCCGTATGATCCATATCGGCGGAAAGCACCGCGGCCATA
>Ga0102950_1000472_pt1 | contig 11393 bp, 11 predicted proteins | sample SalPon2A_B_D2_MG_FD_78505 | JGI IMG/M metagenome (GOLD analysis project Ga0102950, IMG submission 78505) | Soil microbial communities from South San Francisco under conditions of wetland restoration - Salt Pond MetaG R2A_B_D2_MG | ecosystem: Environmental > Terrestrial > Soil > Wetlands | place...
GCCCGGCCAGGCAAGCAGCCTCAGCGCATCGCTGGCTACCGGTATATCGGCATCGCTGCCTGATGCGACCTTCCGGGCCGCCTCGACCAGTTCGCGGGCCAGGACCCCGTTGACCTGCAGGCCCGCTCCCGGCGGCGCGCGCCAGCGCAGCAAAGCCTCGACCCGTCCCCGTGCCAGGGTGGCACGGAACTGCTCGCGCATGGGATTTTCCAGTGCGCGCAGGCGATCAGGGAGATTGATCTTGAGATCCAGATAACGGTGGTTGACCGCACGCAATTCCAGCACGAATTCACCCATCTCACCCTCCTGGCGAGCCAGGGCAAAACCGGTCATGCTGCGCATCGTCGAGGTACCTGAACGCTAAAGCGGGCATGTTACGCTAAGCCACCTCCGAGCGAAACCGCCGGGCAGCCGCGTACCAGACATGTCATGGATCTAGACAGCGCCCAGATCAGCCTAATCGGCCACCGACAGGATAATCAGGATCGGGCGGAAGTGTTGTTTGGGGATGACAACCTGCTGGCCATTGTCGCTGACGGCATGGGCGGCCATGCACGCGGGGACCTGGCGGCGGAAACGGCGGTTGCCTCGCTGATCAACAGCTTTCGCGCTTTGCGACAGAATCCGCTGCCTTCCAACGAGTTCTTCAAGCGCGCGATCGGCCTGGCCCACGAAGATGTGCTCGCCCTCGGCGCGGGCATGCGCCCGGAAATTCGCCCCGGGACCATTATTGTCAGCGCCTTGATAACCAGTAACAAGCTGCGCTGGGCCCACATCGGCGACAGCCGCGCTTACCTGGTACGCGACGGACGCGTCATCGCCCGAACGCAGGACCAGTCCGTCGTAGGTTTGCTGCTCGCTGCCGGCGAGATCACCCAGGCACAGGCCCTGATCCACCCCGAACGCCACATGGTTCAGTATTGCCTGGGCGTCGACGAGGAAACCCCGCCCATACCGGTCAGCGATGCCATGGAGGTGAAGGAAGGCGATATCATCATGCTGTGCACGGACGGCCTGTGGAGCCAACTCGGCGAAGCCTACATCATGGAAAAACTGAGCGAAGCAGACGACTTGCAGACTGCGCTGCAGGCACTGGGGGAAGACGCCGTGCGCGGTGGCTACCCGCAAAGCGACAACGTCACCGCAGTCGCCCTACGAGTCGTGGACTGAGAGGATTCATGCGACCCGACGAACGAAAAGCCGACGAACTGCGCCCCGTATCCATCACCCGTAACGTCAACCGCTATGCCGAAGGCTCCGCCATGATCGCCTGCGGCGCGACGCGTGTGCTGTGCACCGCTTCGGTCGAAGAGCGGGTGCCGCCCTTCCTTCGCGGCAGCAAGCGCGGGTGGGTCACCGCCCAGTACGGAATGCTGCCGCGCGCCACCCATACCCGCGGCGAACGCGAAGCCGCACGCGGGCGCCAGGGCGGCAGAACGCAGGAAATCCAGCGCCTGATCGGGCGCGCCCTGCGCACCACCATCGACTTCGATGTGCTCGGCGAGCGCACGATCACGCTCGATTGCGATGTCCTCGAAGCCGACGGTGGCACGCGTACCGCCAGCATCACCGGCGCGTGGGTGGCGCTTGCCGATGCCGGCGAGTGGCTGGTGGAACAGGGACTGTGCTCCGGCAATCCGGTCACCGCCCAGGTGGCCGCCGTCTCGGTAGGCATCTGGCGTGGCGAGCCGGTACTGGATCTGGCCTACGCCGAGGACAGCGAAGCGGACGTGGACTGCAACATCGTCATGAACGATGCCGGGCACTTCATCGAAATCCAGGGGACGGCCGAAGGCGCCACTTTCGACGAAGGCGAGCTCAATCGCATGCTTGCGCTGGCCCGCTCGGGTGTCGGCGAGCTCCTTGGCACGCAACGCGACTGCCGCGACGCGGAGGGGTCTTGAGCCGGCAGATCGTCATCGCCACCGGCAACCGGGGAAAACTGGCCGAACTGCTGCGCCTGCTCGAACCCTTGGGCATCGAACCGGTGGCGCAGTCCGAATTCGGCCTCCAGGGGGTCGAAGAAAACGCACCCACTTTCATCGAAAACGCGCTGGCCAAGGCCCGCGAGGCTTCCCGGGCGTCAGGCCTGCCCGCAATTGCGGACGATTCCGGTCTGGAGGTCGAAGCCCTCGGTGGCCAGCCCGGCGTTCATTCCGCGCGCTATGCCGGGGAGCATGGCAACGACGCCGCCAACAACCGCAAGCTGCTGGCCGAGTTGCAGGCGCTTCCCGGCGCTTCGCGCAGCGCCAACTTCCGCTGCGTTGCCGTCTATCTCCGCCACCCGGAAGACCCGGCACCGCTGATCGGGCAAGGCGTCTGGCAGGGTGAAATCGCCATGGCTCCCTGCGGCGCCGGGGGATTCGGTTACGATCCGCTCTTCCTGCTGCCCGACCGCGGCCTCACCGCGGCGGAACTCGGACAGGAGCTGAAGAACCGTTTGAGTCACCGGGGAAAGGCGCTGGAAGCCCTGATCCGCCAACTCGCGCAATAACGAGCCGGCGCCGGGAAGACATTTCGGCAGGATAGCCGGGGAAACACGTCACTGAGCTGCAACGAAGGGATTCTGAAGGCGATCCAATCATGCGCGGGCTGTTGTTCCCGCAACGGGAGTGAGCTTAATCAGCCCCCGCCGCCACTGATGCGACGCGGCCGTCCCGGATGCAGGAGGGAGTGTTGGCGCGCATAGAACTTCGAGCTTCCCGTCGCCACTGCATTGCCCTTGGGCCCGAGCACGGAAACCGTCAGCGTATGGGTGCCACGGTAGACCGGCTTCAACTCCACCGACGTGCTGTGCGTGGGCTTGCCCATCGTTTTCCCGTCCAACTCGTATTTCAGTAACGCCCCTCCGCCCAACGGTGGCGTCACCCGCACTTGCGCATGGATCTTGTAATTCACCGGCCAGATCGTGGTTCCCGGCGCCGGCGCGAGAATCTTGACCTGATAGGAGGGTGGCGAAGCGGTTGCGGGCATCGGTGCCGTCTGGGGTTGATCTTCACCCGACACCTTGAACGGCAGCACCGTGGCCGAGCCCAGCTTGACCTGCTTGGCATTCTGGTGGGGCTGATCGGAGTAATGGACGACGCCGTTCTTGTCGACCCAGCGGTAGACGGTCTGTGCCAGGGCCGGCACGGCAATCAGAATCAGCAACAGGTAAACGGCTTTTTTCATGAGATTAGCCTAGCGCTCAGACGTGCGGGCCGCAAATCCATCAGCGAAATCGCTTGAGGAGGCCATCGAGCTGGTCGAGGCTGCTGTAATGAATAACCAGCTTGCCTCGGCCCTTGCCGCTTGCCTGAACCGCGACCTTGGTCGCCAGCCGCTCGGTCAACTCGCGCTCCAGCGCTTCCACGTTGGCATCGCGGCGCGGTTTTTCCGCCTCCACCCGGGGGCGTTTCATGCGCCGCACCAGCGCTTCCGCATCGCGGGCGGACATGCCCCGGGACGCGATCTGGCGCGCGGCCTCAGCCTGCTGGCGGGCAGAGAGGGACAGCAGCGCACGCGCATGCCCCATGGCCAGCTTGCCTTCGCGCACGAGGCGCTTGGCGTCGGGGCATAGTTCCGTCAGGCGCACCAGGTTCGTGACTGCCGCTCGCGAGCGCCCCACGGCATCGGCGGCCTCGGCATGGGTCAGCTCGAACTCCTCCGTCAGGCGCACCAGGGCATCAGCTTCTTCCAGGGGATTGAGGTCCTCGCGCTGGATATTCTCTATCAGCGCGATAGCCACAGCGGCCTGGTCGGGGATCTCGCGGACGACCACCGGCACCTCCGCCAAGCCCGCGAGCTGCGAAGCCCGCCAGCGGCGCTCGCCCGCAATGATCTCGTAACGGTCGGTTCCGATGGGGCGCACGATCAGCGGCTGGACGACGCCCTGGGCCTTGATCGAGTCCGCCAGGCTGCGCAGGGCATCCGGCTGGATATCCTTACGCGGCTGGTAACGCCCGCGTTCCAACTGTTCAACCGGCAGACGAACCAGCCTCTCGCCCTTGCGGGGGCCTTCCTGCGCCGTTTCCACCTCGCTCAGCAGGACATCCAGCCCGCGTCCCAGACCCCGCCGTTTGCTGGTCACTTCAACTCTGCCTCGAATCGATCGTGTCGGGATTTTACCAGTGCCGCACGCATCGCGTTCACGAGGCCGCAGCTTCCGGGACAACCGCCTGTTCGCGCCGGATTACCTCACCCGCCAGCGCCAGGTAAGCGAGCGCGCCGCGGGAAGCGCGGTCATACACCAGCACGGGACTGCCGTGGCTGGGCGCCTCGGCCAGGCGCACGTTGCGCGGAATGACCGTGCGGTAGACCTGGTCCTTGAAATGCATGATGAGCTGGCCCGACACGTCGCTCGTGAGATTGCTGCGCGGATCGTAAAGCGTGCGCAGGATGCCTTCGATCTTCAGGCGCGGATTCACAGTCTCGCGGATGCGGCGAATCGTCTCCGTGAGCGCGGACAGGCCCTCCAGCGCGAAGTACTCGCACTGCATCGGGATCAGTACACCGTGGGCCGCGCTCAGGGCATTGACCGTCAGCAGGTTAAGGGCCGGCGGGCAATCGACGAAGATGTAGTCGTAGTTGTCGACCACCGGCTCCAGTGCCTTCCTCAGGCGGTGCTCGCGCCCGAATTCCGTGACCAGGCGCACCTCCGCCGTGGTCAGGTCCCCGCTCGTGGGTGCGATATCGAAACTGGCCTGGTCGAAATCCAGGCGCTGGATAACATCCGCCAGCGGCGCCTCGTCGAGCAGCACGTCGGCCATGCTCGTGCGCAACTTGTGCTTGTTGACCCCGCAGCCCGTGGTGGCGTTGCTCTGCGGGTCGAGGTCGATCAGCAGGATACGGCGGCGCGTAGCGGCCAGCGAAGCCGCGAGATTCACGGCCGTGGTGGTCTTGCCCACACCGCCTTTCTGGTTTGCCACTGCAATGATGTGTCCCATGCCGTCCAACCCTATCCTGTAGTCCCGCGCTCCAGCACCACGATACAACGCTCGGCCTCTTCTCCCGGCAGGTTAACCGGGTTGATCCGCGAACGCCAGCCGCCGCCCAGTGCCGCGCATTCTTCCCGGGCGGTTGCGAACCGCCCCTTGAGCGCCACGATGCGCCCGCCGGGCGCCAACAACGGCGCCGACCATTTTGCCAGCTGCGGCAGGTCGGCCAGCGCCCGGGCGGTGACGGTATCAAAACCGGCCTCGGCCGGATAGTCCTCGACCCGTCCGGCATGGACTTCCACCCGCCCGCCGAGCCCCAGGGTCCGCACGGCATGGGCCAGGAAGCGGGCCTTCTTGCCGGTCGACTCGGCCAGCACCCACCGCGTCCGGGGGGCCAGTATGGACAGCACCAATCCCGGCAGTCCCGCCCCGCTGCCGGCATCGAGCATGCGCGTGCCGTGCAGGAAAGGGAGCGCCGCCGCCGAATCGAGAATATGGCGCCGGACCATTTCGCCGGGGTCGCGCACCGCCGTCAGGTTATAGGCCCGGTTCCACTCGGCCAGCAACGCCAGATAGGCGCGCAGGGACTCCGCAGCGCCGGCCGGTGCCTCGATTCCAAGGGCCTCCAGCCCGGCGGCGATCCCGGACGCATCCGGCTCACGGGGATGCCCAGGCGTAGTCACACGACCGGCGCGAAACTGTCCGCCTGCGCCATCTCCCAGTAGCGCCGGTAAGTTTCGTTCGCACTGCCCGCAAGCAACTCTTCCTGGTCGAGGTGATCGTAATACTCGGCGGCGGTGCGCACCTCGTCGGACGACACCCTCAGGCAGATGTGATGGGGATTGAGCTCGCTGGGATGATCCAGGCCCACGGCCCCCGTCACGACCCCCAGGGATTCCACCGTATGCTGGTGGAAGCGTTGAACATGCCGGGCCTTGTCATCGACGATCAGCGAGCGCTGCCGCCGCGGATCCATGGTGGTGATGCCCGTCGGGCACCGGCCGGTGTGGCACTTCTGCGACTGGATACAGCCCAACGAGAACATGAACCCGCGGGCCGAGTTGCACCAGTCCGCGCCCAGCGCAAGATTGACCGCGATCTTGAACCCGGTCACCGCCTTGCCGCTCGCCCCGATCCGGATGCGGTCGCGCAGGCCGGCACCGACCAGGACGTTGTGCGCGAATAGCAACCCCTCGCGCAGCGGCGTGCCCAGGCCGTCGGACAGCTCCAGCGGTGCGGCGCCGGTTCCGCCCTCGGCGCCGTCGATCACGATGAAATCAGGCAGGATGCCGGTTTCCAGCATGGCCTTGGCCACCGCCATGAATTCCCAGCGATGACCGATGCAGAGCTTGAAGCCCGAAGGTTTACCGCCGGACAGGTCGCGCAACTGCGCGACGAATTCGAGCAGCTCGATCGGCGTGGAAAAAGCCGAGTGCGCGGCCGGTGACAGGCAATCCTTGCCTTCGGGCACCTTGCGCGTTGCCGCGATTTCCGGCGTCACCTTGGCCGCGGGCAGCATGCCGCCATGTCCTGGTTTGGCACCCTGCGAGATCTTAATCTCAACCATCTTCACCTGGTCGGTCTGCGCCTGGTCCCGAAACATATCGGGATTGAAGGTGCCGTCGTCGTTGCGGCAACCAAAGTAGCCGCTGCCGAGCTCCCAGATGAGATCGCCGCCGTACTTGCGGTGATAGGGACTCAACCCGCCTTCGCCGGTGTCGTGGGCGAATCCGCCCAGCTTTGCACCCTTGTTCAACGCCATGATGGCGTGCGGCCCGAGCGCACCGAAACTCATCGCGGAGATGTTAAACACCGAGGCCGAGTAGGGATGCTTGCATTGCGGCCCGCCGATCTCGATACGCGGCATGTCTCCGGGATTCTTCTCACCCTTTGCGGCGATGGAGTGGTTGATCCATTCGTACTCGTCCCCATAGACGTCCAGCTCGGTCCCGAAGGGCTTCGCCGCCGAAACGCCCTGGGCCCGCTGCTGGATGATCTTGCGTTCGTTGTGGTCGAACGGCCGCCCGTCGGTGTCGCTTTCCACGAAATACTGGCGTATTTCGGTCCGGACGGACTCGGCCATGAAACGGATATGCGCGAGAATGGGGTAGTTGCGCAGGACGTTGTGTTCACGTTGCAGCAGATCGTAGATCCCGACCAGCGTCAACGGAAGCGGCACTATCAACCCCCACAGCCAGGGCAGCGCGACGAACGCGCCGAGGGCGGCAAAGGCAAGCGTAAGCAAAAACATGAGGGCGAATACGAAAAAGCGCATCAGATTGTCTCCTTGCAAGGGTCCGGTTGCGCATTGATCACCCGCCACCCCCTGTACTTGCCGGGGGCCTTGTTTCCCTCGAGGCGGATGAAGACTTGCTCGCTATAATACCCGCACCCTGTACGCAAGCAGGCGCAACATGGCCAACCGGCAGGAACTGACCGACCGTATCCTGTCGATCACGGGCGTCGTCGTCGCGGCTTGCGCCCTGATTGTTACGTTCTACCAGGTACACCTCATGCGCGACCAGGCGAAGATTTCCGTCTGGCCACACATCGAACAGTACAACACGACGTCGGCCACCGAATTCCAGCGGGTTATTTCCAATGAGGGTCTCGGCCCCGCGGTCATCCGCTACCTATCGGTCAAGATTAACGGGAAAAGCGTAACGAGCTGGCGGGCCGCGGTGATTCGACTTATCAACGAGGGGCCCGATCCCAAGCTTAATTTCATGCAGAGTGATCTCCCGCCCGGCGCCGTGTTGCTTCAGGGCAAAAAGCGGATCGTTCTCCAGATCAGGGGCGCAGCGGGCGGCTATGTGTCACAACACTGGAATAGCCTCGATATCCGCGTGTGCTATTGCTCGCTTTATGGCCAATGCTGGATGAACCACTCCGGTTCCTCGGTCGATCGCCGGGTGCCCCATTGCCCCAACGGACTCGAATCGGGTTTCTATGCCGGACGCGAGAAGAGCTCAGCCAACAAACCTTCCAACACTGCGTAACGGGCAACCCAGGCCCAGGCACGGGTTGTGTAAGATGGCGGCTCGTGTTCCCCGCCTGACACCCTGATGACAGCTTCCAAGACAACGCGCCAGATCGGGCTCGTAACCGCGACCGCCCTGGTGATCGGCAACATGGTCGGCTCCGGCATCTTCCTGCTGCCGGCCTCGCTCGCGCCCTATGGAATCTACAGCCTTTGGGGCTGGGGTTTCAGCACGCTGGGCGCGCTGCTCCTGGCCTGGGTGTTCAGCAGCCTCGCGCGGCGAGTCTCCAGGGCCGGCGGCCCCTACGCCTATCCCCGCGAGGCCTTCGGCGACTTCGGAGGGTTCCTGATTGCCTGGATCTACTGGCTCAGCATCCTCGGCACCAACGCGGCGATCGCAGTAGCCTTCACCAGCTACCTCGTGCCGTTTTTCCCGGCCCTGCATGCCTCGCCGCTGCTCGGGGGGCTCGCGGCCATCGCCGCCGTCTGGGTGCTGACCGCGGTCAACATCTCGGGCGTGCACGCCGCCGGCAAGGTGCAGGTCATCACGGTCATCCTCAAGCTCTCGCCGCTGCTCGCCCTGGCCGTGGCGGGCCTGTTCTATTTCAATCCGCACATCATGGTCGAGGGCCACAGTACCGCTTCGGCGGCTTCCTCGATCAACACCGCTGCCGCATTCACCATGTGGGCCTTTCTCGGGCTGGAATGTGCCACTGTTCCGGCGGGTCATGTGCGAGACCCCAGTAAGACCATTCCGCGTGCCACGATGATCGGAACCATCATCGCCGCCGTGTTCTACATCGCCAGCACCACGGTGATCATGGGGATCATCCCGAGCACCACCCTCGCCCATTCCAATGCCCCGTTCGCCGACGCGGCGAAACTCGTCTGGGGCAGCTGGGCCGGCTACCTGATCGCCGGCGCAGCGCTGGTTTCCTGCTTCGGCGCCCTTAACGGCTGGATCCTCATGCAGGGGCAGCTGCCGCAGGCGGTGGCACGCGACGGCCTGTTTCCCAAGGCGCTCGCCCGCCAGTCGCGCTTCGGCACACCGGTGGTAGCCCTTCTCGTCTCGAGCACCCTTGCGACACTATTGATACTCGCCAACTACAGCCACGGGTTGGTGGCGATGTTCAACATCATCATCCTGCTCACGACTTTCTTCACCCTGGTGCCGTACATGTTCTGCGCGATGGCGGAAGTGGTGCTCGCGCGCCGGCACGGCCGCGCGGCGCGCGCGCCGTGGCGCAACGTCGTCCTGGCCTCCCTGGCGTTCGCCTTCGCCCTGTGGGCGGCAGCGGGCACGGGCAAGGATTCGATCTACTGGGGTGGCCTGCTTTTGCTCGCCGGCATCCCGGTCTACGTCTGGCAGACGCGCAAGAAGACGGATACCGCCGAGGCCTGATCCAACGGCCGCCGTGGGAGCGTCGGCGTCCCGCCGGCTATTGTTGATTGGCCCTCCCGGCGGGGTACCTTTTGTTTCGCCAAAAGTTACCACCATTTCGCACGACAGCGAAATAGGACGTGCGCAGTACGCCCGCAACGGGCCGGTCGGCAACTCGGGCCCGGATCAGGTTCGGGGCAGGCTCTGCACGATATATCGCTCCGGCCTCAGACACTCCTCCCTGTGCCCCTGTTGCGGGCTGCGCTTCTCGGGGCGACTAACGGCGCCCCCCTTCCGTGTTTCGCGAGCAAGGGGGGAGGGTCTCGTGAATGCAGGCGCAACTTCAGTCGCGATCACCACAGGCACCCTGGCCGGTTCGCGACTGAAGTTGCGCCTGCACGTGCTATTGATTGTTGTGCTTGAATTTATCACGGCGGGGACCGCCGCTCTCACACCGGAGGTTTATCGTGCCGCTTCGCGCCAGGCGGCACGCACGAGTTCCTGGAAGTGATGGACGCCAGACTCGCGCTTCGGCGACAGGCGCCCGGCGCGATACGCACCCGACTCCAGTCCTTTCTGCACGCGCTCGCAGATGCCGACATCTTCCTGCTGCACCTCGTCGCTGAACTCACGATCCGCCTGGATGGCTTCTCGCGCGGCCTCGGAATCCGTGTCCGTGTAGAAGTAGTCGAAGATGACGCGGCAGCGGCGCTGCGACAGCGGCACCACCTGGTTGACCTGCAGGCGATCGGGCAGGATGTTGAGCATCAGGTTGGGCCAGACGAAGTAGTAGAACGCCTCGCCTGCCTGGTAGGGGCCGCGCTCCCCGTCGAGCGGACTCTGCTGCCAGGAATGCCAGTCCGCGGTGTGCGTGGCGTAGCTACGGTAGTCGAGCAACCGGTTCAGGCCGGGATGCACGTGCGGGAGGTGGTAGCCCTCCAGGTAGTTGTCCACGTAGGCCTTCCAGTTGCAGTCGATGTCGTAGGTGTCGCGCACCTGGAAGCGCATCTTCGACAACTCCGTGGGGCGGATGCGCTCTCGGATTCCCGCCATCAACTCTTCCAGTCCCATCGCGGGTTGCCCGACGGCGGCAAAGACCATCCCTTCCCACTCCGCCACGTGAACAGGCTCGAGATGGATGCAGGAGACGTCGAAATCCTGCGCAGCTTCCATCTCGTGCGCGGAGCGCAACTGGCCCTCCAGCGTGTACGTCCAGCCGTGGTACTTGCAGCGCAACTGTCGGGCGTTGCCGTTTTCCAATGCCAGCGGTCCCGCGCGGTGGCGGCAAACGTTGAAGAAGCCGCGGAGCACGCCGTCATTGCCGCGCACCGCGATGACCGGCTTGCCCGCCACCTCCGCAACGACATGGTCGCCCGCTTCGCGCAATTGGTCGGCGCGGGCGACGGACTGCCATGTCCGCGCGAAGATGGCCTCCCGTTCGAAGCCATGGAATGCGGGATCGGCATACGCATGCGCTGGCAGCGTGATCGCGTTTTCCAGCGCCCGAGCCGCCATGTCCTCACGAGACAATATATCGGGCACACGAGTCACGCCGTTCATGCAGTCACCTGTCCCGAAAACTGATCCGCATGATCGTTGCGTCAGACCTGCCAGAGGGCCATGAAGTCGGTGACGGAGGTCTTCTCCAGCGTCGCCTGGTCCGCGCACAGGGCCTTGAGCGTCTCGCACTGCTCGGCGGACAGTTGTGCGGCGATGGCGTTCTCGAACTTCTTCACCAGGACCGGGATGCCCTCCGCGCGGCGCTTGCGGTGGCCGATGGGATACTCCACTTCGACCCGCTCGGTACGGGTGCCGTCGTTGAAGAACACCTGCATGGCGTTGCCGATGTAGCGCTTGGCCGGATCGTAGTAGTCCTTCGTGAACTTTTCGTTCTCACTCACCTCCATTTTCGCGCGCAGTTCGTCGACGCGCGGGTCCGCGGCGACCTCGTCCTCGTAGTCCGCCGCCGTCAACTGGCCGAAGATTAACGGGATGGCCGACATGTATTGGATACAGTGGTCGCGGTCGGCCGGGTTGTTGAGCTCGCCGGTCTTGTCGATGATGCGCACGCCCGGCTCCTGGGTCTCGATCACGATCTTTTCGATCTCGTCCAGGC
>Ga0102950_1000473_pt1 | contig 11382 bp, 7 predicted proteins | sample SalPon2A_B_D2_MG_FD_78505 | JGI IMG/M metagenome (GOLD analysis project Ga0102950, IMG submission 78505) | Soil microbial communities from South San Francisco under conditions of wetland restoration - Salt Pond MetaG R2A_B_D2_MG | ecosystem: Environmental > Terrestrial > Soil > Wetlands | place...
ACATAGACAATATTCCGCACAAAAAAAATATTCAGCCGATTAACTGCGAGTCTTGTCATAAAGATGCAGCAGTTTTACATCCTTTTCATCCGCAAATGCTTAATGCTAATGGTGTAGATGGAACAGAAGATGTAAACTGTAAAGGATGTCATGGTACTCATGATATAATATCTCCAAAAGTTCCCGGATCAAAGTTTTATAAAACAAATATTGTTGATGCATGTGGTAGTTGCCATCAGGAAAAAAAGAAAGAATATTTGTCCTCTGCCCATGCTAACGGATTAAGAGAAGGAATTAAAGGGGCTCCGACTTGCATTACTTGCCATAAAAATCCTATTGTATCAATTTCTGCAGTTAAAGATTCTGCAAAGTTGAAAATTGCTCAAGAAAAACTTTGTTTGTCATGTCATTTAGATAATCCTGAGATACGAGCCAGAACTTCTCCTTCCGCTGGATTTATAAGTTCTTACGAGAGCAGCGTACACGGTAAAGCTTTAGCCGCTGGTAACGGTAAGGCAGCTAACTGTGTAAATTGTCATACTGCTCATACAGTTAAAGGTCCAAGTGATCCGACTTCCACAGTGAACAGGTTTAATATACCAAATACTTGCAGTCAATGTCATCCAAAAATTGCTGATGAATATAAACAGAGTATTCACGGAATAGCAGTTTTGAAAAATAAAAGTAATGATGCACCGGTTTGTACCGACTGCCATGGTGAACATAATATTTTAAAACCAAGCAACCCTAAAGCTCCTACTTCATATGCAAATTTATCACGGGAAGTTTGTTCAAAATGCCACGCTTCTGTAACCTTATCCAAAAAGTACGGCCTAAATCCAAACAGATGGCAAACTTTTAAAGATAGCTATCATGGACTTGCATTACAAGGCGGAGCTACAACAGTAGCTAATTGTGCAAGCTGTCATAGGGCACACCTTATTTTGCCTCCATCTGATCCGCGGTCAAGTGTTTATAAGGGAAATCTTTCAAAGACATGCGGCAAATGTCATCCTGGTGCAAATGAAAAATTTGCAGTTGGTAATATTCATGCATCCACCAACAATGAAAAAGAAGAGCCGATTTTATATTGGATCGCTTTGATGTACATTATAATGATTATATCAATAATCGGAGGAATGCTTCTTCATAATGTTTTGGATTTCGTTAAAAAAGCAAAGATTAAAAAACTAAAACAAATGGGTATGATTGCTGAAGAAAGGCATAGCCACTCTCTATATTTAAGGATGAATGTAAATGAAAGAGTTCAGCATATATTACTAGCTTTTAGTTTTATTGTTCTTGTTATTACAGGCTTTATGCTTCAATTCCCTAATTCATGGTGGGTATCGCATATTAGGGACTTAAGTGAAAATGCTTTTGAATACAGAAGTATACTTCATAGAATTGCTGCTGTTATTCTTGTCTTTACAAGTTTATATCATATCTATTATGTCTCATTCACAACGAGAGGCAGACAGCTTATAAAAGATTTATTCCCGCGAAGAAGAGACTTTACAGATGCAATAGATGTCGCAAAGTTTAATCTTGGTATATCAAAGACTAAACCAAAATTAGAGCGTTTCAGTTATGTTGAAAAAGCTGAATATTGGGCTTTAGTATGGGGAACAATAGTGATGACAGTGACCGGAACCATCATGTGGTTTAATAATACCTTCATTGATATATTCACACTGCTTGGATGGCAGATTGCCAGAAGTATTCATTATTACGAAGCCTGGCTTGCAACATTAGCAATAATAGTTTGGCATTTTTACTTCGTAATATTCAATCCGGAGATATATCCGATGAATACATCATGGATAAAAGGATATCTTACTGAGGAAGAAATGGCTGAAGAGCACGGTGCAGAATTGGAAAAATTAAAAGATCAACAATCCGGTAATGATGATAATATTGCCAAATAATTATGGGATAATTTGTTTATGAAGGATAAATATTGAAAAGAGGAAATTATTATCGGATGAATTTTTACAAACTACTTTTTCGTAATATTTTCACAGGGAAATCATTCTTAACTTTAGTATCCATTCTTGCCTTAAGTTCAATTTTATACGGACAGGAAAACAGCGATTGTTTAATGTGCCATAGTGATAAAACTCTTACGGGTACAAAAAATGGAAAGACATTTTCCGTATATGTGGATAGCAAAAAACTAGCCGAGTCTGTTCATAGCGATAATCAATGTATAGATTGTCATGCAGATTTAGCCGGTTCAGATTTTCCTCATAAAACAAATGTTGCACCTGCTCAATGTGTACCCTGTCATGATGATGCACAAAAATTATATTCGGAAAGTATTCATGGAAAAGCTGTTGCAAAAGGAGATCCGTTAGCTCCGCGGTGTCAGAATTGTCATGGATCTCACGATATTCTACCTGTAAAGGATATACGTTCGGCCGTAGCGCCGATTAAAATTCCTTTTGTTTGCGGTTCTTGTCATAAAGAAGGAACAAAAGTTCAGGTTCAGAGGCATATACCCCAAGATCATATACTTGAAAATTATTCCGAAAGTATTCATGGTGTAGGGCTTCTTCAAAAAGGACTTTCTGTTGCTGCAAATTGCGCATCATGCCATTCGCCGCATAAAATTCTTCCGCCGTCAGATCCTCAATCTACTATTGCCAGAAAAAACATACCTGCTACCTGCACAAAGTGTCACCAGGAAATTGAAGTTGTGCACAGAAAAATTATTAGAGGTAAATTGTGGGAACAAAAACCTCATACACTTCCGGTTTGTGTTGACTGCCATCCGCCTCACAAAATTAGAAATGTTTTATATAAAGAAAGTGTAGCGAATCAGGATTGTTTAAACTGTCATGGCAGAACTAATTTAAAATCTGCTGACGGCCGTTCGATGTTTGTTGATGTTGTTCAACTGCAAAATTCAGTACATTCAAAAATTTCTTGCAGCCAATGTCATAACATGGTAAATCCCTCTTTAGTCAGGCCTTGCACAGGAATAACTTCTAAGGTTGATTGTTCAATATGTCATGCAAATGAAGGTGACCAATATAAGCAAAGCATTCATGGTCAGTTATATGCAAAGAATGATCCGAATGCTCCAACATGCGAAGAATGCCATGGTTCTCATTATGTATTGAGCAATAAAAATCCTGCATCTCCAATATTCCATACAAATATTCCAACGCTCTGCGGAAAATGTCATCGTAAAGGTGAACCTGCTGCAGTTAGATATGTTGGTAAAGAGCATGATATAGTTGAAAACTATACCGAGAGTATTCATGGTAAAGGATTATTGAAAAGCGGGTTAACTGTAACAGCAACATGTACTGATTGTCATACCGCTCATATGGAACTACCTCATGATGCACCTAATTCAAGTGTAAATAGAAATAATATTGCAGTAACATGCGGCAAATGTCATTATGGTATTGAAAAGCAATTGGAAAGCAGCGTCCATTCACCTAGCGTAACTAAAACTGATAAAAGATTACCTGTATGCTATGATTGTCATAGTGCTCATAAAATAAGTCGTACAGATAATGCTGGCTTTAGACTTGAGATTATGCGTATCTGCGGTAACTGCCATAAAAGTTATGCCGAATCTTATTTCAATACTTATCACGGACAGGTTTCAAGATTAGGATATGCAAAAACAGCAAAATGCTGGGACTGTCATGGAGCGCATGATATCTTACCTGTTGAAAATCCCAAATCTCATCTTAGTTTTCAAAATAAAGTTGAGACCTGCAAAAAATGCCATGAAGGAGCTACCAGACAATTTGCAGGATATTTTACTCACGCAACACATCATGAGCCGGCAAAGTATCCGTTTTTGTTCTGGACATTTTGGGGAATGACCGGTCTTTTAGTTGGAACATTTTTTATTGCAGGTGTACATACACTTTTATGGTTACCGCGTTCACTTCAATATAGGAAAGAGATGAAGAAATTATTAGCTGATAATTCTGAGAAAGATGAAACTTCCGAAGATGAAATTAAAGGTGAGGATAATGAATAATTCAGCAGAAAAGATTGTTGATGAAAAATTGGAATCCGCAAAAGTAATTTCTAACGGGAAGAAAAAATTGCAATATCAACGATTCACTCGTCTGAATCGTGTATTACATATAATAATGATTGTAAGTTTTATAAGTCTCGCACTTACAGGAATGACATTAAAATTTTCATACACCGGCTGGGCAGTTATTTTGTCTCATTTACTTGGCGGATTTCAATCAGCTGGTTACATTCATCGTTTTTTTGCTGTAGTAATGCTTACCATATTTACAATTCATATTGTTGAATTAACAAAATTAAAAAAGAAAGAGTTCAAAACCTGGAAAAATCTTTTATTGGACCCGAACAGTATGCTTTTTAATAAAAAAGATTTAAAAGATCTTATAGACTCATTAAAATGGTTTTTAGGAAGAGGCAAAAGACCTCAATACGGCAGATGGACTTATTGGGAAAAGTTCGATTACTTTGCCGTATTTTGGGGAATTTTTGTTATTGGTTCTACCGGGTTAACTCTTTGGTTTCCTGAGGTACTAACAAGTATTTTACCTGGGTGGATTATAAATGTTGCTACCATTATCCACAGTGATGAAGCACTTCTGGCTACCGGTTTTATATTTACCGTACATTTTTTTAACACGCATTTAAGACCGGAAAAATTCCCGATGGATATTGTTATTTTTTCAGGAAGAGTACCGTTAGAAGAATTTAAAATTGACCGGCCAGCAGAATATAAAGACCTTGTTGAAAAAGGTGAACTTGAAAAATATCTTGTTGAGCCTTATCCCCCGATTGTGATTAAAGCAATTAAGATTTTTGGATGGATTGCATTGTCAATTGGCTTCAGCATTATAGTATGGATTATTTATGCTATGATTTTTACTTACAGATAAAGTTTGTTAGGAATAAAATCCTTTTTAGAAGAAAGAGAGTAAATATATAATGAGAAAATGGCTGCCCGCATCGTTTTATAATCCTATTACACTTATAGGAACCGCTATTGCTACCGGCAGTTTTGCCATTATATTGTTATTAACAATTTTGGAAGCATTCAGTTCGAAACAATCACCGTATTTAGGTATAATAACTTTCATAATTTTACCTGCAATTCTAATTATGGGGCTTTTACTTATTGCATTCGGGATTTATCGGGAACACGTCCGGGAGAGGCATGGGAAGCATAGAGATGAAATATTACCCAAAATTGATTTGAACGATCCTAGGCAAAGAAGAGCAGTAACCATTTTTACTGTTGGAACTATTTTATTATTAATTTTTACGGCGTTCGGAAGCTTTAAGGCATACGACTATACTGAATCGGTAGATTTTTGTGGTACGATTTGTCATAAAGTGATGAATCCCGAATATGTTTCGCACGCAAATTCACCTCATGCCCGCGTTGCATGCGTAGCTTGCCATATTGGACCCGGAACTACTTGGTATGTTAAATCAAAACTAAGCGGGGCTTACCAGGTTTATTCATATATATTTAATAAATATTCAAAACCAATTCCAACACCTGTTGCAAATTTAAGACCTGCACAAGGCACCTGCGAGCAATGCCATTGGCCTAATGCATTTTACAGCAAGATGGAAAAGAAAAAAGTTTATTTCCTGTCTGATAAGGATAACTCAAGAATGACATTAACGCTTTTGATAAATATTGGAGGCGGAAATGAAGAGTCCGGTGTAACATCCGGTATTCACTGGCACATGAATATTGCAAATAAAATTACTTATCTGTCAACGGATTCTTCGCGCCAGGTAATTCCTTGGGTTAAGATAGAATCAAAAGATGGTAAATCTACCATTTATAAAAGCACAGATATTCCTGTTTCAAAAGAACAATTAAAAAACGGAAAATACAGAACAATGGATTGCATTGACTGTCATAACCGGCCTACACATGTCTACAGTCCGCCTGCATCTTCAGTGAATGATATGATGGCTGACGGATTTATCGACACAACCCTTCCTTATATTAAAAGTATTTCTGTAAGAGCTTTGGATGCTGGTTACACAAGTAAATCAATTGCCTTGGATAGTATTAAAACTTTTATTGAAGAGTTTTACCAGGGAAATTATCCGGCAATTTATAATGCTAAAAAAGCTAGTATAGAAAATTCAATCAAAAAAGTACAAAAAATATATTCACTAAATTATTTTCCTTCAATGAATGTATCCTGGAAAAGATATCCAAACAATATAGGCCATTTATATTCACCCGGTTGTTTTAGATGCCACGACGGTAAACATGTAAGTAAAGATGGAAAAGTTATAACTAAGAGCTGCACTGCATGTCATACAATTCTGGCACAGCAATTTGGAAATGAAAAGCCTGAACTCTCCTTACAAGGAATAAATTATCGTCATCCGATAAATATTGGAGATTCATGGAAAGAAACATTATGCAGTGATTGCCATAGTAAAAAATAATTTATTTTTATAAAATAGATTAAGCGATTTTTGTTTTAACAAATTAACAACATACGGATTCCTATTATTAAAATAGGAAATAAGGCTTAGTGAGTTTACTTTAATTGAAGGGTAAATATCATGAATTATTCAAATGAAAAGCCGGTCCGAAAAACAAGACGCGATTTCCTGAAATACTTGCTGATGGGTGGAATTGCCGGCCTGGTAATTTCCATATTCTATCCTATAATATCCTACTTGAAGCCTCCCAAACAAAACGAAGTAGAAGTATCCAGCGTCAAAGTCGGAAAGCTAAGTGAAATAGAAAAAGACAGCGGAAGAATTATCCGGTTCGGTAATAAACCGGTTATTCTCCTTCGCACAAAAACCGGCGAACTAAAAGCGCTCTCAGCTGTATGTACACATTTAAATTGTACGGTTCAATTTAGAAAAGACTTAGAATTAATCTGGTGTGCATGCCATAACGGAAAATACGACCTGAACGGAAGAAATATTTCCGGTCCGCCTCCAAGGCCGTTGGAGCCATACAGAGTCGTAGTAAAAGGTGATGAAGTTTTTGTTTCAAAACTAACCTGAGGAAGCTATGAAAAGTTTTTGGAAGAACCTTTATGGCTGGATAGATGAACGCGTTCAGCTGGAAGATTTAGTTAAGTTTATGGGAAAAAAGTATGTCCCGGTTCATAGAAACTCCATCTGGTATTATTTCGGAGGAGTATCTTTATTCCTTTTTATTATTCAAGTAGTTACAGGAATAATGCTGTTGTTTTATTATAAGGGAAGTTCCGACTTAGCATTTGAAAGTGTCCAGTTTATTATGTCTAAAGTACAATTCGGATGGTTGGTAAGATCAATTCATGCGTGGTCTGCAAACCTTTTTATACTCTCCATATTCATACATATGTTCAGTGTATATTTTGAAAAGGCTTACCGAAAACCAAGGGAAATGACATGGATAACCGGGATGCTTATGTTTTTTATGGCACTTGGTTTCGGATTCAGTGGTTACCTTTTACCTTGGAATGAGCTTTCCTTTTTTGCGACTAAAGTAGGTTCGGATATTGCCGGTCAGATTCCATGGATCGGTGAACCGATTAAAGAATTTATCCGCGGCGGGGATGATGTAACAGGCGCAACTCTTTCAAGATTGTTCGGGTTTCATGTGGCTTTGCTGCCTGGGATTTTTACAATAATTTTAGGAATTCACCTCATTTTAATTCAGCGTCAGGGAATTAGTGAGCCGCTGCATCTTGAAAAAAGTAGTTCAAAAGAAAAGAGGACAATGCCTTTTTTTCCTAATTTTATGTTAAGGGATCTTCTTCTCTGGCTTCTTGTTTTAAATGTTCTGGCAATTCTGGCAGTTTTCTTCCCGGCAGATTTAGGCCATAAAGCTGATCCGTTTTCCGCTGCGCCTGCCGGTATTAAACCCGAATGGTATTTCCTTTTCATGTTCCAGAGCCTTAAATATTTTCCGGCTTACATATTATCAATAGAAGGCGAGCTGGTAGGAATACTTCTTTTTAGTGCAGCTGCAATTTTGTGGCTTCTGGTTCCGTTCTGGGATAGAAAAAGCTCAAGAGGAGAGCATAATCGTTTTATAAATTATGCCGGATTATTTGCAGTAATTTTCATCATAATCTTAACCATTTTAGGGTGGACATCATGAAGAAAATATTAATTCAAACTTTATTTTTTATTTCATTTTGTATATTCATCTTTCCTAAAAATGCTTCGGCGAAAGAGGACCAATGCTATGTCTGCCATTCAACTTTAGGTGGAAAACCTGCAGAATTATTTAAAAATGATATTCATTATAAAAAAGGAATTTCGTGTGCAGATTGCCATGGAGGTGATAATCAAACCGACGACATGGATAAGGCTATGAGTAAAAGTGCCGGATTTAAAGGAGTTCCAAAAGGTGATAATATTACTGCTGCTTGTGTAAGATGTCATGCCGATAGTGCAATGATGGCAAAATACGGAGCCAAAATTCCTACAAATCAATTTGAGCTTTTAAAAGGAAGTGTACATGGAAAGTTATCTATTGATGGTACCGAAAGAATAGTTCAATGTATTACATGTCATAATGCACATGGCATCGTTATGGTGGATAATCCGGCATCTCCAGTCTATCCGCTAAATATTCCTCAAACCTGCGGAAAGTGTCACAGTAATGCGGTTTATATGCGTTCTTATAATCCAGCGCTTCCTGTTGATCAGCTGCAAAAGTATCGAACCAGTGTCCATGGAATGCGAAACGCAAAAGGTGATCCAAAACCTGCGCAATGTGAAAGCTGCCATGGAAGTCATGGAATTCTTTCTGTTAAAGATGTTAGATCAAGTGTATATCCTACTAATATTCCCGGAACATGCTCTAAATGCCATAGCAATAAACAATATATGGCGCAGTATAAAATTCCAACCGACCAGTATGCGAATTATTCTAAAAGTGTTCATGGAATTGCTCTTCTTCAGAAACATGATTTGGGCGCACCGGCTTGCAACAGCTGCCATGGAAATCATGCAGCAACACCTCCGGGTATAGAATCAATTTCTGAAGTGTGCGGTACATGTCATGCCTTAAATGCGGAATTGTTTTCTAAAAGTCCTCATAAAAAAGCTTTTGATGAAAAGAAACTTCCGGAATGCGAAACTTGTCATAGTAATCATGATATTGTAACTGCTACCGATAAATTATTAGGTGTAACTCCGAATGCTGTTTGTTCCAAATGTCATCAGGAGGATAAGGATCCGAAAGGATATATGGAAGCCAAGACAATGCGTCAATTAATCGATAGTCTTGAGTCATCTGAAAAATCCGCTTTGGCTTTAGTGAATGAAGCAGAACAAAAAGGAATGGAGGTAAATGAAGAATTATTTAAGCTGCGGGATGCCAGGCAGGCGCGCCTTGAATCAAGAACTATGGTTCATGCGTTCAACTTAGATAAATTTAAAGCCACCGTGGATAAAGGATTAAAAGTAACTTCAACTGTTACTAGTGAGGCAAAGGCAGCTATTCATGAATACTATTTCCGCAGAATTGGATTGGGTATTTCTGTAGTCATAATAAGTTTTCTTGCATTAGTATTGTACTTGTACATAAAAAGGATTGAAAAGCGCAAAGAAGAATCATAAAATTCTAAATACTCAATTATACTATAATAATTGTTCTACTATTAATTTTTAGCAGATGAAGTGGTTCTCAAGTATATAATTGTGAGGACTTGTTAATTTATTAATCATAACAAAAGAGGTCCATGATGCAGAAATCTGTTCCTCCCGGTGATTTATCTTCTGAAAATTTTACAAACGAAGAGATAATCTCTTTATTAAAAAGTTTAGAAAAGCGTATTTCTAAAATTGAGGATTATCTAAATCTTGAAGTTGAACCGGTAACCGAACCAGCAATAATAACTGAATCCGGTAATATTGAGTATCATGATAAAGAAGAAGAGCTCGAATATAAAATAGGGCAATTCTGGCTGGCAAAAGCAGGAATTATCGTGTTGGTAATAGGCATAACATTTTTCCTAACATTTCCATACAAAAATCTTCCTTCATTTTTTCCACCGATATTCGGGTACATAATATCTGCTGCAATTTATGGATTTTCAATTTACTGCATAAAAAATTATTCTTATATATGCGGCTACTTATTAGGCGGAAGTTTAACACTCCTTTTTTTCACTACATTAAGACTTCATTTCTTCAGCCAAAGTGTAATAATAAATAATATTTCACCAGAATTAATATTGCTGCTTCTGGTAGTTGTTTTTAGTCTTATAATATCTGTTGGAAAAAGATCAATTTATCTTACAGGATTAAGTATTGCGTTTGGTTATATCACTGCCATAGTGAGCGATAATTCATATTTCCTATTTATTACAGTTATATTAATTTCATCACTAATAGTTTTTTTAAAAATTAAATACAATTGGGAATATTTAATCCATTTTGGAATTATCCTAACTTACTTCACACATTTCATTTGGTTTCTAAATAATCCGTTAGTTGGTAAAGCAATTCAAACAATAACCTCACCTGAATTAAATCTTATTTTTGTCTTACTATATGCCGCGGTATTTGCATCAGGAAATATTTTGGGAGAAAATAAGGAAGCTGAAAAAACACCATCCATCATTAGTTCCTTTATGAATGTAATTGGGGCCTATAGTCTAATGTTCATTATTACATTATCCATGATAAAGGAAGGCATTACAATTTACCATCTTCTCGCATCAATCTTATTTCTGATTATTGCGGTAATATTTTGGACAAAAACGGAAAGTAAATATTCCACTTTTATCTATGCGATGCTTGGTTATCTGGCATTGAGCTCAGCAATTGTATTTCAATTCAGCTCACCTAACTTTTTTATTTATTTATGCTGGCAGAGTCTGCTTGTGGTTTCCACAGCAGTATGGTTCAAATCAAAATATATTGTTTTAGCTAACTTTATAATATATGTTATTATTTTTATCGCATATTTAGCAATGGAAGGAAAAATTAGTATAGTCAGTATTAGTTATGGTATAGTCGCTTTATTAAGTGCAAGGATTTTAAATTGGAAGAAAGACAGACTATCACTTAAAACCGAGCAAATGAGAAATGCTTATCTTGTAACAGCATTATTTATTATTCCATATTCACTATATCATGCAATTCCGGAGGGATGGGTCAGCATTTCCTGGATTGCTGTTGCAATCTTGTATTATATAATGAGCTTGATTTTAAAGAATAAAAAATACAGATGGATGGCGCTGCTGACTCTTCTGCTGACTTTAGGATACGTTTTTATAATCGGCATTACAAGCTCCGATCCGACTTATAAAATTGTTTCATTTGTTGTCTTGGGTGCCGTTATGATTATAGTTTCACTTTTATATACAAAGTTTAAGAAATCTCTTAAAAGCATATTGAAGCCTTAATCTGATATCTTATTCTCCT
>Ga0102950_1000475_pt1 | contig 11369 bp, 9 predicted proteins | sample SalPon2A_B_D2_MG_FD_78505 | JGI IMG/M metagenome (GOLD analysis project Ga0102950, IMG submission 78505) | Soil microbial communities from South San Francisco under conditions of wetland restoration - Salt Pond MetaG R2A_B_D2_MG | ecosystem: Environmental > Terrestrial > Soil > Wetlands | place...
TCCTCACATCATTTCTTATTATATCACCATCAGCAACCAATATCATCTTTGTCTTTCTGCTTTCTTTCCTGATCTTCAGATTTTTTTCCGGGGTAATGGCACTAAGCATCCTGTTTTTAAAAGCGGAGGGGAAGATACCTTCCAGCAGTACCGCCACAGGCAGGCCTGATTTGTTGAATGTACGATCATCCGGTGTTTCACCAGCTTCTTTAAGACTTATAAGCATAGGGGGAGAAAGTGTACGACTGTATTGTGACGTTGTCAGCAGAATTGTCTTGTGTATTTCCGGATCAAGACCCACGGTGTCGATTGTATTCACAAAACGGCCGAGCACTTTATTCAGGTTTCGCGTCACCGGGTTCACCGGAGAGGGGTGCAAAAGAGGATAATAAACCCAGGGAGCCGGGACATATTGTTGCTGACCTGAAGGGCCTTCTATTTTTAATCTTATGATATCGCAATCGAGATCCTGCACCACAACTGGGTTCACCCTTGCACCGTACCTGAAAAGCTGATCTTCTATGTTCAAGGGCCTGAATAAACCCACAGTGCTGCCATAAACGAGACTGTCGGAGTTTACCGATACCTCGTCGAGAAGCCATAGTACCTTCCCTCCGTTCATTATGTACTGGTCCAGCACAAGCTTATCTGCCTCTGAAAATTCCTTCTCAGGTCCGGCTACCACTACTGCAGCATAATTATCAAGAATACCTGTCTTGCCACCTGTCTTGCCGCGATCTATTGTAAAAAACCTTGAAAGACTAAGAGTGATATCAGCTGTTCCTATCTCAGGTATTTCTCCCTGTCCTTCAAGGAATGCCACTTTATAAACAGTATCAGAACTCAGAGTGGCAATCGTCTGGATAAGCTCATATTCCAGTCCCTCTGTTGAATGAAGGATATTTTCTTCGCTCGATAATGACGGGTTATTTTTTAGGATATTAACCGGGACCTCAGCTCCGTTATAATTGATTATCATCCCGGGAAAGATGATTTTTTGTGATGATCCTCCTTCCTTATCGCCCGACTGTATATTTATTGGGGTCAGACCTTTGTTAACGAGCGACTGATACCTGGCATTACGCTGTTTATCTGTACCTTCCCCGGAAGGGTTAATGAATTCGTAGTCTATCTTCTTCCCTGAAGCTATCCTGAATTCATCAAGCATCTCTCTTACCGACCTCTTAAGTCGTTTCAGTGGAATGGGTATATCCCCGTCGAGATAGACCTGCACGAAGAAATCATTCTTCAGATGCGATAAAATATTTCTTGTCGGTTCAGAAAGAGTATACCTTTTGTCCTGTGTAAGATCCAACCTCACCCTTAACAAAGATCCAGCAACAGCAATTAATACTATAGCTGCCACTGATATAATAAACTGTATCCAGCTCTTTAACCTTATATTGCTATTATCTTCTTTCCCAGACATTTCTAACTCCTTTTCTTCCATTTACGAGACACAAGGACCAGTCTTGTGGCTTCATTAAAAACAGCCGCCACAGCAAAGAAATAAATTGCATCCCTCACATCCAGAACACCCCTGCTGATTGATTTATAATGTTCATTTATTCCCAGTCCTATTACCATCTCATCCACTTTCCTAAGTCCGGGAAGGTATGCAAATGAGTCAAAACCTGCGTACATGATGAAACAGATCAGTACAGCAAGGATAAATGCTACAACCTGGTTATCTGTCAGTGAAGAGGCAAATATACCTGCCGATGCATAGACAGAAGCAAGGAAGAACAACCCTATAAATGCACCCAGCGTACCACCCTTATCCAGATTCCCCGGAGTGGCCCCCATGTAATAAACCGAGATATAATAGATTATACCTGGCAATAGTGACAGTAGTACAAGGCAAACGGCTGCAAGAAATTTTCCGTATATAAGTTCCCGTTCGGTAATGGGTCTTGAATAAATCAGTTCAATGGTCCCCAGCCTTCTCTCCTCTGCAATCATACGCATAGTAACTGCCGGAACAAGAAATAAAAATAACCATGGAGAAAGGAAAAATAAAGTATTCAGGCTGGCATAATTGTTATCAAAAATATTCCACTCTCCCGGGAATACCCACATAAACAAGCTGTTTACCAGCAAGAATACAATTATCACTATGTAGCCTGTAAGGCTGCTGAAAAAACCGCTTATCTCCTTTCTGAATATTGCAAACATATACCAGTTTATTATTTTCTCAAATACAGTTTCTTACTCCGGTCATGGTGCATGAACCACCGTTCCCCTCCGGCCTGCAGTGGGTGCAACATGTTCTGAAGATTCATTATTTCCGGTACTGTCATTACTAAATGATACAGTTACATTATCACCAGGTAAAATTACCGCATTTTTTATATCTGTAATAGTTACTCCCTTATAATAAAAATCAATAATCTGTTTATAGCTGTATCCCTGCCGGGCCATAGTCATAGCTCCTTCCTGGCACAGCCCGACTCCGTGACCGTAGCCCTTTCCTTTCAAAAGCAGTGAATCTTTTTCAGGGTAAACAGAAAAATAAGTTGAACGCAGTTTCATTGCATCCCTTACACTTCTCAAAGGCATTTTAAATGAAGTTGTTATGTAATCGGATGCACGCTCTTCCTGTTTAAAGGCAAAAACATTGGCATCACCTGTTTTTCCATTATATCCCGCTCTTTGCAGCATAGCCTCCCAGTCTTTCAGGCTGACTTTCTTTGTCCATGATGCATTCCTTGAAGAGTGGCAAAAGGGATCCTTTACCTGCACCAGGTAGGGTTCAGCCTTCAACCATGCATCTTCTGAGGAACTTGTCTCGCCCCCGCAGTTGGAATGAAATGCAGCTACTATAAGTGAACTGTCCTGTCCTATTATTACCAGGCCCCTTGTCTGAGATACAGCCATTTTTATGTCGGGATTCCCAGTAAGACCATTAAAAGCCTGACAATGAGTGTTATCACACAAATTATAACCATCAGCAATATGTTTATTAAAATTTCTGAAGAGATATGTCCTTGCAAGTATGGCCTGTGTCTTGAAATACTCCGGATTCTTAGCTGTCCCTCCTTCCGTCTCAACCACACCACAAATATAACTTTCTATCTTACAGTTGTTAACCAGTATAAGGGAAGACATGTCGGAATAACATGATAAACTACCGGTATAGAAATTATATCCCAGTCCGGTTCCCGGAACTCTGAGTGAAAAAACATCATTGCCTGTTGCTCCTGTGAAAATCACCGAATCACACACAAAGCCCTGGACATCTTTAATTTTTACAGCAAGTTTTCCATCAAACCTTGTAATAATTACCGGTATATTAATACTTAAGGGAATACCCTCACTGTTTCCTGCGGTTTTAATAACATATCTCCCGTTTCTTACGGTAAAAACAGTTGTACGTGGCATATTATCAGCGAATAGCCGTATTTTAACCTGTGCCTGCGAAAGAAATGTAACCAGGGAAAGCAGAATCACTATAAGGGTATTTTTTACAGACATTCAGAATAATTCAATTAAAAAGGATGTGAAAGTATCATTTTTCCCCACTTCCCTAACATCAACAATTAATACCTGCCGGTACGATAATCAACAAGTTCTTCCACCATCTGCCGTGATATCCTCTCCGAAGCACCTGCCGGACCCAATTTTGCCTTTAATTGTTCATAATCGGCAAGTATCCTTTCTCTCTTCTCTCCTCCCGGCAGAACAGCCTTCAGCTCACGCAGCAGGTTCTTGCCTGTCAGATCATATTGCACAAGTTCTTTTACAACCTCCTCATCCATAATAAGGTTTACAAGAGAAATATATTTTACCTTTATCACCATCCACCCAATTATCATCGACAGAAAATCGCCTTTATAGCACACTACCTGTGGTGCACCATGAAGCGCAGCTTCAAGAGTGGCTGTCCCAGAAGTAACAAGAGCGGCATCGCAGATATATAATATCTCGTATGTTTTTTCCTTTATAAGATTAACGGGCAAATCGCCGATAATATTCCTGTAAACATCATCCGGTATATTCCTTACTCCTGCAAGAATGAACTGATATCCCGGGAAGGAACTCATGATTGTAAGCATAACAGGAAGGACATATTCAATTTCATGCCGGCGACTACCTGCCAGTAATGCAATAACGGGTCTTCGATCCAGTCCAAGTCTCTCCTTCATCTCATTGCGTGACGGGAAGGAAGATAGTCTTTTTTCAGTTGCATCCACAAGGGGATTCCCCGAATACTCAACTTCAATACCATGTTTTGCATAAAATCCGACTTCGAAGGGGAAGATAATAAACATCCTGTCAATAAAAGCCTTTATCTTTTTCACTCTTTTTTCATTCCAGGCCCAGAGCTTCGGTGAGATATAATAGAAAGTCCTGTATCCCTCCTTGTGTGCAAATTCAGCTATCCTGAGATTAAAACCCGGGTAGTCTATAAAAATCACAACATCGGGATTAAATTCTTTTATCTGATTCTTGCACAAGGTGATATTCTCCCTTATTGTTCCCAGGTTCTTCAGGACAGCAACAAAACCCATAAAGGCAGTGGCTTTATAATGTTTAAGCAGTTTTGCTCCAGCATCTTCCATAAGGTCACCTCCCCAGCATCGTATTTCTGCATCCGGATCAGCTTTAAACAAGCCTCTCACAAGATTAGATCCGTGCAGATCCCCGGATTGTTCACCAGCAATAATGAAATACCTCATAACAGAAACTTTATGGCAAAAACAAGTATTGCCCAAACAATTGTGGATGCTAGGACACCCCTGGCAGCCCTGAGCATGTCGAAACGGTTAAATACAAGGAATATAACCACGTTGGGAAATACACAAAGACTTATTGCATGGGTCACTATTCCTGAAGTATAAATACGGTGAATATAATCACCGGCAGATCGGCCATGCGCCGATACAGAAAAAATTACAAGTGCTATTACGAATGGCAGCAGGAATCCGCTTAGAAGGCCAGATAACTGCTTATCATACTTTTCGCGAAATTTCATTTTTGAATTGTGCTTTTAAATCCTGTATATACCAGTGTGCTGTCATATCGACTGAAACAGGAACAACAGATACATAGTTATTTGCTATGGCCCATTCATCCGTATCAGTAGCTTCCGGCTCATGATTATTATAAAAGCCTGTAAGCCAGTAATAAGTCTTACCCATAGGATCCTTGCGCTTTTCAAACTCTTCTTTCCAGTTCCCCTTTGCCTGCCTGCATATTCTAATGCCCTTAATATCCTTTTTATCAGAAGCAGGTATATTTACATTAAGACAAATACCCTTAGGCAAAGGCTGTATTGCAAGCCTCTTCATCACAAGTCTGATGTATTTTTTACATGCAGAAAAATCTGCTGCGGGCGAAAAATTATTTAGAGAGAAACCCACTGAACCAATACCATAAAGACACCCTTCTATGGCTGCCGCCATAGTACCGGAATATAAAACGCTGACGGAGGAATTTGAACCATGATTTATACCCGAGACAACCCAGTCGGGAGATCGTTCAAGAAGCTGGTTAATAGCAAGTTTAACACTGTCGGTGGGAGTCCCGTTACATGCATAGATCCTGTGCCTTTCATTCTCCTCCAGTATCTTGACCCTTAGTGGCGTTTTAACGGTAAGCGCCTGCGACATACCCGACATGCTCTCTGTAGTGGAAATGAGCACGACCTTACCAAATTCTTCCATAACACCCAGAAGTGTTCTTAAGCCGGCAGCATACAAACCATCATCATTAGTCAGAAGGATTAGCCTGTCATCATTCTCTACAACCATAAAACCTGTTTTTTGAGATACAAATATAGATAAATAAAAGAGACTCATATAATGCCTTGTGAACATAAAACAAAGATGAAACCTGTATTTCCTGAAAATTCTCCACAAATAAATCAGGGTGTTTCCGATGTATCCTGTAAAACAGGGAACAGTTATTTCCCTGTGTTCTTTTTACGATTCCATAATCCTTAAAATATGCTAAAAAACCTTACTTTTGCAGTCTTATTGATTTAATTTTTTTAGCAAGAACCTGATATGAAGATTTCATACAACTGGATTAAGGATTATCTGAAAATAGATCTCGAACCTTCAAAGGTAGCCGGCATGCTTACAGCAATAGGGCTTGAAATAGAAGGGATGGAAGAATGGGTATCTGTAAAAGGTGGTCTTGAAGGTGTAGTTATCGGGGAGGTACTTACATGTGGGAAACATCCCGGTGCAGATAAACTCTCAGTTACAACCGTTGATATCGGCGCCCCGGAACCGCTCTGTATAGTATGCGGGGCTCCTAACGTGGCCGCCGGACAGAAGGTACCTGTTGCAACAGTTGGCACTGTTGTCTTTAAAGGAGATGAGAGTCTTGAGATAAAGAAATCGAAGATCAGGGGTGAGATATCGGAAGGGATGATATGTGCTGAAGACGAACTGGGCCTGGGTAACTCACACGAAGGGATCATGGTTCTTGATAAGGATGCAAAACCGGGAACGCCTGCAAAAGAATACTTTAAAATAGAGAAAGACTACGTTTTTGAAATAGGACTGACACCCAACAGGATCGACAGCGGATCTCATTTTGGAGTCGCCCGCGACCTGGCTGCTTATCTGAATGTTAATGAAGGAATAACAAACCTGGCCACACTGCCTTCGGTTGAAGACTTTAAACCCGACCGGACTGATAATACTTATGAAATCATTGTTGAGAACAGGACCGACTGTCCCCGATATACAGGTCTGACAATCAGTGGCATTACTATAGGTGAATCACCGAAATGGCTGAAAAATAAGCTCAGGGCTGTGGGATTGAATCCCATAAATAACATTGTAGATATAACGAACTTTGTGCAATATGAAGTGGGGCAACCCCTTCACTCTTTCGATGCAGACAAGATAGACGGTAAAAAGGTCATTATTAAAAACTTGCCAGCAAAAAGCACTTTTGTAACTCTTGATGAGGTAGAAAGAAAGCTTTCAGACAGGGATCTGATGATTTGCAATGAAAAAGAAGGGATGTGTATCGCAGGTGTATTTGGTGGAATAAAATCAGGGATATCTGATTCGACAAAGAACATTTTTCTTGAGAGTGCATACTTTAATCCTGTATCAATAAGGAAAACATCTAAAAGACACTCACTAAAGACAGATGCAGCTTTCAGATTCGAAAGGGGTGCCGATCCGAACATGGCTCCATGGGCACTTAAACGGGCGGCAATGCTGATCAGGGAACTCGCCGGAGGAGAGATTTCTTCTGATATTACGGATGTATACCCGGAACCTGTTACAGAAGTTGAAATTGATGTAAGCTACGGGAATATTACAAGGCTCATCGGAAAAGAAATTGAAAAGAAAACAATACATAAGATACTGGAACTGCTTGATATAGTTCTTCTGAATGAAACAGAGGAAGGGATGAGCCTCCAAATACCAACATACAGGGTTGACGTTAGCAGGGAAGCGGATGTTATTGAGGAGATATTACGCATTTACGGGTATAATAATGTCGAAATAGCGGAACACGTAAACTCAACATTATCATACCAGGAAAAACCAAACAGAGAGAAAATAGTGAATATCATCTCGGACATGCTTTCTGCAAATGGTTTTGCTGAGATAATGTGCAATTCACTCAACCCGTCCTCGTTCTATGAGAATAATGACGATTTCGACAGCAAAAGCCTTGTTCTTCTTGCCAATCCGCTCAGCTCCGACCTTAATGCGATGAGGCAGTCGCTGCTTTACGGAGGTCTCAGTTCTGTTGTATGGAATATTAACAGGCAGAATTTCGATCTGAAACTATATGAGTTCGGACACAGCTATTTTGTTAATAACCAGGGCAGTGGGCATCCTTCGGTTGAAGATTATTCAGAGAAGGCATCTCTCTCCGTTTTTTTAACAGGCAATACTCACCCGCAAAGCTGGAACAGTAAAACAAATCCGACTGATTTCTTTAACATGAAATCAATTGTTGAAATGGTTTTTACGCGTCTCGGACTTAAATGTGAATCATTATCAAGTGGTGAAAGTAACAAGAAATATTTTGCCGAATCACTTACTTACATTCTCAATGGAAAGGTCATTGCTGAAACCGGGCGTATTTCCAAAGCTTACCTTAACAAATTCGATATAAGCCAGGAAGTCTATTATGCCGACATAGACTGGGATCTTCTTATTAAAACAATAAGGAAAACCTCCGTTTCATTCAGCGAATTGCCAAAATATCCTTCAGTCAGACGCGACCTGGCATTATTGATAGACAGAAGCGTAAAATTTGGACAGGTAAGGGATATAGCTTTCCATACTGAAAAAAATATCCTCAGGGATGTTAATTTGTTTGATGTATATGAAAGCGACAACCTGGGCACAAATAAAAAGTCATATGCTGTAAGCTTTATATTACGCGACGAACATAAAACACTAACAGACAAAAACATAGACAGGATAATGGGCAACCTTATCAGGGCGTATGAAAATGAACTCAATGCCCGCATAAGATAGAATAATGGGGACAAACAGGATAGAGCTTTTAAAAGGAGACATAACAACAATTGATACCGATGCTGTTGTTAATGCAGCCAACAGCTCTCTGCTTGGCGGGGGTGGTGTAGACGGAGCAATACACAGGGCAGCCGGTCCGGGTCTGCTGGATGAATGCCGTAAGCTTAACGGTTGCCCCACAGGTGAGGCAAAGATGACCGGGGGACATAAACTCAAAGCACGTTATGTAATACATACGGTAGGACCTGTTTGGCACGGAGGTCAAAAGAATGAGCCCGTTCTTCTCTCCTCCTGTTACAGGAAAAGCCTTGAGCTGGCCAGGACCAATAATCTTAAAACAATAGCTTTTCCCGCAATTTCCACCGGTGTATACAGGTTTCCAAAAGAAAGAGCCGCATCCATCGCGATAAAAGAGACTGTCAAATTTCTTGAACAGAATGAGGTTCCTGAAAAGGTTATATTTATAGTGTTTGATGATGAAAATTTAGAAATTTACAGGAAGCTGATTGAAAGATGACATCCGTATTAAAAAAGATAGGGGACTATATCTCCCTGGTGAAATTCAGCCATACGGTATTTGCAATGCCTTTTGCAATTATCGGCTATACAATAGCTCTGGTACAGACAAATTCCGTTTTCAACCTGAAGCTGCTCCTGCTGATAATTCTGTGTATGGTATTTGCCAGGAATGCGGCAATGGGTTTTAACCGGATTGCTGACAGGAAAATAGATGCAATTAATCCCAGGACCAAAAACAGGGAGCTGCCGGCGGGTAAAATAAATACCGGGTCGGCCATTCTGTTTGTTATTATAAATGCTGCACTTTTTATTTGTACAACAGCCTTTATTAACAGGCTTACCCTTTACCTTTCACCCGTTGCCCTTTTGGTTATTCTTGGTTATAGTCTGACTAAACGGTTTACTGTACTGTGTCATTTCATCCTCGGGCTGGGCCTTAGCCTTGCACCTATCGGAGCTTATATATCAGTTACCGGACATTTTAATATTATCCCGCTGATTTTTTCATTTATTGTCATCACATGGGTTAGTGGTTTTGATATAATATATGCCTTGCAGGATGATGAATTTGACAAATCGAACAAACTATATTCAATACCTTCTTCTGCAGGACGCAGGAAGGCCCTGGGAATATCTGTCCTTGTGCATGCCATAACAGTAATAATGGTTATCACAGCCGGGTTATTACTTAATGGAGGTATCCTGTACTGGACAGGTTCTGTTATATTTACCTCACTGCTGATCTACCAGCACAGTATTGTCAGCCATGATGATATAAGCAGGGTAAATCTTGCCTTTGGAACGACAAATGGCATAGCGAGCATTGTCTTTGCAATTTTTATCATTCTAGGCCTGTTACTCAAATAAAAATAAATATAGTATATTACAGCCGGGTAACCAGTTGCCAGATTTATAATTATCATTTCACGTAAAAACCAATGACTGCATGGAGGAACTAGTTATTAAAGAGGTTCTTGAAAAAAAGGACCTGAAGGAATTCATATACCTTCCTGAGAAAGTCCATAAGGATGAACCGGACTGGCTTCCTCCAATCTATATGGATGAGTGGGAATTATTCGACAGGAAGAAGAACAAATCTTTTCAGTATGCTGATGCTGTCCTTTTCCTGGCTTACAGGGGAAAGAAACCTGTTGGAAGGATAATGGGTATCATTAATAACAGGTATAACAAGCTCAATAATGAGAACCATGGAAGGTTCTGTTTCATGGAGTGTTATAACGACAGGAAGGTCTTCCACAAGCTCCTTGAACGTGTTGAAAACTGGGCCAGGGAAAAAGGAATGGATAAAATTGTCGGACCGCTTGGTTTCTCCGATAAAGACCCGCAGGGTTTCCAGATTGAAGGTTTTGAGTACCCCCTTTTTATGACGGCAGCCAATAATTCGCAATATATGCCAGAGCTGATAGACGATGAAGGGTATACAAAAAAAGTGGATCTTGTCAATTATCTCGGAAAGATACCGGAAAATTTACCTCCAGTTTATGAGAAGGTTCTTTCAAAGATGGAGAATAACGGCGGTTACGAGATAATAGAATTCAATTCAAAAAAAGATATTAAACCCTATATCCTTGATGTCCTTGAACTAATGAACGAGACCTTTTCAGAAATATATGGTTTTGTTCCGCTTAATGACAAGGAGAAAGCTGACCTGGCAGCCCGCTACCTGCCCATACTCGATCCTAAATTCATAAAGGTATCGAGAGCTAACGGAGAGTTAACAGGATTCATTATAGGCATGCCTGATCTGAGCAAGGGTATTAAAGATGCAAAGGGAAGACTCTTCCCGTTTGGCATTCTCAAAATACTCAGGGAATCAAAACGTTCGAAAAAATTGCTTATGCTCCTTGGCGGAATAAAAAAAGAATACAGGGGAAAAGGTATAGATGTACTTATGGGTGTTAAACTACTTCAGTCATGTATAAAACACAGGATGGATTCCATCGACAGTCATCTTGTACTTGAGGATAATACCCGTATGAGAAACGAATATGAAAGAATTGGTTGCCAGGTTGTTAAAAGATACAGGATATACCAGAAGGACCTCTAGCGATAATATATGAGGCCTGAACAATGTTTTCGCCTGTTTGTAACCGGCAGAACAGAACGATACTATTTTCTCAAAAAATACAATTTTATCCCGAAGGCGAAGCCGGGGTATCCCCCGATCATTTAAACAATGTCGTCAATATAAATAGTCTTTCCGGGATACATCATGGAACCACTCCGTGGTTCATTGTATGACCATGTGTTGGCTATCAATGGTGAAATCGCTCCGCGATTTTTCGATGATAACTACATTCCATAAATAATTGGCCAAAATTCATTATTTTCATACTATTAAGTTATACCAATAGCATGTTCTAA
>Ga0102950_1000476_pt1 | contig 11367 bp, 6 predicted proteins | sample SalPon2A_B_D2_MG_FD_78505 | JGI IMG/M metagenome (GOLD analysis project Ga0102950, IMG submission 78505) | Soil microbial communities from South San Francisco under conditions of wetland restoration - Salt Pond MetaG R2A_B_D2_MG | ecosystem: Environmental > Terrestrial > Soil > Wetlands | place...
CACGGTCCCCTTTCCGCCGTCCATCCCAACGACCGGCCTCAGCAGAGTACGATCAAGCCGGAAGTTGATGAATTGGGGAATCGGATCGAGTTTGGCATTCACATGCGGGTCATGCAGGTTGAAGGCGTCGTATACCTTCGTCATGCCGACATTTATATTAAGCCACTGCACAGGCTTATCAGTGGGGTTATAGATGCCATGGGAATGACCCATCAGATCCGGAACGCCGGCGGGTCCTTTAATTAAAGATGTCCTGCCGTCTACGGTAAATTCCGCCTCTCCATCCAAAATAACGAACATTTCCTCGCATCGATTATGAAAATGCTGGCCGATACCACTTTTGGGATTGATAACTCCCCGGTGGAAGAAAATCAGGTTTGGTTTCACCGCGTTTGGGCCCAGCATTACACGAAACTCCATCGACCCTGGGCCATCGTGAACCGATTTCAGAAGGTGGTATTTACTTGGATCGGCGCGGACAATGCGCTGCTCAATCCCTTCCGGTGCCGAGGTTGATTGCTGCTGTGCATACGCTAAGGGAACAATCATCAGGCTTAGCAAAAGAGATTTGGAAAGCGTTTTAGGCATTGCCATTCGTTGTGTCCTTTCGGCTCCAACTTGTTTGAAGGTACCCACCAGGATGGTGGCAGACGCGGGGAATTCAACGGCCATCGTAATAATACGAGCGTTATTACGAGTGTCTCCTCAGGATTGATTTTGCAGACTGCGGACCTCCGTACGCGTCAGATGCGTCGTCTTTTGCATCGTTTTTTGGATTTCATAGGAGGCATCCACGACGAAACTCTGCAGCGCGCTACAGGCGCTAATATGATCGACGGATCCTCCCGAAAGCCTTGGATGAGGCTGGACTATAATTTTTCCGCGCAACGGCTGTCAAGGGAACGATGTGGAACGGCAGAGTTATCTATACGCGACTCTCGTTGTCCGCATTCACATGTCGCACTGACATCGTGTATCGTTTACGCAAATCGCGCACGATGCAAAACAGGAACTCTGGAGAACATTCATGGCAAAAGCAAAGATCGTTGATACGCATGCCCACCTGGGCGAATGCTGCGTATTCGGCATGATGGGTACCGAAGAAGAGATGATTCGGCGCATGGAAGAGAATGGCGTCGACGCAACCATTGTTCAACCGTTCCCCGGAGCCAAGGATTTCCTGAACAGGCACGATGAGATAGCCGAACTGTGCGATAAGCACCCAGGACGTTTTTTCGGAATGGCAAGCCTCAGCCCTCACATCGGCCGCGAGCAGTATCGGCGCGAAGTCGAGAGATGCGTCAAGGAACTGAAATTTGTGGGAGTGAAATTGCACACGATTGGTCATGCGGTAAACCCGCTCAGTGACGACGGCAACCTGGTCTTCGAAACTGCCCACGAACTCGGCATTCCGGTGATGGTCCATACCGGATTAGGTATTCCTTTCGCACTCCCCTCGCTCTGTATTCCGGCGGCGCGGAAGTTTCCCGGCCTCAAGATCGTTCTCGCACACGCTGGTGGCGGCATCGTGTCCGCGGAAGCACAGGTGGCAGCCTCTGTTTGCGACAACCTCTATCTCGAGACCTCCTGGTGCATGGGGGAGGATATTCGATGGATGATCTCGACGATCGGCTCAGATCGCGTAATGATGGGCGCCGATCTGCCCAGCAATGTGCCGGTTGAATTCGCCAAGTATCGGGCATTGCAACTCGATCCGGAAGCATTCGACCGGGTGATGGGTGGAACCGCAATTGAAGTCTTCCATCTGCATTGGCCCGGCGAGAGCTCCTAAGCCGCTTCTCCCGCAACGAGATACGGGCGGGATGGGACTGATGTGCACGAGCACGCAGCTCTGGAGAGATTTGTCATACGACCAGGCCAGCGCAGAAAGGCTGCAGTAGAACCGCGTGCAGCCTCCGCGCTGGCGGCAGTGACGGTAACGCTGTTTTCCGGCGACGAGGTTCTCATGGATCTTCCACATGAGTGCGCCCTTCGCGGTGTGTACTGTCGCAAGCAGCAACAGGTCTGGTAGCAGCTTGAGCTAAAAGAGTGCCCCCCGCATCGGGAACCGCACAAGACGAGTGCTTCAAGCTCACCCCGTGTCGAAGAGCTTTCGCTTGACTTTCGGTATTTGATGATTTTACGATCTCTTCGCACAAGTAATTGCGTAATACGCATTCGCCTTTTCCAGATTCGCATCAGAAAAATTGCGCGATACGCAATTTTCTTCCAGTTTGTGTGAACTGGATTACGCTTCGGCGTTTCGGACCAGATGGTTCTTCTGGAGACTCTATCGATTCGCAACCTGTGGCCGCCGATATCGCCAAGGGCAAAGAAACGTTTATGCCATCTCGCCGTACGTTTCATTTGCCGCAAGAGAATATGCGCGATATGGCCTATGAAAAATGAGCATTCCGCGGAGAGATTTTAACCACATGATTCGATTTTCATTTTTTAGCGTGTTTATCTGCCTGTTGGCCACGTCTATGGCGCCCGCGCAACAGGGACAGGGGATTTCTTCGCCGTCGCATAAAATCGTGCTGGGACAATTGGCAAATGGAGCAAGCGTCTCGTTTGTTCGATCCGGTTCCGGCGGCTGGAGTATTGAAATCTCCGCAAATAATTTTCCGCGACTCACACAGGAGATGCCGGCGCAGGTTGAAGTCTATCGCGGCAAAGCCAAAATACGCGATCTTGGTGCGGGCTATCATTCGGTGAGCAAAGATGCCGGTGTTGTAGTTGCAAAAGCGATAGTTAAGGGTGCAGGCAAGGCGGCGTTTACTGTTGTGGACCGGTGGAAGATCGCTGGCAACGAATTGTCGCTGAGCCGGAAAGTCACTGTGCAAGGCACGGAAGACAACGCTGGATTCTACTCAGCGATCCGGCTTGCAATTGCGCCGACGGTTGCATGGTCAAACATCCGCTATTTTGTTCCCGGATTGCTTTACGGGAACCCAGCGCACGATGGCGACAGCTCGCCTGGCGGCGTTCTGAATGACCGCGCCAAGCATTTTGAGATTCGCGAAGACTATATGTCTGCGCCTTTGTTTGGGCTCTGGTTCCGCAACGGAGATTGGGTTGCGGTGCTTGATCCCTCGCCGCGCGGCGACACGACGTGGGCGGAAACCACCGCTCCGGCGTCGAAGCCGGTCATCGACGGGCGCCTGAAGTTTGGGGCCCTGGGCGCTGACGCGCTCCCACGCGGCGGCGTTCGGTTCGGCTTCTGGTTTCCGGGCACGACGGCGGAATTTACGCGTGGCTTCAGGGCACCTTCCACTCCCGTAGTGCGACGGCGATATCATCCAGTCCGCGATGGGTTTTCACAGGAGTACCGAGTCGAATTCCGCTTCGGGCGAAGCGCCACCTTCCCCGAAATGGAGAGCACGGCGTGGCGCTGGGCGTGGCACACTCTGAATCCACCGATTATGCACCTGAACCTGAATATTGTGCGCCGTGTTGAGACCAATCAGTTGGAAACCCACGTGATCAGCGTGGATGGCCGCGCCGGCGTTCCTTTCCTTTTCGATGCAGTGACCGGAAAGCCCGGATCGTATCGCACGCCTATCTTCACTGCGCCCGGCGGTCCGGTTGCTCCCCGCCCCTATCCTCAAGAGCAGACTTTAGAGCAAAAGGAAGCGTTGGCGGCGTGGGCCCGGAGCGTCGGCGTAAACCTCGATCCCAACACAAGTGAATTATGGCGCTGGCCGAAGGTGGTCATGGGATTCGTTTCCAAGGGCATCGGGGTGGCAAATCAACTGCTCATCGAAGGTGACCGTGACCACAGCGCGCGTGGCCGCAAGATGAGGCAATCCGGGCTAACGATCATTGACAGTTTCATTCGCCTCGTGCCGATGTCCCCCCCAGCGGCTGAAGGCTTCGATTTGGAGACGGGTAAGCCCGTCTCGGAACCTGGGGGCATGGTATTCCTCAGGGCCCCCTCGCAGGGTTTGCGCACTTTACTTTTGGCCTATCTGCGCGAAAAGCGGGAGGGACGCGATCACCCGGAATGGCTGGCCTATTGCCGCCAATTTGCGAACTGGCTGTTGACCCAGCAACGCGCCGACGGGTCGTTCCCGCGTAGCTGGCACAACGAAACCGGAAAAGTGCTGAACCCGTCCGGAACCAGCAGCTATAACCCCGTCCCCTTGCTGGCACTGCTGAGCAAGGTTACCGGCGATAAGCAATACCTCAACTCGGCGATCCGCGCCGCCGACTACATCTGGAACAACTACGGAGTTCAAGGCGTGTACGTGGGCGGCACCACTGACCAACCCAACGTTGTAGACAAGGAAGCCGGCATGTTGTCGATGGAAGCCTTCCTTTCTCTCTACGACGTCACCAAAGATCCCGTTTGGCTGCAGCGCGCCAAATCGGCGGGCAACTATACCGAAACCTGGATCTGGATCTGGAACGTGCCTATGCCCATCGGCGCCAACGACGCCACCTTGGCCTGGAAGCGCGGCGTGCCGACTGTAGGCGTGCAAGGGATTTCGGCGCTCGGCGGCGGCGGCGTGGACGAGTACCTGGACTGGGCTACAACGCTTTATGCCCAGTTGTATGAGGATACTCACGATCCACACTATCTGGACGTGACGCGCGTTCTGCTTTTCGACACCAAAAGCATGCTGGCGCTGCCCGGGCGCACGTACGACCTGCACGGACCCGGTTGGCAACAGGAAAACTGGCGGATGGGAGCGGGCGGCAGAGGGTATGGATCCCATCGCAGCTGGCTCCCCTGGGTGACGGTCAACCATCTGCACGGCATTACTAGCCTGGAACTCTACAAGCCAGCTCTTTATCAACAGCTAGTCAAAGAAGATGCAAAGTAGTTTTTTCACCACAGGCACACTGAGGCCTTGATGCTCAGTTTTATCGATCCGGGCACGGTGTTGCGCGCGACTTCTGGTGCCGGCTATAGCCGGCGCCGCAATAAAACGTCATGACCCGAAGTTGATTGCGCGACCTTCCACATCGAGACAATCGGATCACGGCTCGCCCACGCTTATGGCAACAGCGATAAGCACTTTACAGACTTTTTGACGCGGCTTACGGCTCATCGCGGAAAAGTCAAACCTTTCCCGCGTCTTTTGAGGGTCTTCCTGCAGTTATTGATCTTCAGGTACGCGCAACGATGTGAGGTAGGCGACGAGATCGTCGATGCGGGCGTCGGTGAACTTCCCCTGACAGGATGGCATGGGAGGTGGATCCACAAAGTGGGCCTCTTGCACCTCGGAGCGTGAAAAGGCCACGAGCTGGCCACTGGAATCCAGCATTTGTAAACTGAATGGCCCCTGATTGAGAAGCTTTCCACGGATGATTTTTCCGCCGCGGGTCACGATCTCATAGAGACGATTCTGAGGCTCGACTTTCTGCGGCGGGTGCAGCAGCCACTTTCGGATGCGATCCGGGGAAAGTTGAGCACCAATGTTGCTCAGATTTGGGCCAACGACCAAACCTGAGGCGCCAACCCGGTGGCAGGAAAGACACTCTCCGGGGCCGTCAAAGATTGTCTTTCCCGCCGCTGGGCTTCCTGGGATAGTAGCGGAAGTGGGCGGGCTTCCGGACGCATTCCCGGGCGCCCGGGTTTGTCCCAATGCCACAGCGACTGCAACCAGGCTCGCAGTCAGGAGTAAATATCGCACTGAAGTTTGTCCGCGCACCGTGATGACTCCTCACATGAAGTGGCCTGTTCGGCCGCAGCTTAGCGTAACCCGAAGACAAAAAGACTGTTGCCTGCATTGATGGCCACATATTGTTTGCCGTCGACGGAGTAGGTCATGGGATCCATGATCATAGGCCCTCCGAGATCGGCTTTCCACAGCAAGTCACCGTTGCGAGCGTCGAGGGCAACAAAGTAGCCCTCGCGCCCCCCAGTGAACAAAACGTTGCCTGCGGTGGTGAGGATGCCTGCCGCACCATCGGTCGTCTGCCATCCATAGAAAGTGTGGAGGCTGTTTCCCCAATCCAGTTTGTATTGCCAGCGAAGCATCCCTGTTGCGGGATCAAGGGCCCGCACCGCGGCATACTCTCCGTTGTCCGCACCCATGACCATCGGAGCCCTCTTGCGGCGAAGAATACCGCGGCCATCGTAGCGGGCTCCTGACACGTACTTCTTCACATTGCCTTTAACAAAGAGAGTGGAATAATCCTCGCGGGCATTCACGTAGAAGAGGCCCGTCTGCGGATCGAACGAGGGGGCGAACCAGTTGGTGCCTCCCTGGTTATCGGGATGGATCAGAGTACCCGTAGTGCTGGACCTGGCTGCCGGGCTCAAGATGGGACGTCCCTTGGCAGTGAAGCCGGCATTCCAGGTCTGCTTGACAAAAGCTTTTCCCAGCAGAAATTTTCCCGTGTTACGGTCGAGCACGTAAAAGAAACCATTGCGGTCGGCCCACAGGATGACCTTGCGCGGCCGACCTTTCCAGTTGATGGTAGCCAGTACGGGTGTTTGCACGGCATCCCAGTCAAACTCGTTGTGGGGATTGGCCTGGTAGTACCACTTCAGTTTGCCGGTGGTGGCATTGAGGGCGACCATGGAACAGGTATATAAGTTGTCGCCCGGACGAACATCCCCGTTGTAATCCGGCCCTGGGTTGCCGATGCCCCAAAAGAGGAGGTTGGTTTTTGGATCATAGGATCCGGTGAGCCACACGGACCCGCCTCCGTGCTTCCATGAGTTACCGCCCCAGGTGTTGCGGCCCGGGTCGCCTGGCCCGGCGGTGGAATAAAAGCGCCATAACTGCTTTCCATAATGCGCGTCATAGGCTGCAATAAACCCGCGAGCGCCATACTCGCCGCCAGCCCCACCCACAATCACCTCACCGTGCACCGCCATGGGAGCGATGGTCATGGTATAACCCGCGGAGTTATCGGCCACCTTGACGTTCCATAGGAGCGTTCCGGTCTTTGCGTCGATGGCGACCAGGTGGTCGTCCAAGGTCGCCATGTACAAGGTGTTGCCGAGGATGGCCAAACCGCGGCTGATGCGCCCGCAGCACAAACCATGCTGCACTTCGGGCGTGTAGCGATAGATCCAGAACAGACGTCCTGTCTTGGCATCGAGGGCGACAATGTCATCTCCCTGCATCGTGTATAGAACACCGTTCACGACCAGAGGAGTGGTCTCGTAGGGATCGAGCCAGCGCGCTTGAAATACCCACTTCAGTTCAAGGTTGTGCGCGTTTTCAGATGTGATCTGTTTCAGAAGGCTATAGTGCTGGCTGCTATAGGTTCCGGCAAAGGTGAGCCAGTTCTGCGGCTCGCCGCTGGCATGGATCAGGCGCTCAGGCGTGACACCCGCTGCCGGGTCCGGCCAGGCATCTTTAACCGCCGCCGCAACAGATGGAGGAGCAGGAGTCGTCTTCAGGGAAGCTTTGGGAGAAATTACCCGACCAGAATGGGCGGACGCAGCTTGTTTCTGCCCGAAGTGCGCGGTGAGATAAGTGACCAGTTCCCTGGCCTCTGCATCGCTGCCGATGGCGCCGCGCGAAATCATGTCGCGGACGGTGTCCGACCACTGCTGCTCACTCATCCGCTGCTCGGTGATATCACTCAGGGTATGGCATCGCGTGCACATGCGCTCGAGTACCTTACGTCCTGGGCCGGAAGGTAAATCCGTTTGTGCCTGCGCAATCGTTGAGACTCCGCTAGCTGCTAAAAGCAGGCACTGCAGAGAGAGGCAGATGCGTCTGAACCAGACCACAGTTTGATCATCCCCTTAATAAAAGTCTTTCAAAAGTTTCAGAAAAATGGCACATCTTCCTGAAAGAACATTGCACACAGAAGCTGACGAGCTAATCAGAGAACGGGAGAAAGGATTGGCCACTTCCTTGTTCAGGAAGCAGCTTCCCAGGTTTCCGCTCGAAAGTGATTGGCGTCGAAAATGGTATTGCGCACGTACTCGTACGCCTCTCCGTGAAATTTGTTCGTGCGCAACTTAATTGCTCACACTGACAACGCCGCCATTGTAGTTACCAAATACAGCGGTGTTGTTGTGAGTCTGGACGTTAAATTCCTGGATGGCGTCCTGATCCATAACCAGTTCCACCGCATTGCCGTACAGCGTGCTCACTGAAGCGCCATCGACTAACACCGCCCCTTGATTAGCGTTGCCCCGCCGATCTGGTAGTGGCCGGCCGCGAATACCTTTTGCCCGCTCAGATTGGTAGAAGTCCCTCTCTGCGGCCCAACACCGGGAACGAACGCAACAAGTGTTGAGGTTACTGTCTGCCCCCAATCACCTGACCGAGTGAAGCGCTAGCGGTCTGCATGATCGGCGGGGCTGCGGCGAATTGCATCAATGCAAATGCATAGAATGCTTTTCGATTTCCGCACTACAGGCCTCTTTTTTCTGCAAATTGGGGCGATAATTACGCAATAGTGTTTGCGTTTTACGCAACAAATTTCCAGAGCAGGATCGTAAAATCATGGGGTGACGAAAGTCAAGGAAAATGATCGCTGGATCTTACGCGGCGCAAAGCATCACGCTTAAATGAAGCAGATACGCTTGATTGTCAACCACGTTGCAAGCGTTATTTCTGAACGAATTCTGATAATAACGGTCCAAAGACGCTGCCGCTTTGGAAATTTTCCGCTTGGCCGGCGTCGCAATGCCCTCCTATAGAATTCACTGCCACGGGAAAAGTCCAGACAGACAGCATTCTAAATTTCGCAGTGTTTGCTGCATAATATGCAATGCGTGGCTTCCTTAAAATAAGCGTTCACAGGCCGGACCGCGCGCCAAGAACGTTTGCAATGGAGGGACGGGACTCTTGCCCCCCTCCAGTGCCCATCGGAGCCGCGAACCGCAAACTGCAAATCCAGAAACAGTATCGGCTGAAACGGCCAAAAGCCGGCGATGTCGTCTTGCTCTATTGATTGACGACCCTGACTCTGTTGGAGCCTTACCAATGCCATTTACGGATGAGTTCTTAATCCTCGACTCCTTCCTTCGAGTGGTGTGAATCAAACTCATAGTGAACAGGTCGCCGGTACGTGCCATTCTCGCCTTTATAGAAACAAGTATTTCTTCGATGCAGAACCGCGCTCTTCAGAGTACACTTGACGGCATTACTGGCAAGTAAGACGCCAACCATGTTTTTGAATTGAGCGGCTTGCTGCTTTTCAATGCCGTTGGGTTAACGCAGGTGATCAACACGCTGAGAACCTCTATTCGACTCGGCTCCGTGGTCTATAATTCCGCGATGTTAGACATCCAAAGATGGAAATCCCGACTCATATTTGAGGAATACACAACATGACGATGATGCAGCGTTTCCGGGTTCGGAACATCACGAAGTCCCTGCCGCCGCTGGTTTGCTCCGCGGTCGCTTTACTGGTGAGTTTCTGCTTCGGTTCAGCGGTAAGCCGCGCGGCCAGTGTTCCGCAAGCTCAGATTTCGAATGGGCAAATTACGGCAAAACTCTACCTGCCGAACTCCAAGAACGGCTACTATCGCTCCACCCGCTTCGACTGGTCAGGAGCCATCTACAGCCTCCAATACAAGGGGCACAGTTTCTATGGACCCTGGTTCGACAGCGTCGATCCCAAAGTGATCAATTTTGTCTTCCGGGGATCGCAAATTGTGAACGGATCTTGCGGTGCACTCGAGGGCCCGGTGTACGAATTCCAGATCCCCTTGGGCTGGGACAGCGCCCAACCCGGTGGCGACTTTATCAAGATTGGCGTCGGCGTGCTGCGCAAAACCGGGAAAAAGTACAACCGCTATTACCCTTACCAGGTGCTGGACAGCGGCAAATGGACCGTCAAAACACACAAGAATTCGGTCGTGTTTCAGCAGGTACTCTCCGATCCGGCTCTGGGTTACTCCTATGTCTACCGCAAAGTCGTGCGGCTCGTCAGGGGCAAGCCGGAGATGGTAATTGAAAGCAGCCTGAAGAACACCGGCCAACGCGAAATCAAGAGCGACGTGTACGCCCATAACTTCACGACGATTGACCATTACCCGCCAGGGCCGGACTACTCGGTCAGTTTCCCGTTCCAGATTCAGCAGGTTCGCCCACGCGCCAACCAACTCGCCGAAGCCAGGGGCAATAAGATCGTCTTCAACAAGGTGCTCACCGGCAAAGATCAGGCGGTCGTCTTCATCCGCGGGTTCAGTGACAGTCCCGGGGACAACCGAATCACGATTGTGAACAAGAAGGCGGGCGCGGGAGTAAGGATCAGCGGCAATCGCCCGCTCATCAGGGAATTCATGTGGTCTATCCGGTCCGTGGTTGCCGTAGAGGCTTATATCGCCATCGACGTCAAACCGGGCGCTGAGTTCACTTGGAAGAATACTTACGAGTACTACACATTGCCGGCGGCCCAATAGATGCTGCAGGTAGAGTCCGCATATCAATCGCTCTAAGCAAGGCGGCTGAATGAAGCGGCGAGGGAATATGGACAATCCCTTATGGCGGAACAAGGCAAGGCCAAGCCCGCTTGGCTGAGTCGTTTCTGAAACTCTGATCCGGCTTGAAACGCTCGGAAGGGATCTGCGCATGATCGCTGTAAGAGGAACGCCATGCGGGTTCCCTTCCGATGACTGGGCCCATGCAACCTTAGAATCCTGACCTATTTAGAGAACTGTTGTAGCTACAATAACTCTCAATGAGTTACCTTTTTTGAGGCTCCTGCGGTCTGTGTATTCGCTGATATTTCCCTAAACAACTTCGGGTCGTACGCCTCCAGTCCAGTAATGCCGTGCAGATGGTTCGCCGTCACCCACGGCAACCATAGCCGGTGCGAGCCAACTCCCCGACCCCTTGGCCCCGGTCCCAAGCGAAAATTCTCCTGCTGCCAACCCAGTCCTTTCATGTCGTACTGTCGTCCGGGAATGGAGACCATCGACTTGGTGTCATGAAGCAGAACGCGCGCAACATAAAGGTAATGCGGATCCTTGGTGTCCTTGTACAGCTCCGCATAGTCGGGTACAGCCCAATCTAGATACTCATCCACGCTTCCGGTGTTCATGGCCGTAATGTCTTGCAGACCGACGGTGGGAACACCCTTCTTCCAATTCAGCTTGGCATTGTCGGCATCGATCGGCATGGGCAGATTCCAAATCCAGATCCAGGTCTCGGCGAAGTTGGCGGCAGTTTCGGCGTGCTGCAGCCACTTGGCATCTTTGGTCGACTCGTAGAGGCTCAAGAAGGCATGCATGCTCAGCATCCCTGCTTCCTTATCGGTGATGTTCGGATTGTCGCTCGCGCCACCCACAAAGAGTCCGCGCTTGCCAAAGTCGTCCCATACATAATCGGCCGCGCGAATCGCGGACTGCTGGTACTTTGGGTCCCCCGTAATCCGCGTCATGAGCACCAGTAGAGGCACTACGTTATAGCTTGCGGTTCCTGAGGGCTCAACCAC